>Ga0256834_1002882_pt1 | contig 10572 bp, 10 predicted proteins | sample 4281140metaG_FD_190536 | JGI IMG/M metagenome (GOLD analysis project Ga0256834, IMG submission 190536) | Hydrothermal vent microbial communities from East Pacific Rise, Pacific Ocean - 4281-140 | ecosystem: Environmental > Aquatic > Marine > Hydrothermal vents | place: Pacific Ocean: East... | reverse complement strand
ACCCCATACGGGATGTTTTCTAACCCTGTGAAGACTGCACTTTTTACAGTCTTCCAGCCTGCGTCTAATAGAATCCAAATCCTCTCCCAAGGGTTCTTTATCACTTAAAAATCTTTTAAGACAATCGTCCAAAGGAACCTCAAAAAGCCCCAAGTGGGAGAGATATTCGAGGTAAGCCTTTAAGTCCTTTATTGATTGCATAAGCTCTAGTGATGAGATTTTCCAATCGTTTTAAGAAGGGCTTTGTTGTAGGCAGCCCATATGTCTCTTTGAGACAAAAAGCCAACTAACTTTTTAGGATTATTTGGATCGACTACGGGAAGCCTTTCTATGTTGTGAAATCTCATTTTTTCCATAGCCTTTTCAAGGGTGTCGTCTGGATAAATCGTAAACACGGGACTAGTTTTTATGTCTTTTACCTTTAAGTCTTCACGCAAGGTTTCTCTTCCAAGAAGTTCTCTAAAGTTTTGAAAGCTTATAATTCCAGTGAGCTCGTTTTTAGAGTTTACTACCGGAAAGCAGGTGTGCTTTTTGTCCCTTACAAAACAGAGAAATTCTCTAACGGTCATGTCCTCTGGAACTACAATAACATCTGAAGTCATAGCCTCTTTAACCTTTATAGACGCAAGGATGTTTCTTTCGTGTCCAGCGTGAAGGTCTATACCCTTTTGTTTAAGTTCGTAGGTGTCAATTGATTCTTTGCTCAACGCATAGGCTATTAAAAGTCCAGTTATTGAGGCAAATAGGGTTGGAAGAATAATGTAGTAGTCTCCTCCAGTCATTTCAAATGCAAGAAAAACTGCAGTAACAGGGGCGTGGGTCAAAGCTGCGAGAAATGCTCCTATTCCGACTGCTGCGTACGCAGGATAAGGAGCAGTAATGTGGGGAAAATAGTGGTTTACCAGTGCTCCAAAAGATCCCCCTGCCATTGCACCTATAAAAAATGCAGGAGAAAACATTCCTCCAACACCACCTGAACCAAGGGTAAGAGAGGTGGCTAAAACTTTTAAAAAGACCAATATAAACATTATAGTTGGAAGCATCTGTGCGTTTAAAACCTTTTGAACCTCGTCGTAACCAACTCCGAACACCTGTGGAAAGAACATTCCAATTATACCCACCAAGAAAAATCCTATAAAAGGTTTAAGGTAAGGGGAGATCTCTAGATTATCAAAGTAAGCTTTTGTTCCGTAGAACAAGCGGATGAAAAGGTGTGCAATTAGTCCGACGAAAATTCCTAAAAATATGTAAAAAAGAAGCTCCCAATGGCTTATAAATGTATAAGGTGGCATTTTAAAGGCTGGTTGATTTCCAAATATGATTCTAGAGGTAATGGTTCCCATTGCAGATGAAACCACGACGGGCATGAAGTTAGTAAGTTCAAACTCTCCAAGAAGTACTATCTCTTGAGCAAAGAATACCCCAGCTATAGGGGCATTAAATATAGCTGCTATGGCTCCTGCTGTTCCACAGGCAATAAAGGTACGCCTTCTTTCCTCTGAAAATACGAAGAATCTGCTTATGCACTTTCCAACAACTCCACCTATTTGAGCAATAGGACCCTCTTGACCAGCACTTCCTCCTAGTCCCAAGGTAATTATCGAGGCAACGATTTTGGCAAGGGTGTCCTTGACCTTTATCATGCCTCCTTTAAGGTTGACATTTACTAAAAACTCGGGAAATCCATAACCGTATATGGAAGGAGAAAAAATCTTGGCTAAAACGAAAAGCAAACTTGCTCCCATTAAAGGTAAAAAGGGAATCAAAAATTTTCCGTAAGGTAAGGTGTGACAGAAGTTAAGAGCCTTTAAAAAGATGTCTTTCCAGCAAAAGTTAAGGGCTTTTAAAAAGACATAATCTCCAAGAGCAGAAAGAATACCTATAATAAAACCCGCGACGACGAGAATTACATACTCTGGAACCTGAATTTTTCTAAGAAATCGAGTAAAGTGCCACCTAAAAGAATGCGTAGGCATGATACAAAAAATAGTAATGAAAAATCAAAAAAAATCAAGTTTAAAAAAGAATTTGTGAAGTATTTTTGTAAAAGACTTTTTAGGTAAAAAAACACAATTTTCAAAAAGGTTGGACAAGTATATTTTTGTGTTATACTAATCAATCTTGAAGGTCTTAACATGGGTTTAAAAAAACTTCTTAGAAGTTTTCTCCTGGTCTTAGTTTTATTTTCTACGACCCTTGCAAAGTCCATTTTAAAACCCCAATACGGAGGGACTCTTATAATAGGAATAGGGGCTGATGCTAGCGTATTGGTGCCAATGCTTGCGTCAGACTCTATAAGTCACGATGTGTGTGATCTGATATTTCTTGGCGTCTTAAAACTAAATCCTCAGTTAAAAGTAGTGGGAGATGTAGCCAAAACCTATAAGATTTCAAAGGATCAAAAGACCATAACTTTTTACTTAAAAAAAGGAGTGAAGTGGCAAGACGGTTTTCCAGTAACTGCAAAAGATGTATACTTCGCTTACAAGCTAATAACCAATCCCAAAGTACCCTCTCCGTATTCAAGCGAGTTTAAAGAGGTAAAAGAGTTTAAACTTGTAAGTCCTTACGAGTTTAAAGTGGTGTACAAAAGACCTTTTGCTCCTGCCTTGTTGTCATGGGGAAACTTAGTAATACTTCCTGAACACTTATTAAAGGGAAAAAGCGTTTATTATCTTTCTCAAGTTTTTGGTAGGAAACCCGTTGGTAATGGACCTTTTGTTCTGGAAAAGTGGATTCCCCAGACCGAGATAGTCTTAAGATACAATCCCCTTTACTACAAAGGGCGCCCTTATCTTGACAAAATTATTTACAAAATAATCCCTGATCCATCTACCATGTTTATGGAGCTCAAGGCTGGCGGAGTTGACTGGATATCACTGACGCCGTTGCAGTACCTTCAATTTATTAGGGACAAAAAGCTTCAAAAAAGGTTTAGAGTTTACAAGTTTCCTTCCTTCTCGTTTACTTACCTGGGATATAACCTTAAGTTCTGGCTTTTTAAAAGTGCAGAAGTTAGAAGAGCTTTGTGTTACGCAATCAACAAGAAGGAAATCGTTAAAGGTGCACTTCTTGGACAGGGGTTACCAGCCTATGGTCCTTATCCTCCCAATGCCTGGTATTACAATCCAAGTATAAAAAAAATTTGTTATTACGATCCCCAAAAGGCAAAGGAGCTTTTGAAAAAAGCAGGTTTTAAGCCTGGAAAAGGGGGGGTACTTTACAAAGACGGTAGACCATTTGAATTCACTCTTTTAGTCCCACAGGGTAGTGTATCTAGGCTTCTTACCGCACAGATTATTCAACAGCAACTAAAAAAGTTAGGCATAAAGGTTAAAATAAGAGTAGTTGAGTGGACGGCTCTTATAAACCAATTTATAATTCCCAGGCACTTTCAGGCTGTCATATTGGGATGGGTTTTGAGCCCTGATCCTGACATATACGAACTCTTTCACTCTTCCCAAATTAAACCTCCTGGATTTAACTTCGTAGGTTACTCTAATCCTAAACTCGACGAGCTTTTGGACGAGGGACGACACACATTTGATAGACAAAAACGAAAAAAGATTTATTACGAGGTCCAAGAGATTCTTGCGAGGGATCAGCCATATACCTTTTTGTACATCCCATTCAGCCTAGAAGCAGTTAGTAAAAGAATTAAAGGGATAAAGCCTAGCCCTATAGGAATTGGTTATAACATTGAAAGGTGGTGGATTCCTAAAAGGTATCAGAAAAGGTTTAGGTAGGAGGAAAAATGGAAAAGGTAGTTATCGTAGGTGGAGGAAGTTGGGGGACCGCATTAGGGAAAGTTCTTGGAGAAAAGGGGTTTAATGTAAACCTATTAGTGAGAAGAAGTGCGGTAGCAGAGGCGATAAATAAAGAAAACGAGAACCCTTTTTACCTTCCTGGTGTTAAACTTCCTAGAAAATTGAAGGCTCTTTTAGATCCAGTGGATGCCTTTAAAAGTGCAAAACTAGCTGTGTGGTGCGTACCTTCTCATGCTCTTAAAGACGCGTTTACTCAGGTACGCGATCTTGCGTCAAAAATAGAATTTCACATTTCAGGAATAAAGGGCATTGATTTAGAAACTGGGGTCACGCCTTTCAAATTTTTGAAACAGAACCTTCCTAAGGAATGTAAGGTTTTCGTACTTGGTGGTCCCTGTTTTGCAAAGGAGATAGTAAAAAGATTGCCTGCGGCAGTAGTTCTTGCTGGAGAGGACGAAGCTTTTACTAAAAAGCTTCAAGAGACCATAGCTTATTCTTACTTCAGAGTATACAGAAGTACTGATCCTGTAGGTGTAGAGATTGCAGGAGTGCTTAAAAATGTCATAGCAATTGCCTCTGGTATCTGTGACGGAATGGGACTGGGATTGAATGCAAGGGCTGCTTTGATTACCCGAGGACTTATAGAAATGGTCAGACTGGGAGTCATTCTTGGTGGAGAGCTAACCACATTTTACGGTCTTGCAGGTATGGGAGACCTGGTTCTTACTTGCACAGGAGCACTTTCTAGAAACTATCAGGTAGGGTTAAAACTTGCCCAAGGTAAAAAATTAGAAGAAATTCTTAACGAGTTGCATCAAGTTGCAGAGGGAGTTAAGACCTGCAAAGTTATAAGTGAGCTTGCCAGAAAACATCAAGTGGAAGTTCCTATTTGTCAAGAGGTGTACAAGGTAATCTACGAGAAAGAAGATCCAAAAGAGGGATTAAAGAGGCTTTTGTCAAGGGAGTTAAAAAGGGAATTTGACGAGCCTTTATTGACAAAACAAGTGAAGGGTTTTAAAATTGATCTGTAATTTGAACGGAATTTCTATTAGTTTGAGGAGACATGCATGAAAAAAGAAATAATGGCAAATGAGCTCCCTACAGGGGCTAAGGGAGTAACTTTACTTTTTGGAGAATTTGCTAATAGGGATTACCTATATACTTACATAGGTACTATAGTCTATGTAGAGTCAGGTTTACAAAACTTATTTGTAATGGATAACGCATTTTGGGGTAAAATGTTATTTATCAATAACACCCTTCAGTTTACAGAAAGAGACGAGTTTATTTATCACGAGGCTTTGGTTCACATCCCAGTACAGTCTGCTCCAGAGGGAAGCATAAAAAGGGTTCTCATATGTGGAGGTGGGGACTACGGAGCCTCTAGAGAGCTCTTGAAGTATTCTCAAATAGAAGAAGTGGTAATCGTTGACATAGATCCGAACATACCTAGAATCGTTAAAAAGTTTTTTCCAGACTTATTACCTAAAAATCCAGATGATCCTAGGCTTAAAGTCGTCGTAGCAGATGCCTTTGAAATGGTCAAAAAGTTTCTTAAAGACGGAAAGACCTTTGATTTAGTGGTTATAGACACTACAGATCCTGACATAAGTGAAACAGGGGTAACAGTTGAGCTTTCTCATGCGTTGTTTTCTGCAGAATTTCACAAAATGCTCTACGAGCTGTGTCCAAAAGGTATAATAGTTCAACAGTGTGGAACGCCTTTTACCATGAAAAACATCTTAGTAGAGACATACAAGATTTTTAGACAGGTTTATCCTGAAAAAGAGGTGTACTGTTACAGAGCGAATGTACCATCATTTGGAGGAGATAACGCTTACATAATGAGGTGCCCTTATCCTGATCCAGAAGAGCCCAAGTGGAAAGAACTTGAAGACACCTATTATTATTCTCACGAGGTTCACAGGGCTTCCTTTGGATTGCCAAAGTTTTGGAGAAGAGAGCTAGAAGTATGAAAATCTTAGGGATTTTAGGTTCTCCTCATCCAGAGGGACCAACATCTTTTCTCTTAAGAGTTGCCCTTAAAGCTGCAAAAACCGTTGGTGCAGATACAGAAATAGTTAGCGTTTACGAAGGAGAGATTATTCCGTGTAAAGGCTGCGTTCAGGACGAGGAACCCAATTGCAAGTTTCCTTGTATATACGAAGATTTTGGTAAAGTAATTCTTGAAAAAATTTATCAGGCAGACGGGATAATATTTGCTACTCCAATTTATTGGTTTGCTCCGTCTGGTCCTATGAAGTTGTTGATAGATAGAATGACCTGTTTAGAAAACATGGTTGCTTACGGAGAGCCGAGTTACATGGAAGGTAAGGTGGTTGGTGCTATTGCAGTAGGAGCAGATGCAGGTGGACCGTGGGTAGGGGGATACCTAATTACTACCTTTACATGTATGGGAGCTATTGTTCCTCCTTGGGGAATAGCTTATTGTCATAGATCTGAAGAGTGTACGAAACTGGACAAAGTGCTTATGGATGCTATGAATGTAGGCTTGTTGGTTGCAAAGACCGTAAAGGTAATTAAGGGGCAAATAGACGAGCTTAGATTTTTAGAAGACAAAAAACTAATGGATTCTATAAGAGAAGAGGTTGAACAGGAGTTGAAATAAAGTGAATAGGGCAGATGTAGTTCTTGACACCATAAAAGAACGGAGAAGTATAAGAAAGTATCAAAGTAAAAGTATTCCAGAAGAAGTAATTTTAAAAGTTTTAGAAGCAGGGATATGGGCACCATCAGGGCTTAACAATCAACCTTGGAGGTTTGTTCTAGTAAGGAATAGCCAAGTAAAAAAACGCTTAGCAGCTTTGACGAAGTACTCGCACATAATAGAGGCAGCAGATGTTTTAATAGTGGTCTTCTTACACAAGCCTAATATGTATCACAAAATAAAAGATCATCAATCAGCTGGAGCTTGTATTCAAAATATGTTGCTTGCAGCTCACTCCTTAGGATTAGGTAGCTGCTGGTTAGGAGAAATATTAAAAAACGAGGAAAAGGTAAAAGAAGTCCTGGAGTTACCTTCTGAAGAGTACGAACTTTGTGCAGTAGTAAGTCTTGGATATCCGAATGACGATTCTCCGAGGAAGGGAAGACATCCCTTAGATCACTTCGTATTAAAAAGTCTTTAACAGGAATTTTGTTAAATATTTTCCATAGCGGTTTATTTTTTTTGAATGGGATATATAATAGTTTCTTAATAATTTAAAAATTTTAAAAACTCTTGTACGAAGGTTTTACAAAATTTTAGGGAGGGTGTGTGAATGAAAAAACTTCACTTTTTAACGATTATTTTGTTAATAGGTTTTTTATTTTTATTTTCCTGTAAACACGGATATTCTAGCAAGTGTCCAAGCGTAAAAAAGTTTCAGAGCAACTTTTTTAAATTTCAGCCCAAGTTTAAAGGATTAGTAAAAGTAGTTTCTATTAAAAAATCCGTAGTACCTGGCTTGTGTCAAGTAGTTTTAAAACTTAACAACGCAAGAAAAGCCATAATTTATACAGATTACGAAGGTAGATTTATCATTAGTGGAAACATAATAGACATGAAAAACAAAGAAAACATTACGAGAGAAAATTTGATAAAACTAAACGAGATAAAGCTTAGCAAAGAGTTAATGAAAAAGTTAGAAAAGATGGTGGACATTACCTACGGAAAGGGACACAAAGTTTTGTACTTTATTACTGATCCTGATTGCCCTTTTTGTAAGAGGGCTGAGAGAATCGTGTACAAACTTGCAAAAAAGGGCTTAATTAAAGTAAAGGTTATTTTGTTTCCTTTAGTAGCTATCCATCCGCACTCTAAAGAAAAGTCTGTTTCTTTGATATGTGATAAGAAGGGGTACAAAGCTCTTTTACAGGGCTACGAAAGTAAAAATCAGTGTAAGTTGGGAGAAAAAAAGATAAAAGAAAACATAGACTTTTTGATCAAGAAGCTTCACATATCTGCAGTACCTGCCTTCGTTTTCCCAAATGGTCAGGTGAGGGTAGGAATTCTTCCTGAAAAAGAAATATTAAAGTTACTCGGAGAATAGTATGCTGAGTTTGGAAGAAAAAAAGTATTGTTTGTGGTTAGCTAGAAAAACATTAGAAGACTACTTTAAAGGAGATCTTCAGCTCAGGATACCTCCAGAAGAATACACTAATCTTTGGGAAAAAAGAGGGGTTTTCGTAACCTTAAACAAACAGGGACTTTTAAGAGGATGTATAGGGGTATTAGAACCGTTATATCCCCTTTACGAAGGAATTCAAAGAATGGCAATTTCTGCAGCAGTAGAGGATCCTAGATTCCCTCCAGTTACAAGGGACGAATTAGACGACATTACTATAGAAATTTCCGTTTTATCTCCTCTTAGAAGGGGCACGATAGAAGAAGTGGAAGTGGGTAAGCACGGAGTCTATTTGATAAAAGGGTTTAGAAGAGGGGTTTTACTGCCCCAAGTCCCTTTAGAATACGGTTGGGACAAAGAAACTTTCTTAAAACATGTGTGTTTAAAAGCAGGACTTTCAGAAGACTGCTATTTAGATCCTGATGTGGAGCTTTATTTGTTTACTGCCGAAGTTTTTAGTGAGGAGGAAGTTTAAAGTTAAGCGTTAAAGTATGGAAGTAAAGTACAGTTGGGAAAAGTTAAATAAAGCTAGAAAGATCTTAGGATTACCGGTTCGTACTACTCGTAAAGAAATTATTCAAAGGTACAGAGAAGTCGTCAAAAATTTCCACCCAGACAAAGGTGGAGACGAAGAACGCTTTAAAGAAGTAAACGAGGCTTACGAACTTTTAATGGAATACTGTAACGACTATGTAATAAGTTTAGAGCCTAATAAAGACCTCTTGGAGGATCCAGAGGATTGGTGGTTTGAACACTTTGGACAAGATCCTATCTGGGGAAAAGGGGAGGAGTAGTCTATGCTAGTGGTTCAAAAGTACGGAGGTACTTCCGTTGCAAATCTTGAGAGAATAAGAAGAGTTGCAGAGAGGATTGCCGAGTATAAAAAACAGGGACACGACCTGGTAGTAGTAGTTTCTGCGATGGCAGGTGAAACGGATAGACTTATTAATCTTGCAAAGGAAATAACTCCTGATCCACCTTTAAGAGAACTCGATTTGTTGGTCTCTACAGGGGAACAAGTAAGCTCAGCCTTGTTAGCTATTACCTTACACAGTATGGGTTATCCTGCGGTTGCTCTTCTTGGTCATCAGATTCCAATATACACTAACGAGTTCTTTACGAAGGCAAAAATAAAAGACATCGGAGTAAAAAAGTTAAAAAGTCTTATTGCAAAAGGGAAGATAGTAGTAGTAGCTGGATTTCAAGGAGTAACCGAAGAAGGGGACATTACTACTTTAGGAAGAGGTGGGTCTGACACTACTGCAGTTGCTCTTGCAGCAGCTTTAAAAGCAGATCTTTGTGAAATATACACTGATGTAGAAGGTGTGTTTACCGCAGATCCTAGAATAGTTAGTAAAGCTAGAAAGTTAAAAAAAATCTCTTACGAAGAGATGTTAGAAATGGCTAGTAGTGGAGCCAAGGTCCTTGAAATGCGATCCGTAGAGCTTGCTATGATATACAAAGTTCCACTAGTCGTAAGGTCGAGTTTTAGTGACGCAGAAGGTACACTTATTACTGAGGAGGACGAAGAGATGGAAAAGGTAGTAGTGTCAGGGGTAACATACAATAGAAACGAGGCAAGAATAAGTGTTTACGGAGTACCAGACAGACCTGGGGTAGCTGCAAACTTATTTGGACCTGTTGGAGAAAGGGGAATAATCGTTGACATGATCATACAAACTGCTCAACCTTCAGGAAAGGCTGACATAACCTTTACCGTTCCGAGGACGGATTATAAAGAGGCTATGAAAGTGGTTGAAGAGGTTGCTAAAAAATTAGGGGCTGAACGCGTTGAGGGAGATCCTCACATCGCAAAGGTTTCAGTAATAGGAGCAGGTATGAGAACCCATTCAGGGGTTGCGACGAAAATGTTTGAAACCCTTGCAAAGCACGGCATTAACATTATGATGATTTCGACTTCAGAGATTAAAATTTCTTGCGTGATAGACGAAAAGTACACAGAACTTGCAGTAAGGGCTTTGCACGAAGCCTTTCACTTAGAAAATTCTGCAGCCCAAGAAAAAATTTAAAAAAGGGTGAAAACGATGAAGAGGGTAGAAATTTACGATACTACCTTAAGAGACGGAAGCCAAGCAGAAGAAGTTAGCTTTTCTTTAGAGGATAAAATTCAAATTGCCCTTAAGTTAGACGAGTTAAGAGTTGATTACATAGAAGGAGGATTCCCCGGATCTAATCCAAAGGATTTTCAGTTTTTTAAAGAGATAAAGGATTACGAGCTTAAATACGCTAAAATCGTAGCCTTTGGAAGCACTCATCATCCTAGAAAAACTCCAGAAACAGATGAGGTTTTTAACAAGTTATTAGAGGTAAAAGTACCTGTAGTGACTATATTTGGAAAAACATGGACTGTTCATGTAAAAGAGGCTTTAAAAATAGACTTAAAAGAAAACTTAGAGCTTATAAAAAGCTCTGTGAATTATTTGAAACAACGGGTAGAAAAGGTTTTTTACGATGCCGAGCACTTTTTTGACGGGTTTAAAGAGGATCCAGAATATGCTATAGCGACTTTAAAAGCTGCGGTTGAAGCAGGAGCAGATTGCGTAGTGTTGTGTGACACTAACGGTGGTACCTTACCTTTTGAATTGGTTGAGATAATAAAAGAGGTAAAAAAGAAGCTAGGAAAAGACTTGAAATTTGGTATTCACGCACACAACGAC
>Ga0256834_1002881_pt1 | contig 10574 bp, 9 predicted proteins | sample 4281140metaG_FD_190536 | JGI IMG/M metagenome (GOLD analysis project Ga0256834, IMG submission 190536) | Hydrothermal vent microbial communities from East Pacific Rise, Pacific Ocean - 4281-140 | ecosystem: Environmental > Aquatic > Marine > Hydrothermal vents | place: Pacific Ocean: East Pacific... | reverse complement strand
CTACCATCCATGAGGTCTACGACATAAACCTCTAAAAACTCTAAACCTTTACTGGCATGAATACTTAAAAGGTTAACTCCATCTCCTTCACTTAGTTCATTTCCACCTAGAACCATGGCATTTACAAAACGCTCTGTTTCTTGGTAGTGTGAGGCTAGGTCACTTAAAAGTCTGGCTTTTCTAGCTATACGCTCTTTTGCTAGGTTCTTTTTATCGTTGTCTATCTCACCAGACTTTAGTTTTCCTCTTTGGTTAGAGAGCATCTCTACTAAAAACTGGTAAAGAGGAGAGTTTATAAGTTTTATAAGTAGTGACTTTGGTTGTTTTACCGTGTTAACTGAACGAACAAACTCATGGTACATTTTAAAAAACTCTACACCATCAGCAGTAAGCTTAGGATGTTTTAGAATAGGGTGAGAGCGTATCCTCTCATCTAAATTCATATGTGAAAAACGTGTTACTGAACCTATCTCACTGTCATCATCAAAGAGTCCAAGCTGTAAATTTTTGTTTGGGTTTAGTTTTGGTAAGTTAAAAACCCTTGGGTTCATCATGCCAACAAAAAGATGACCTTCTCCAAAGTGAATAAAACACTCAAACATCTCTTTTGCTAAAGCTGTACCGATTCCTTTTCCATACTCAAAAATATGAATAAATGCCATCATATCTTTTGGATTGACGATTAAGGAACAGACATCTAGTAAAAACTTAACCTCTTTTGCTTCAAAAAAACTGTTTCCACCTTTTCTTTTTGAAGCGATGCCAAGTTCTCGTAAACTCGCTTCAATTCCATCAGCAGAGGCATTGTTTCTAAAAATAACAGCTATATCTTTTGTTGGAGTATAGGTCTTTTTTATATTTTTTGCTATGGACTGATATTGGTCAAAAAGCTCATTATACATTAGCAGTTTAGGAGGTTGATTTTTTCCTGTTTTTGTCACGACGAGCTTTTTAGGATAGATTCTCTCATTTATCTCTATGACTCTGTTTGCAAGGGACAATATACTAGCAGACGAACGGTAATTTTTATCAAGTGTAAAAACTGTTGCAGCCGAATAACGTGACCCAAAAGTAGCAATATTTTGAATATTGGCACCATTAAAAGCATAGATACTCTGGTCATAATCACCCACACAAAAGAGGGAATTTGGCTTCATGGCATCTATTAAAGCACTTTGTAAAGTATTGGTATCTTGATACTCATCGACAAGAACTTCTATAAGGTCTCGACCATTTTCTTCTAAATGCTTTTTCATTTTTAAAAGTAGGTCGTTAAAAGATACGAAACCATATTTATCTTTGGTCTCTTCAAACTCATCAATGATATTCATATAAATATCTATGAGTGGCTTATGGTCAGGGTAACGTTCTAAAAACCAAACATCAAATCCTTCTAAAGAGGCATTTTGATAGAGACTGTACTGCTCATACAGATAAGTTGCAGAGAAGGCTTCTGTGTCTAGGTTTAAACGTTTTATATGGCGTTTTTCATAAACAGAACGAAAGAGTGTTTTTAGTTCACCAGGTTGTTTAAGTGTAACTTTTGCATTCATCTCTTTTAGCCATCTGTAACTTACAGCATGAAATGTTCCTGATTCTATTTTTTTTACAACATTTGGTGGGAAGTACCTACCCACACGAGCAAGCATCTCTCCAGCTGCTTTATTGGTAAAAGTTAAAAGGAGTATTTTTGAGGGGTCTGTTCCATTATGGAGTAGGTGACCAATACGACCAACAATAGTAGATGTTTTTCCAGTACCAGCAGAAGCAATAATTAGGTTATTACCCATAGGTGCAGTAGCAGCACTTAGCTGCTCTTCATTAAGCGTGCTAAGTGGCATTAATTATTTACCAAGAATATAGTAAGTAGGTTTTTTGATTACTTTTTCAATATTAACTTTATATTTTTTTGCCCAGTTCTCAACAAGTGTTGTAAACTCTTTTTTTATCTCTTCAGATACATCTTCAGAACATTTAATTTTAAATACATTTTTAGAGTTGGATAATGCAACAAACCCTTTTAGGTGTGCCAATTCATCATGTAGTGCTAAAATATGTTTTGAGAAATCTTCAAAACCTTTAGTATTATTAATTGTCTTCTCCATTTGGTTTATAGAACTTTCGGTGTTGCTATAACCAAGTTGAGATAAAAGTGCCTTTGGGGTTAAATCAATCTGCATCTATTTCCTTTAAATATAATGTAAAACTCTATCTAAAAACATGTTTAGTGTTGTTTAGATATTATCATAGCAATTATAATTTAAAGAAATTTTAACGTAACTCTTTTAGTAGTAACTCATAATACTCAATATGTTGAAAAGCTTTTTCGTAACGCCATCTTAGTACAAATTCTATAATATTTTTTTTCAATTCTGGCTCTAATCTTTCAGCTTTTCCAAAATACCCAAGTGAAGAGTTTTTTGCTATACGTTTACCTTTATCATTAAGTTGGTAAGCAATAGATATAATTTGAATATATTTACCTTCACGTATTTCAGCAAAATCTTCTTTCTTTAAACCTATCCCAGATAAGTTCATAGCTTTATATTCAAAAATACTTTTAAAATCATCATGTTTCTTAGATATTTCTAGTTTATTATAAAGAACTTCTAAATCTTTTAAATTTTCTTTACGTAAATCTAAACCTGACGAATTATGATGAGAAGTTGTGTCTAGCTTCTGTTCTACTTGGTTTAAAAGGGTACTTAATTTGTCTAGAGTGCTCAATAGCTTATCCTTTCTTTATATATTTGAATTAACATAAATATATTATATACTATAATTAACATATTTTAGATAAAATTAGACGAAAATAAAAAAAATAATATTAAATGGATATAATGAAATATGGATTACTTGAAAATTAAAGGTGGAACTAAACTTTCTGGTTCTATTCAAATCTCTGGAGCAAAGAATTCTGCTCTCCCTGTTATTGCTGCAACTATACTTTCTGACAAACCTGTCAAATTAACAAATTTACCAAATGTTGTTGATATTAGAACCCTTCTAAAACTATTGGGTATGCTTGGTGGAACAGTTGAACATAATAATACAGTTTCAGATATTGACAATGGAACAATGAACTCTACTAAAGCAGTTTATGAGATAGTTTCTCAAATGAGAGCTTCTATTTTAGTTTTAGGACCTCTGCTTGCTCGTTTTGGTGAGTGTGAGGTAAGTTTACCGGGTGGTTGTGCTATTGGTCAGCGTCCTATAGACTTACACCTAAAAGCATTAGAAGCTTTGGGTGCAACCATAGAGATAAAAGGTGGATACGTAAGAGCAGAAGCTCCAAATGGTCTCCAAGGTGCTAAAATAGTTTTTGATAAAATTACTGTTGGTGGAACTGAAAATACTATTATGGCAGCAGCTTTAGCTCATGGTACAACCACCATTGTTAACGCAGCAAAAGAGCCAGAGATAGTACAGTTATGTGAAATGATAGCTGATGCAGGTGTTAAAATAGACGGTATAGGAACTTCTGAAATCATTATAGAGGGAACAGGTCAAAAACCTTTGACTTTTAAAGATGTAGAAATTATTCCTGATAGAATAGAAGCAGGTACGTATCTTTGTGCTGCAGCCATTACAGCCTCTACCATTACGCTTGAAAAAGTAGATGCTTCTCATATAGATGCTTCTATAGATAAATTAGAAGCAATGGGTTGTACTTTTGACATAGAAGATAACAATATAACCATACATGGCAGTACACGTTTAAAGCCTGTTAGTTTAATAACAACTGAGTACCCAGGTTTCCCTACAGATATGCAAGCACAGTTTATGGCAGTTGCTACCATGGCGATAGGTGAGAGTGTAATAGAAGAGAGACTTTTTGAAAATCGTTTTATGCACGTTTCAGAACTTAATCGTTTGGGTGCAGATATTTGGTTAAAAGGTTCAGTTGCAGCTGTTAATCCTGTAGCAGAGTTACATGGAGCTGATGTTATGGCTACCGACTTACGTGCGAGTTCAGCACTTGTATTGGCTGGGTTAGTTGCAAATGGTACGACCAATGTGCATAGAATTTATCACCTAGATAGAGGATATGACAATTTAGAGGGAAAACTTGCATCTTTAGGTGCAGATATAGTTCGTTTGAGTGAATAGGGTTTATAAAACCCTATTTTAAAAAAATATTGGTTAGTTTTGTGACTACAGTTATCGCTATAACAATAGCTAAAGAAGTTGATAAGAGATAGAATATAGCTGACCAAATAATATGTATAAATTTCATTGTATATCTCCTTAATTTTAGATATACAATTATAATATGAAAAACTTAAAACTTAAATATTATATTTAAGTTTTAATTAATATTTTGAACTTTCCATGGTAATCCTTGAATCATTAACTCTTCCATAAATGGATCTGGGTCAAACTCTTCCATATTAAATACCCCTTTTCCTTGCCACTTCTCTTCTAATATTAGTTTAGCACCTATCATGGCTGGTACTCCTGTAGTGTAGCTCACACCTTGGCTTAGAACTTCTTCATAACATTTTTCGTGGTCAGATACTTGGTATATATAAACTGTTTTCTCTTCTCCATTTTTAATACCTTTTGCATAGATACCAATGTTGGTTTTACCCTTTGTTCGAGGTCCTAGCGATGCAGGATCAGGAAGTAGGGTGGCTAAGAACTCCATAGGAACTATTTTCATTCCTTTATGTTCTACCTCTTTGATGCCTAACATACCTACGTTTTCTAAACACTTCATATGGGTTAAGTAGCTTTCTCCAAAGGTCATGAAAAATCGTATGCGTTTTAAACCCTTAATATGTTTTACCAAAGACTCCATCTCTTCATGATAGAGAAGATATGACTCTTTTTCTCCAATCTCTGGGTAGTCCCAAACTTGCATGATTTCCATAGGCTCTGTCTCAATCCATTTACCTTGTTCATTATCGTTTTTTTGCCAGTAACGTCCTTTTGCACTCACTTCACGTAGGTTGATTTCAGGATTAAAGTTGGTAGCAAATGGGTAACCATGATCACCAGCATTACAGTCGAGTATATCTATAGTATGAATCTCATCAAAGTAGTGTTTTTGGGCATAAGCACAGAAAATGTTGGTAACACCCGGGTCAAAACCAGAACCAAGAAGTGCCATAATATTTGCATCTTTAAACTTATCATCTCTCTCCCACTGCTCTTTATACTCAAACTTAGCTGTATCAGGGTGTTCATAGTTAGCAGTGTCTAAATAGTCAATACCACAAGCAACACAGGCATCCATAATGGTCAAGTCTTGGTACGGAAGTGCTACGTTTATTACAATGTCAGGTTTTAAAGATTTAAAGAGTTTTATAAGTTCTGGAACCAAGTCTGCATCTACAGAAGCTGTTTTAAGTTCCATACCTATTTTTTCTTTTATGTTTTTAGCAATCGCATCACATTTACTTAGCGTTCTACTTGCTAGAGTTATCTCTCCAAAAGTTTTAGCATTCATGGCACATTTGAAAGCAACAACATTTCCTACACCACCAGCACCAATGATTAACGTTTTTTTTGACATCTTTATTCCTCTAGTTTTCAAATACTTTTTCAAAATTATACATATATTATTCAAAAATATGATTATTTATGCTTTTCAACCCATATTTAGTAGATTTTAACTAAAATATTGTACTTAAAAATCTCCCATATAATAGGAACTTAAAGAATGTCAAAACCATTAGATAATTTAGATGAAGTACTAAAAAATCATAAACTTAGTCAAGAAGAATATACACATATATTAGAAATATTAGACGGTAGACACCCAAATATAGTTGAGCTAGGAATTTTCTCTGCTATGTGGTCAGAACACTGTTCTTATAAATCAAGTAAAAAGTACTTAAATGGTTTTCCTACCAAAGCTCCATGGGTTATTCAAGGTCCTGGTGAAAATGCTGGTGTTATTGATATTGGTGATGGTATGGCTGCTGTATTTAAAATGGAGTCACATAACCACCCAAGTTTTATAGAACCTTATCAAGGTGCAGCGACAGGTGTTGGTGGAATTTTAAGAGATGTATTTACTATGGGTGCTAGACCTGTAGCAAATATGAATGCTTTACGTTTTGGTAATATCACCAACCAAGACAAAACAGCGAAGTATCAAAGACACTTAGTAAAAGGTGTGGTTGAAGGAATTGGTGGTTATGGAAACTGTATGGGTGTTCCAACCATTGGTGGTGAAGTTTCATTTGATGAGTCTTACAATGGAAACATCTTAGTAAATGCTTTTGCTCTTGGTTTATGTAAAGCAGATGATATTTTTCTTGGTATCGCTGAGGGTCTTGGAAACACAGTAATGTATGTTGGTTCAAAAACTGGACGTGATGGACTGGGTGGAGCTGTTATGAGTTCTGACTCATTTACAGAAGAGTCAAAGTCTTTACGTCCAACTGTTCAAGTGGGTGACCCTTTCATTGAAAAACTTCTTCTCGAAGCATGTTTAGAACTTTTTAAAACCAAAGATGTTGTAGTTGGAATCCAAGACATGGGTGCAGCAGGGCTTACATCTTCAGCATTTGAAATGGCTGGAAAATCTGGTTCAGGTATGATAATGAACTTGGACCAAGTACCAGCAAGAGAAGAGGGAATGACTCCTTATGACTTTATGCTTTCAGAATCACAAGAGCGTATGCTTGTTTGTGTAAAAAAAGGTAAAGAGCAAGAGGTTATCGAAATCTTTGAAAAGTGGGATTTAGATGTTGCTGTTATTGGAGAAGTAACTGACACAGGACGTATGGAACTTACATGGCATGGTGAAACAGTATGTGACATGCCTATTGCTCCTGTAAGTGAAGAGGCTCCTATTTTAGACAGACCAACGGCTCGACCTAAATACTTAGATGAGATTTCTGGGAAAAATATTGACTCTTATGCAGCAGTAGATAATCAGACAGCATTTGAAAAGCTTTTAGGTTCTATGGAGGTGGTTGATAAAGCTTGGATATATGACCAGTATGACTCAATGGTACAGACCAATACAACAAAAGCACCGGGTAGTTTAGATGCTTCTTGTATTCGTATTAAAGAAAACGGTAAAGCATTGTCTATGTCTGCTGACTGTAATCCTCGTTACTGTTATGTTGACCCACATAAAGGTGGTGCATTGGCTGTTGTTGAGTCTGGACGTAATGTTGCTATGTCTGGAGCTAGACCTTTGTCTATTACTGACTGTTTGAACTTTGGTAACCCTGAGAATCCAGAAGTGATGTGGCAGTTTGCTGAAGCCTGTGAGGGAATAAAAGAGGCATGTTTAGCTCTAAATACACCAGTTGTTTCTGGAAATGTATCTCTTTATAATGAAACCAATGGTGTTTCTGTTTTCCCGACACCTGCTATCGCAATGGTTGGACTTAATGAAGATGAGCATAAAGTTTTAGCCTCTTCATTCCAAGAAGATGAAAACCATTTGATTCTTATAGGTGATACCAAAGCAGAATTTGGTGCTTCACTTTACATAAAAGAGTTGTTTGGTGAAACTGCTGGTTCATTGGCAGATATTGAATATGAAAAAGAGTTGGCTCTTTGGAAACTTGTTATCGATGCAAATGCACAAGGTCTTTTAGCATCTGCTAAAGATTTAAGTTCTGGTGGAATCGCGATGACTTTAGCAAAAATGGCAGCAGTATCAAGTAGAGGAGTTGTTGCAGGTATACGGCTTGAAGACAAAAGAAGTATATTTGATGAGTCACAATCAAGAGCTATTTTAGAAGTAAGCTCTAAAGAGAATATGGAAGCTGTATTGGCTATGGCAAAAGAGTTGGGGCTTTCAACAGATATTATTGGTAAAGTTGGTGGTAGTGTTGTTAAGATTAATGATGTTGAATTAACATTAGAGAGTGTTAAAGCAACTTACTTTAAGAGCTTTAAAGAGGTAGTAGAGCAAGATATATAAAACCTATAAAGGTTTTATATATTAAGCACACTCATATTCGTTTAATTCTGGATAAAATTTTGCTTGTTCAGAACTGTCACAATAGAGTTCTGAATGAGGAAGCATAATCTCTTCATAGATTTTATCTTCTACTGTTATAGTTGGTAGAATAACTTCGTTTTCAAGCTCTATTTTTTTAAGACTTTCATTTATAAAATATTCTTCTTTCTCCGTATCTGTCATTACATATTTTGAATGTAGAAAAACAATAGTATCTTCACTGTTGTAATATGCTATATTGTTTAGTAGATAATTCTCTTTTTCATAATCATTCATAATATATTTAGAGTGATCTAAAACAATTGTATCTTCTGAAACACTGTTTTGAGCTTCAGTTGTAAAGTGAAGTCTATTTAGATGTTTAAACTTACTGATTTTAGATTCAACACTTTTTGGTTGAGAAAGTTTAGAAATATCAATAAAACATTTACCATCTTTACATTTCATAGTCTGTGCAGATACTGTACTAGTTAATAATAGGGTAGAGATAATAGCTGTTGTTAAAAATTTTGTCCTCTTCATTAAGTAACTCCAAATGTGTTTTTATTTATAACTATTATGACCGAAAAATAGTTATATCACAATAATTTTTAAAGAAAAAATTAAAAATTGCATAAAATAATCACAATTTATTCATTTAATCTTAAGATTTAAGTATAAAAAAATAATAATAATTCAAAAATGTTATTGCTAATATAAAAAATAACATAAAATAATAAGCATCATTTAATTGCTCTATTTTTCAGCAGTAAAAGTATCCCAATTGGCTACTTTTTCAATACCAGGAAAGCCATCTAATACCTCCAAAGGTTGAAACTTTGGTTTATATGCAAATGCTTTACAACCATCTACCCAGTACCCCAAGTAAATCCATGGGAGTTCTAAAACTTTTGCAAGTTCTACTTGGTAAAGTAGAGAATAGGTTCCTAATGAAAGAGATGGATAGTCAGGGTTATAATAGAAGTATATAGAAGATATTCCATCATCAAGTATATCTATTAAGTCTACACCTATTAATTCATCGTCTTTAATGTATAGTACTTCTTTTCCAAACTCATGTGCACCCTCTACAAAGTTCTCTCTATATTCACGTGGTGAGATATTCCTATGTGACCAGTCATCTTTTGTATGTTTAAATGCATGGTATTTATTGTATAAGTCAATATGTGCTTGTGATAGAGTAGGTTTTTGTATAACTATTTTTGTCTCTTTATTACGTTTTATAGCTTTTTTTTGAGACTTGCGTAGTTCAAAGTTGTTAACATCAACTCTAAGTGATTTACACTCGTTACACCCTTCACATATAGGGTGAAAGTAGTAACAACCAAAACGACGCCATCCACGATGTATAAGTGCAGTGTTATACTCTTGTGTCGCTTCTTCTATATGTTTATAGCTCATTCGTACATTTTTACCTTGTAAATATGCACAATCGTAGTCTAACATACAAAAGTCTGTTGATTTGGGTTGGGTTTCTGTAAAAATCTTATCGTTCATAAAAAGAATTTTATCTAAAAATTGTCAATTTATAGTAAAATTTGGTTTATTTTAACTAAAGGTGAGTTTTTTGTACCTATATCAACCAACAAAAGGTTATGCATATAACAGTGATTCCATATTTTTGTATGATTTTATTTCTTCTTTCAAACCAAAGGGTAAACTTCTTGACGTTGGATGTGGAGTTGGAATCATCTCTCTCTTACTTACACGAGACTTTAGCATTGAGACGACGGTTATAGACAAACAAGAGCTTATGTTAAAGTATGCTATACATAATTATGAGCTAAATAGCTTAGAAGTAGAGAGCTTTTTAGGTGACTTTACTGAGTCTTTAGTTGATAAAAAGTATGACTTTGTAGTTTCAAACCCACCATTTTATGACTCAAATGTAACGCAGAGTGAAAATGAGCATCTAAACATTGCTCGTTATGCACATCATCTGCCCATTGAATCATTTGTAGCTCAAGTTAAAAAGGTATTAAAGCCAAGAGGTCGCTTTATATTTTGTTATGATGCGAAACAAGTAGATATATTACTTCATGCTTTAAAAGAGGCTAAAATAAACCCAGAAGTGATACGTTTTGTACACTCTAAAATAGACCGTGACTCAAAACTGGTTATGATATCAGCACGTATGAATTCAAAATCTATGATGAAAGTAATGCCACCTTTAATAGTTTTTGATAAAGATAGCAACTATAATGAAGAGGCAAAGAGAGCTTTTTTTAAAGCAGGAACAAACAGTATAAAAGGGGACTATGATATTGGAAAATAATATTATATTGAGTGAAGAGGGCTATGACTACAAGTTTACACCCTCAGCATGTGAAGAGTGTGGGGGTGCGTGTTGTACAGGAGAGAGTGGCTATATATGGGCAAAATATCCTGAGATAGAAAAAATGGCTGATTTTTTAAAGTTATCGGTAGAAGAATTTGCTACAATGTATGTTAAAAAAGTTAAACATCGTTATTCTTTGGTTGAAAAAAAACTAGAAGAAAATAATTATGCTTGTGTTTTTTTTGATAATGGTCTTAAACAGTGTACAATTTACCCTGTAAGACCACTACAATGTCGTACCTTTCCATTTTGGCAGACATTTAAAAATGATAAAGAAGAGGTAAAAAAAGAGTGCCCAGGAAT
>Ga0256834_1002880_pt1 | contig 10575 bp, 8 predicted proteins | sample 4281140metaG_FD_190536 | JGI IMG/M metagenome (GOLD analysis project Ga0256834, IMG submission 190536) | Hydrothermal vent microbial communities from East Pacific Rise, Pacific Ocean - 4281-140 | ecosystem: Environmental > Aquatic > Marine > Hydrothermal vents | place: Pacific Ocean: East Pacific... | reverse complement strand
TAATTTTTGCTCTTCTTTCTCTTTCAGCTTCAGCCTGACGAGCCATTGCTCTTTTCATTTCCTCGGGTAAGTCTATTTCTTTAATTTCTACCTTAGAAACTTTTACTCCCCAGGGTTCTGTCTCAGCGTCAAGGATTTCTTGAATCTTAAGGTTTAACCTTTCTCTTTCAGCCAGAACCTCGTCAAGTTCTGCCTGTCCACAGATACTTCTAAGCGTGGTTTGAGCAAGCTGACTCGTTGCGTAATTAAAGTCTTCAACCCTTAAAACTGCTTTTTCAGGATCCATAACGCGATAATAAACGACTGCACTAACCCTTATAGAAACATTATCTCTCGTAATGATCTCTTGAGGAGGAACATCAAGCGCAACGAGCCTTAAATCTACTTTTATCATTTTGTCTATAAAAGGTATTAAAAAGATAACTCCAGGACCTTTAACTGAGGAAAATTTTCCCAATCTTAAAATAACCGCTCTTTCGTATTCATTTATAATTCTTAAAGAAACTGCTATTAAAACAATAGCTAAGAAAACTAAGGGAAAAGGAATGGATTCAAGAATTTCTATTCCAAACATACTTATAAATATACCAGGAGATTTTTTTCTGAACAGACTTTTTGATTTAAAGAGATTAAAAATTTTGATAATTGTGTTAGACTTAAGACTAAATTTTTGGTAGGGGGTGATTAAAGATGTTTAATCCAGAAATGGAGAGTTTACCAAGGGAAGAAATAGAAAAACTGCAACTTGAGAGACTTAAAAAGGTTATAAAGTACATTAAAAATTCTCGTTCAAAATTAAAAGAAAAACTTAAGGATGTAAGTCCTGAAGACATAAAAAGCTTGGAAGACCTCAAGTACTTACCTTTTACTACTAAGGAAGACCTCAGAAATTGTTATCCTTTTGACCACATAGCAGTAGATCCTTCAGATTGTGCAAGGATGCATATGAGCTCTGGTACAACAGGAGTTCCAGTAATTAATGCAATGACGAAAAACGATGTTAAAACTTGGGGAGAGATGATGGCAAGATGTCTTGTGTGTGCTGGACTTACGGAAAAGGATAGACTTCAGATAATGCCTTCTTTTGGTTTGTTTAACGGAGGATTTGGATTTCATTACGGAGCTGAAACCTTGGGATGCTTTATAGTTCCTGCAGGGGCTGGTAGAAGTTTGATGCAATTGAAGTTTATAAAAGACCTTGAGGTTACTGCTATAGGAGCTATTGCTTCTTATCCTGCAAGACTTATAGAAGTTGCTAAAGAGATAGGGTTTGACTTTAGAGAAACGAAATTAAGAGTTGCTATTTTAGGAGCAGAGACTTGGTCAGACGAGTATAGAAAAAGGATAGAAGAAATTATGGGAGTAAAGACTTTTGACATAATAGGTATGACAGAAACCGGAGGAGTTGGATTGGGTATTGATTGTGAGGCAAGAGCAGGGATTCATGTGTGGGAAGACCATTATATTATAGAAGTAGTTGATCCTGAAACAGGAGAGGTTCTTCCTATAGGGCAGGAAGGAGAACTCGTTATAACTACCCTTACGAAAGAAGGTTTGCCTCTTATAAGATACAGAACCAGAGACATAACCCGTATTTTAAGTTACGAAAAGTGCGACTGTGGTAGAACTCATGTAAGAATAGATAGAATTAAAGGAAGAACAGACGACATGTTAAAGGTAAAGGGTGTTAACTTTTATCCTTCTCAAATTGAACAGATTCTTATGAAGTACAAAGGACTTTCTCCTTATTATCAATTAGTTATAGAAACAATTAAAGGTAAGGACGAAATGACGATTATTGTAGAAAAAATAGACGAAGGTATAGACGAAAAGGCTCTTGAAAGGTTAAATATGGAACTTTACGATTTTCTTGGTTTTCATAGCAAGATTCAAGTAGTACCAGAAGGAACGATACAGAGGGTGCCTGGAAAGGCGGTGAGAGTAATAGATAAAAGAAAAAAATAAAAGAAAAATTACAAAAAAAAGAGATTAAAAGAGAAGAGTTACCCCAAATTTTAAATTTTTAATAAGACAACACTTGACTAAAAATTAGTTTTTTATATACAATAAGTAACAATTGCGGTAAGGGTTTTTTGTTTGTTGAAAAATTTAAATATAGAGGGAGGGAGAAGCGGATGAAAAATCTTTATAAGAATCCTATTTTCTTGCTTCTCTTATTTATCGTATTAATAGGGGGGTATTTAGGGTTTTCTAACGATCTTTACGCAGTAGGTTATTCAAGTAAAGGATGTTTAAAGTGTCATGGAGAGAAGATGCTTCCGAAGGTATTACCTAATGGAGAGAAGATGAGTCTTTATGTAAATCCGAAGAGGTACAAAAAGTCTGTTCACGGACAAATGGATTGTATTTTCTGTCATCGTTCTCTTGATTTTTCAAAACATCCGAGACCTATTAAGATAAAAAGTAAAGAAGCTTATGCAAAAAAGGTTTGTCGTTATTGTTTAATGTGTCATTCAGCGGATAGTTTGGGCTTTTTCCACAAAAACGCAGTTAAAGGAAAGGTTACTTGTGATGTTTGTCATACTGCTCATTACATAAAGTCTATGAGACAAATCGCTAAGGAGACTAAAGGATGTTTAAAGTGTCATGGAGAGAAGATGCTTCCGAAGGTATTACCTAATGGAGAGAAGATGAGTCTTTATGTAAATCCGAAGAAATTTGCTCGTACCAATCATGCAAAAATAGGATGCTTTGCCTGCCATTACGACATTTACAATGCAGTGAGACATCCCGTTCCTGCTAAAATTAAGAGTAAAGAGGCTTTTACGAAAAAAATTGTTAAGAGGTGTTTGCTTTGTCATAGTTATAGTGCTCTTGCGAGGTATAAAGGACATGCTTATGTGATTAAAAAAGGTATTTCTTGTATCAAGTGTCACGGATATCACGAAAAACCAGCATTTAAAATTTGGAAAAGAAAGGCAAGCATTAATGAATTTTGTTTAAAGTGTCACAGTTTAGCTTTAACTAAGAAGTTACCAGACGGTGAAGTAATGTCAGTACAAGTTAAAAGAGAAGTTCTTTTACATTCGGTTCATAAAAACTTAAAGTGTACTGATTGTCACGCTGGTTTTTCTAAAACCAGACATCCTATTTATCACTGGAAGAGTAAAGAAGAATATCTTAAAAACATGGCAAAAATCGTATGTCAGAGGTGTCATACCGATGCTCAATTAAAGAAAAATCCTGCACATTATCAGCTTGCTAAAAGAGATTCTTGTATTAAGTGTCATGGATATCACAATGTTAAACCTATAAAAGCTGTTGCAGAACTTCCTGTCAATGAATATTGTTTAGTGTGTCACAGAGGAAATTTGATAAAGAAAATGGAAAATGGAGAAGTTCTTTCTGTTCAAGTAAAAGAAGAAGCACTTTTACACTCCGTTCACAAGAACTTAAAGTGTACAGATTGTCATAAAGGATTTTCAAAACAAAGCCATCCGTTTAGGAAGTTTAAGTCAATTGCAGATTACAGAAAAATGGCAACCAAAATCTGTGCAGAGTGCCACAGTAAAGAAGTTGCACTTTACGAAAAAGGCGCTCACGGAATGGCTTTTGCAAGTGGTAAGAAAAATGCACCTAATTGTTTGAGCTGTCACGGATATCATCAAGTAAAGAAGCTTGCTACTGCAAAAGAAAAAATGGAAATATGCGTGAAGTGTCACAAAGATGCTTTTAATGCCTTTAAGGATAGCGTGCACTACATAGCAATGAAAAAAGGAAATAAAAATGCACCTGCGTGTTCTGATTGTCATGGAGCACACGGAATAAAAGTAGCCTCTGTTGCAGATCTTACTAATAATTGCTTAAAGTGTCACAAAGGAGTAGAAGTAGCTCACAATACATGGCTTTATAATCCACCTTTTACTTTAACCACATTTGTTAAAGCCCACTTTAAAGGTGCTTCTTGTGCTGTGTGTCATGCAAAAGGTAAAAAAGCCATTATGGTTTCTTTAGTTAAAGTAGCTACGAAACAACCTATAAAGATAGAAGAAGTAGCAAAAGTTCTTGGAATTTCTGTAAGTGCGGTTCGTTCAGAAATAGATAAAAACGGAGATGGAGTAATTCAAGGTAAAGAACTTTGGAGATTTTTAAATAAACTTAATAGAGAAGTTAAAGTAAAAACTAAAGGTAGATTGGTAATGCTTAATCCTAACGACGCTCACAAAATCCTTGATAAAACTCACGCAATTGGAAAGTGTAGTGTATGTCACAATGTAAAAGCAAACTTTAAAGGGGAGCTTGAACTTATAAACGATAAGCTTCAGCCTCAAAGTTTTACTCTTGCTAAAAAAGCGTTGAATTCAGTTTATGCAATACCAACCTTGAGACACTTCTATGTGCTTACTCTTACCAAAATAAGTATATTAGATTTATTGTTTATAATTGCAGTAATAGGAGGAATTTGTTTTGGACTTGGTCATCTTACGCTTAGAATTTTAACTGCACCAATTAGAAGAAAAAGAAGGGAGGGTAGATAATGAAAAAGAGAGTATATTTGCATCCAGTTCCTGTAAGAATTTGGCACTGGGTAAATGCTATAAGCTTTATAATCCTTATTTTGACAGGACTTCAAATAAGATTTATAGGAAAAACAGAGTGGATTTCTTTTCATACAGCTGTAAAAATACACAGCGTATTTGGTTTTATTCTTCTTGCTAATTACCTGTTGTGGTTTTGTTATTACTTTTTTACTGGAAAGTTTTTTAAGATTTACATTCCACCCTTTTGGAAGCCTGTAGATTGGATATCCGGAATGATAAGGCAGGCACTTTATTACGGTTATGGAATAATGGTAGGTAAAAAGAATCCCCATCATCCAAGCCCTGAGCACAAGTTTAACCCTCTTCAGCAAGTAGCCTATCTTATGATAATGATGGTGTGTATTCCTTTACAAATTCTTACTGGTCTTGTTTTATGGGATCCTGTTAAGTTTGCTTGGTTAGGGAAGCTTTTAGGTGGACTTCAAGTAGTATCTTTAATTCATACAGGTTTATGGGTATTTTACGGATTTTTTATTTTTGTTCACATTTATTTAAGTACTTTGGGACATACACCTCTTGCTCACATTATTGCAATGATTACTGGATACGAAGAAGAGGAAGAAGAACATTAAAAATGTTGCCCGCGTTTGCGGGCACTTTTAAAATTCTTCTTCCTCTATAGGTTCTTCTTCTTCGTAAAGGTATTCTTGTTCTTCAATCTTGAATCTAAATTCATCAGACTTAGATGGGATGTGAGGTACCCTTATAATTTCCCACAACTGATCTAATTCAAGAGGAAGATCTGGATCCGTTTGACAGATTTCACAGTGTTTAATATGCTTTTCTACGAGTTCTTTCATTTTTATTGGAGAAAGAGTAAAATTTCTTACCTCTTGATACCAATCTCTTATAAGAGTTTTTAGTCTCTCACATCTCACTCTTTTATCCTCCTTTATGTTTTTTCACCTACAAATTTAAATCATAAAATTTTTTTGAAAAGCGTTTAATTTGTTTATTTTTCGGAATTTTATGATAAGTTTTTAAAAAAAATTACAAAAGGGGTGAGAAAAGTGTCTAAGGAGAGAATATTAAGTGGGATGAGACCTACTGGTAGTCTTCACTTAGGGCATCTTCACGGGGTATTAAAAACATGGCTTGAGCTTCAGAATAAGTACGAGTGTTTTTACTTTATAGCAGATTGGCATGCACTTACTACGAGTTACGAAACCCCTCAAAAAATCGCTGAATATTCCAAGGAATTATTTTTAGAATGGCTTTCAGTAGGTTTGTCTCCAGAAAAAAGCGTGATATTTTTACAATCAGCTATAAAGGAACATATAGAACTTCATCTCGTTTTTTCTATGATAACACCTGTTGCGTGGCTTGAAAGAAATCCCACTTATAAAGATATGCTTCAAAACTTACAAAACAAAGAACTTGCAACTTACGGTTTTCTCGGTTACCCAGTACTTCAAGCAGCTGACATCTTAATTTATAAAGCTCAAAAGGTTCCTGTTGGATTAGATCAGGTCCCTCACCTTGAACTTACCAGAGAAATAGCAAGAAGATTTAATTACTTGTATAAAACTGAATTTTTCCCTGAACCAGAACCCATTCTTTCAGAATTTCCTAAGGTACCAGGTACTGACGGAAGAAAAATGAGTAAAAGTTACGGAAATACCATATCTTTAACTGATCCACCAGAAGAAGTTAGGAAAAAAGTATTGTCTTATGTAACAGACACCATGCGTCCTAAAAAAAGTGATCCTGGAGATCCAGAAAATAGATGCGTTGCATTCCAACTTATAAGGCTTTACTTTACACAAGAAGAACTTAAAGAAATAATAGAAGGGTGTAAGAAGGCACAGCTTGGATGCGTAGAGTGTAAAAAAAGACTTGCAGAAAGAGTAATAGCTGGACTTGAACCAATATGGAAAAAGAGAAAAGAAGTAGAAGGTCAAGATTGGAGAGAGTTAATAATACCTGGTATTAAAAAAGCAAGAGAGATAGCCTCTGAAACTTTAGAAGAGGTAAGAAAAATATTAGGCTTTACCCACGAGTTTTAAAAATTCTTCTTCAGAAAGCATTTTTATACCAAGAGCCTTAGCTCTTTGATACTTAGATCCTGGATTTTCTCCCACTACTACATAATCTACATTTCTTGAGACAGAATTCGTAACTCTTCCTCCAAGCCTTTTTACCAATTCCTTAGCTTGGTCTCTTGTCATAGACTTTAATGCACCAGTAAATACAAAAGTTTTACCAGAAAGATCAACTTTCTTTTCCTCAGGTTTTACCTCCTCTTCCTCAAAAGTTAATCCTGCATCTAACATTCTTTGGATCATTTTTCTGTTTTCTTCGTTTCTAAAGTAATCAACGATTGACTTAGCTACTTCGTATCCTACGCCAGGGATACTCATTAAATCTGCGGTAGAGGCTTCCATGAGTTTGTCAAGAGACTTAAACTTTTCTGCAAGAAGTTGAGCCATTGCTTCACCAACATGCCTTATTCCTAATGCGTAAAGAAACCTTGCTAAGGTAGTTTTTTTAGCTCTCTGAATAGCCTCGTACAAGTTTTTAGCCTTTTTATAAGCAAATCCAGGTAGTTTCATAAAGTCTTCAGTTTTTAAGTAAAATAAATCAGCTAAGTTCTGCACGAAACCTTTATCTACCAGATCTCTTGCTACTTTTTCGCCAAGACCCTCAATGTTCATAGCGTTTCTACTGGCAAAGTGTAAAATTTTTCTTATAAGAGAGGCATAGCAATTTGTATTAGGACACCTCCAAATAGCTTCTCCAGGTTTTTTAACGAGCTTAGTTCCACATATAGGACAGTGAGTAGGAAACTTTATTTCTTTTTCATTTCCTGTTCTTTTTTCTTTTATAGGCATTACAATTTGGGGAATGACATCTCCAGCTCTCTGAACGAGTACCCAGTCTCCAATTCTAACATCTAAGTTTTTAATAAAGTCTTCATTATGCAAAGTTGCCCTTTCAACAGTAACTCCTCCGATTTGAACAGGTTTAAGAATCGCTACAGGAGTGATAGCACCGGTTCTACCTACTTGAAACACTACATCTATAAGTTGAGTTGTTGCCTGGGTGGGTTGAAACTTATAAGCTATAGCGTATCTTGGAGATCTTGCTTTTGTTCCAAGTTTTTCCCACAAAGATAGGTCGTTTACTTTAATTACTACTCCGTCTATATCGTATGAAAGAGACTCTCTCATTTCTTCTATTTTATGATGATACTTAATGGCTTCTTGAATTCCTTTAACGAGCTTTGCAAGGGGATTAATTTTAAATCCCCACTTTTTAAGGGTTTGCAATACTTCCCATTGCGTTTTAAAGGTTATTCCTTCAACTTTACCAACTCCGTAACAAAATATGTCAAGCTTTCTTTTTGCAGTAATAGAAGGATCAAGTTGTCTTAAAGAACCTGCAGCAGCATTTCTTGGATTAGCAAAAGGAAGTTCGCCTTTAGCGATTCTTTCTTGATTTAACCTTTCAAACTCTTCCTTCGTCATAAAAACTTCGCCTCTTACATCAATTCTTGGAGGTATGTCAGGAGCATCAGGTTCAAATTTTTTTATTCTTAAAGGAATAGAAGGAATAGTTTTAAGGTTATTAGTTACATCTTCACCTACATATCCGTCTCCTCTTGTTGAACCAACCACAAATACGCCATTTTCATAAACCAGTTCTACTGCAAGACCGTCAATTTTAGGTTCTACGGTATATTCTATTTCTAAGTCTTCGGGAAGATTAAGGAATCTTTTTATTCTTTTATCAAACTCAATTACTTCTTGTTCGTTCATTGCGTCGTCAAGAGAAAGCATTGGTTCTGCATGAGGGACTTCTTTAAATGCTTCAGCAGGTTTAAAACCTACTCTTTGAGTTGGAGAATCTGGGGTTATAAGCTCTGGATACTTTTCCTCAAGTTCTTTAAGTTCACGCATTAAGGCATCGTATTCTGCGTCAGATATAACTGGGGAATTAAGCACATAGTATCTATAGTTGTGGTATTCTATTTCTTCTCTTAATTTTTTGACCCTTTCAATTACTTCTGGAGGAATTTTAGACATGGTTCCCTCCTGAGGTGGGTTGTTAAAGGTATTTTTAAAAAATTATAAGTACGAACCAAAAAAAATAAAGGCAAACGATTTTAAGAAAAATGAACTAACCTTTTAAAAATCCTTTAAAAATTTATAAAAATTAAAGAAAATCGGGAAATATTTCTTAAAACATGACTTAAAAAGACTTGACTTAGAAAGAAAAGAAAATAAAATCAGGTAGATAGGGGAAGGAATTTTAATATTATTAGGAGGTAGTTTGGATGAAGGGAAGGGTGAGATTGGAGTGGATTTATTTATTAGTGTTAGCGTTATTTTTGTGGGTAGGGAATGGATATGGAGCAGAGTCAGCGAAGTTAACGAATGCTGACTGTATTAAGTGTCACAAAAAAGAGGTTTCTCAGATAAATGCTCATGGTGGCAAACACAAATTAGTAGGATGTTTGGGGTGTCATAAAGGGCATTATCCAATGATACCTTTTTCTAAGATGATACCTAAGTGTTCTGAGTGTCACCATGGGAAACCACACTTTAAGCTTTCTCATTGTGAAAGATGTCATTCAAATCCTCACGAACCGTTAGTTATGAATCTTGCGAAGGGATACTTTAAAAAGGAGTGTATGACATGTCACAAAAAGGAAGGCGAGGAACTTGCTAAGTATCCTACTAAGCACAGTAAGTTAGCGTGTAATACATGTCATGTTCAGCACGGCTACATACCTCCTTGTTTAAGGTGTCACAAGCCCCATCTTGCAGGACAAACTAATAAAGATTGTAAACTTTGTCACGCTGCTCACAGACCAGTACCAGTTACTTATGGTATGAACATACCCAATGCTTATTGTACGGCTTGTCATTCCAAGATTGGAAAGATGTTAGCTTCTACTCATACCAAGCACAGAAAACTTAAGTGTGTATTTTGTCACAGAGGTCGTCATAAGATAATACCATCTTGTGAGGCTTGTCATGGTGAGCCTCACCCAATGGTAATGGTAAAAGGAAAGAAATGCCTTGATTGCCATATGGATGCCCATGCATTGATTAAGTAAAAATTTTTGAGGAGGGAAGAAAAATGAAGGAGGTGTTAAAGAAAGTATTAGCGGTAGGAAGTTTAATAGGACTTTTAAGTTTACCTATAGGTGTTGGTGGAGCCCAGGCTAAGACTAAGAAGCCAGGAGTTTTTACCAATAGTATATTAAAGCCTGGAATAGTACCTCAAAAGACCAATGCTTATAATATGCCTGTTAAACCTCTAACTACGAGCGACTGTGCAAGGTGTCACAAGTATGAGTTTACTACGATAAAAGAGAAGGGTGGAAGGCACAGGTTAAAGTGTACATTCTGTCACGAACAATTTCATGTTTATAATCCTACGAAACATAATTGGTCTGAAATAATGCCAAAGTGTAGTCATTGTCATCCGTTGGTTCACGGAAAGAAGTTTAGTAATTGTGAGAAGTGTCATTCTAATCCGCATGCTCCAACCTTAGAAATGAAAATCACTCCTTGGTTTGCAAAGCAATGTAAAGAGTGTCATCCTACGGAGTATAGAGAAACTGTAAAGTATCCAAGTAAACACACCAAAATTGGATGTACAGCTTGTCACCACACCAGACATGGATACATCCCCCAGTGCTTTGAATGTCATAAAGGTAAGCCACACTATAAGTGCATGGCAACGAGCAAAGGATGTGAAAAGTGCCACAATCCACACGAACCACTTCACTTTGGTAGGTTTGCAAAGAATACGCCTAACAGCATTTGTGCAGCTTGTCACTCTGTAGAGTACAAGAAGATAGAGACTACAAAGAGTAAACACCATTATGTAGCTTGCGTAGCATGCCACATTAAACACGGATACATACCTAAGTGCACTATGTGTCATAAACATCCACATAGTGCAGCATTACTTAAAAAGTTCCCCAATTGTTTACAGTGTCACATTGATGTACATAACTTACCTGTAGGAAAAGCAAAATAAAAATTAAGTAATAAAGTTA
>Ga0256834_1002879_pt1 | contig 10575 bp, 9 predicted proteins | sample 4281140metaG_FD_190536 | JGI IMG/M metagenome (GOLD analysis project Ga0256834, IMG submission 190536) | Hydrothermal vent microbial communities from East Pacific Rise, Pacific Ocean - 4281-140 | ecosystem: Environmental > Aquatic > Marine > Hydrothermal vents | place: Pacific Ocean: East Pacific... | reverse complement strand
GAAAAAGATATGGAAATATTATAAAATTGGTTCTGGGGAAGTATTAAGATGTCATAAGTCTAGGATAAAAAAGATTTATCAATTTGTAGAAAAAGATGGCAAGATTTATTGTAGTTGTGGGCAACTAATAGGAATTGATAAAGGGGAATTTTATAAAATGATTGCCAAAGGTTTTACATATTCAGGAACTAAAGTAAAAAAATGAAAAGAACAATTTTATTTTTTGTTTTTAAAATTATTTTACATAATATATCTTATGGGACATTTTTTAAATTTCTAAAAAATAAAAAGGACTATATTTTCTGCTGTTATTCCCTATCGTTAAATAGATCATTTTTAACAAGTTCATATATTTCTTTAGGAGTTTTGTTTGTATGTCCATCTATACTTATGATGCCAACATTAATATTAATTTTGTTATTTGACATATTTCTTGTTTCTCTTTTTAGTCTTAATGCCGCACATTCTCCACCAGTTTCATGGGTACAAGGAAGTATAGCAGCAAATTTGCCATCACTTAGTAGATATAAGAGATCTGTTGACCGGAGTGTTTTCCTAGCAATTTTGGGGAAATTATATTTTTCTTCTTTATCTCCATATACTTCTATTAAAAGAACTGCAAATCTATGCCCATATCTATTTAGGCGTTTTAACTCCCAATCTAAATCATCAAAAAAGGCCGATTCATCTCTAAGTTCAGTGATATTAAAGTTTTTTCTATTTTCTGTATTGAGCTTGTTATCTATCTCATTTGTAATAAACATTATTAATGTTTTTCCCTCCCGATAAGGTACTTTAATAATGTAATATAACTTTATATATTTATGTAACTTTTAACTATAAAACCAGCTTTTTCTATTAGTTGTTCTACAGGAGGCTGTTTTGGATAAGGCTCTTCTTCTGGCAAAAATATTAGACTTGAAATAGTCTCGTGTCTCTTGAGCCCTAAAGATTCTACCCAGCTATCTAACTGTTTTGGGGTAAAAAACTTGGCATACCTATATAGTGGGTGTCCTTTCTTGCCTTTTTTTGCATATAATTTCCCCCACGGAGAATCCTTAGGGACAAAACCTATAACAAGTCTTCCCCCTTTTTTTAGTATCCTTACAGCTTCCTCAATAGCTTTCTTTTGATTTTGTACAAAACAAAGAGAAAATATAAAGTAAACCCATTCAAAACTTTGATCAGTTATAGGCATTTGTTCTGCCTTACCAACTATTACGTTTACACCCCTTGTTTTAGCAACTATCGCTGCATCTTTTGCAGGCTCAAGCCCAAATGGTATACAAAGCCTCTGAGCAAAACGCCCTGTTCCAACGCCGATTTCAATGGAAGATCTACTTGGGTAGCCTAGTACACCAAGTGCTGCTAGTTCATTTTTAAAAAGTATATTGTTTTCATACCAAGAGTCATATTCCTTTACACACCTAGAAAAAGCTTTATAGGATGGTTCAGACATGCCATTCGTCTCCCCAGTCTTTAATTTATTCGAAATATTTTGACAAAGCTTTAATTTAAATTTAATTTTTTGTTTAAAAATTATATTTAATCCTTTGTTTTTATGTTCTTTTTCATTGTTTGACAAAGGTTTCCTTTTTCAAGTTTTTCATAAATCTTTTTTGAAATCTCCATAAATATTTTTGCCACTTCTAGTTCTTCATTTAAGCTAACAGGTTTTCCTTCATCACCACCTTCTCCAACACTTGGATCAAGAGGAATTTGGCCTAAAAGATCGACTTTAAATGCCTTTGCCATCTTTTCTCCTGCACCCTTTCCAAATATATGCATGATCTTTTCTTCATCTCCATCTTTAATTTTTAGATAAGACATATTTTCTATTATTCCTAAAATTGGTATGTTTTCGGAAATAAAAAGCCCTATTGATCTTCTCACATCACTCATTGCTACTTTTTGTGGTGTAGTTACTATTACTGCTCCTTCAAGGGGAATACTTTTTACAAGAGTAATAGCAGCATCACCTGTGCCTGGTGGAAGATCAACTACAAGGCAGTCTAATTCTCCCCATTTTACATGACCTAAAAACTCTTTTATTGCTTTATTTACCATTGGCCCGCGCCAGACTATTGGTACACCTTCTCCTGCAAGCATACCTGTAGACATAACCTTTATGCCGTATTTCTCTACAGGAAGCAACCAACCCTCTGATCCAACTGGGCGTTCTTTTATCCCAAGCATAATCGGGATATCAGGTCCATGCATATCAGCATCAAGAATTCCAACTTTTAGTCCCATCTTACTCATTGAAATAGCAAGATTTACTGATACAGTAGTTTTCCCAACTCCACCTTTTCCTGAGGCAACGGCTATTATGTGTTTAACTTTTTTAATTCCTTCCATCTCTGAAGGTTCTTTTCCAAAAAGCTTTGCCCTTTCAGCAGATGTCATAAGTGCAAAGTCTATCTTTACATCAATATCTTCATAACTCTTTTTTATTGAATCTGTAATTAATTTTGCAATCTTGTCCTTTACTGTACATGCCTTGCTTGCTACAAGTACTGTAATCTTAACTGCCCCGGGTATTATCTCTATATCTTTTATAAGTCCGAGTTCTATTAAAGACTTTTTAAACTCTGGATGTATCACTTGCCCCAAAATTTTTTCTATTTCAGCTTTTGTAATACTCATTTTGCTTACCCCCCTTTAATAAGTGTGAAATAATGTGTAAAATACTACAGCATTAATACATAAAAAACGAAAACCTTTTAATAAAAATGTCTAACTTAGACAAGAAAAAAATAAGACTTGATATGCTTCTTTTAAAGAGGGGATTTGCACCTTCAAGGCATCGTGCCCAAGCAATTATTGGTGCAGGTAAGGTCCTGGTAAATGGAAAACTTTGTGATAAAAGTGGTACAAAGTTTAGCCCTGATGTCTTAATTGAATTAAAAGAAAAGGATCATCCTTATGTAAGTAGAGGTGGATTAAAACTTGAACATGCAATTAAGGAATTCAATATAACTATTGATAATTTAGTATGTATTGATGTTGGAGCTTCTACTGGCGGCTTTACTGATTGCCTATTAAAACATGGAGCTAAAAAGGTTTATGCAATTGATGTTGGATATGGACAGCTTGATATATCATTAAGAGAAAATAAAAAAGTTATAGTAATGGAAAGACAAAATATACGTTATCTAACTCCTAGGGACCTACCAGAAAAGTGTGATTTAGCAACAATTGATACATCTTTTATCTCTTTAAAATTAGTTGTCCCTTGCGTTATTCCTCTTCTTAAAGAAAGAGGAGAGATAATAGCTCTTATAAAACCTCAATTTGAAGCAGGTGCAAAATTTTTAAAAAAAGGTGTAGTTAAAGACGAAAATATTAGAAAAAGGGTTGTTGATGAATTATGTCAGTACTTTATTCAAGAACTGGGACTATTATGTAGGGGAGTTGTAGCTTCGCCCATTTTAGGACCAAAAGGTAATAAGGAGTTTCTTTGTTACTTAAAATTAAATAACAAGTGACAAATAATATACTTGCCTCTTTTCTCTATATGGTTATATCATAGATAAATGAACATAAATTTAATAGTTAAGTATGAGAATATAATTTCTTATAAAATTTCATATACCGATTGTAACTAAAGAAGTTATGGGTACAAATCCTGAAATAAGAGATTGGATAGAAGAAGAGCAAGAGATAAAAGAACCCCGTATGATGAGGGTTCTTCTACATAATGATAATTACACTACTATGGACTTTGTAGTAAAAATATTAGAAGAAATATTTCACAAGTCCCCAGCAGAAGCTACTGCTATAATGCTAAGTGTACATCATAATGGTATAGGAGTCTGTGGAGTATATCCCGCAGAGGTGGCAGAGACCAAGGTCTCTCAGGTACACAAACGTGCAACACAAGCAGGCTTTCCTTTAAGGGCAAGTACAGAACCTGTTTGATAATATATAGTTTTTAACTTTTGGGAGTATGAGTTATGATTAGCAAAGATGTTGAATTAATGTTGGGTGCAGCGGCAAGGGAAGCCCACCTTCGCCGACATGAATATTTATGTCTTGAACATCTTCTGTTAGTACTTTTACATCATGATAAAGGTGCAAAAGTTATAAAAGCATGTGGAGGAAATGTTGAGAGAATAAAAGCTAGACTTGAGCATTTTCTTACATACAAGCTTGAGAAATTACCAAAAGATTCTAATCAAAGTCCTCAACCTACCCTTGCCCTTCAAAGAGTAGTTCAAAGGGCTATTGTTCAGATACAATCTGCTGGTAAAGAAGAAGCTGATGTAGGAGATCTTCTTGCTGCTATGTTTGAGGAAGAGGAATCTCATGCTGTTTATTATTTAAAGTTAGAAGGAATAACTAGGCTTGATATCTTAAATTATATATCTCATGGTATCGCAAAGGTTCCTTTTGAAGACAATGGGCTTTCTATCCCAGGTTTTGGTGAGGATAGCTTTTCATCTAGTGATGAATTTGATATATCAAAAATGAGCCCAGCAACTTCAAAGGCCCTAAGGTCCTTTACAATAAACCTTACTCAAAGAGCTGCCCAAGGCAAAATTGATCCTTTGGTTGGTAGAGAAAGAGAACTGCGTCGTACTATGCAGGTTCTCTGCCGTCGTCGTAAGAATAATCCTATCTATGTAGGAGACCCTGGAGTTGGTAAAACTGCCCTTGCTGAAGGACTTGCCTTAAAGATATGGAACAGAGATGTTCCTGAGCCTCTTATAGGTGCACAAATATTTGCTCTTGATATGGGTGCACTTTTAGCTGGTACTAAATACAGAGGCGAATTTGAAGCAAGGCTTAAGGATGTAATTGCTCAGCTTAAAGCACATCCTAAGACAATACTTTTTATTGATGAAATTCATACCATTGTTGGTGCTGGAGCTACAAGCGGCAATTCTATGGATGCATCAAATATATTAAAGCCCGTTTTAGCAAGTGGAGATATCCGTTGTATTGGCTCAACTACGTATGAAGAATATAAAAATTTCTTTGAAAAGGACCGTGCACTTTCAAGAAGATTTCAAAAAATTGATATAAAAGAGCCAACTATTGATGAAACAATAGAAATATTAAAAGGAATTTGTAAGTATTATGAAGACTATCATAATATAAAATATACAAAAGGGGCACTTAAGGCAGCAGCAAAGTTATCTGCAAGATATATAAATGATAGATGCCTTCCTGATAAAGCAATAGATGTATTAGATGAGGCAGCCGCTTTAAAGAGACTTATCCCTAAAAAACGTACATTAAGATCTAAATTAATTACTTCTAGAGATATTCAAAAGGTCGTAGCTTCTATTGCAAGAGTACCTGTCCAAGCACTTAGTTCCTCAGATAGAAATCAACTTGAACATCTTGAAGAAAAACTAAAAGAAGTGGTCTTTGGACAAGATGAAGCTATCATAACCTTAGCTAAAGCAATAAAACGCTCTCGTGCAGGACTTTCTCATCCAGATAAGCCGATAGGAAGTTTTCTATTTTATGGTCCTACAGGAGTTGGAAAGACTGAGCTTGCAAGACAGACTGCTAAAATTTTGGGAGTTGAATTTATTCGATTTGATATGAGTGAATATATGGAAAAGCATTCTGTTGCAAGGTTAATTGGTGCTCCTCCAGGATATATTGGCTTTGAACAAGGCGGTATTATGACAGAGGCAGTTAGAAGAAACCCGCATTGCGTTCTTCTTTTAGATGAAATAGAAAAGGCACATCCTGATGTATTTAATATCCTACTTCAAGTTATGGATTATGCTACTTTGACAGATAACAATGGTAAAGAGACAGATTTTCACCATGTAATATTGATTATGACATCTAATGCTGGTGCTAGAGAAATGGCAGAGAGAAACATTGGTTTTGAGACAAAAGAAGACATAGATGGGCAAAGCAATAAAGGCAAAAAAGCTATTGAGAAACTTTTTAGTCCAGAATTTAGGAATCGTTTAGATGCAATGATTCCATTTAAAGGATTAAATCTTGAAGTAATGGAGCTTGTGGTTAATAAGTTAATATCTGAAATTGAAGATCAACTTAAAGAAAAACACATACAGCTTAAACTTACTGAAAAAGCAAGAAAGTGGCTTGCTAAGAAAGGATACAGTCCTAAATACGGTGCAAGACCGCTTTCAAGACTTATACAAGAGCAAATAAAAGATCCATTAGCTGATGCCATACTTTTTGGAACATTAAAATCTGGGGGAAAGGCAATTATAAAACTTAAAAATAATAAGTTGGTTTTAGAGGCATAGAGGGACTTTTTTATAAAATTATGCATGTCTTTTTGCTTGGAAAATCGTTTGATTTTCCAGATCCTGAATTTGCAGATAGCCACGGGCTTCTTGCAATTGGTGGAGATTTAAGACCTGAACGACTCCTTGTTGCTTATAAAAAAGGGATTTTCCCTTGGTATGGAGAAAATGAGCCAATACTATGGTGGTCTCCTGATCCAAGGCTTGTACTATATCCTGAGGAACTTATTACTACAAAGCGTCTTGAGAGAACTATTCGGCAAGGGAAATTTATTATAACCATAGATAAAGCCTTTAGAGATGTAATTACTTCTTGCGCACAAGTACGGATAGAATCAGGAGAAGGCACATGGTTAAATATGGATTTAATAAATTCATTTTGTGAATTATATAACCAAGGGTATGCTCATTCAGTTGAAGCGTGGAATAAAAAAGGAGAGCTTGTTGGTGGATTATATGGAATGGCAATAGGAAGTATATTTTTTGGAGAATCAATGTTTTTTAAAGAACGCGATGCCTCAAAAGTAGCCTTTGTAACCATGGTAAGAAAGCTTAAGCCTTTAGGGTTAAAACTTATAGATTGTCAAGTGCCTACCAGACATTTAATGAGTTTTGGAGCAAGGCTTATTCCAAGACGTCAGTTTTTAAGTATGTTAAGACTTAGAATAAAAGATCCTGATGTATTTAAAACTTTTAAAGAAAATAAGAAAAGCCATAAAAAATTAGTATCTATTTGTAATCACTAGGATTGAACCCATATTTTTGAAATAGTTTATAAAAGTCTGCTCTATAATAACCAGCAAGTTTAGCAGCTTTACTTACATTTCCTCTTGTAACTTTAAATAGGTTATCAAGATATTGTTTAATAAATTCGTCTCTTACTTCACGAAGAGGTCTTATTTCTTGTTTTATTAAATCTTTATATGCACTATTTTTTAGAAGTTCTCCTTTTAAAATGGGCCCTGGTGACATTGCCACCAAAAATTCTATAACATTTTCTAATTCTCTTACATTGCCGGGCCAATTATAACCAAGAAGGAGGTCTTTTAGGTGATTGTCCATGCCTTTTATATTTTTATTCATCTTTTGGGAGAATTTTTCTATAAAATGGGTAGCTAATAGAAGAATGTCTTCTTTTCTTTCTCTAAGAGGAGGTAGATATAGCGGAATTACATGGATTCTATAAAAGAAATCCTCTCTAAACTTTCCTTCTTTTACCATCTGCTGAAGATCTCTTTTAGTTGCAACAACTATTCTAACGTCTACCTTTATCTCTTTTTCTGATCCAAGTGGTCTTACTGTACCTGTTTCAAGGACTCTAAGGAGTTTTACTTGCATGGCTTCGCTCATTTCACCTACTTCATCTAGAAATAGAGTCCCCTGGTCTGCTTGAACTAATAATCCAGCCTTATTGTTATAGGCATTTGTAAAAGCACCTTTTACATGTCCAAAGAGTTCATCCTCAAGAAGAGTCTCTGGTATTGCCCCACAATTTATAGCTAGAAATGGCTTGTCTGCCCTAAGACTATAGTGATGTATTGCATTAGCTACTATCTCTTTTCCTGTTCCACTTTCTCCATATATTGCAATTGTAGAATCAGTCTTTGCTACCTGTTTTATGGTATCAAAAAGCTCTTTCATTTTAGGGCTTTGAGCCACTATGTTTTTAAAGAAATCGCCCTTCCCTACCAACAACTTTCTAAGATAAGACAACTCTTTTTTAATTTTATAGTCTTCTATTGCACGTTTTAACCTTAACTCCAAGACATTCATTTCAGGTGGTTTCTGTAGGTAGTCATAGGCTCCATCTTTTACTAACTGAACAGCATTTTCAATAGAACCATGAGCAGTTAATATAATAACAGGTATATCAGGATCAATTTTTTTTAATTCCTTCATAAGCTCATGGCCATCTAATATTTCCATTTTAAGATCTAGTATAACTACATCAGCACCTTCTTCAGAAAAGGCTTTAAGGGCATCCCTTGGATCTTGAAATGTTTTACATTCAAATCCAAGTTTTTTTATTCTAAGTCCATATGTAGTTAATATATTTTTTTCATCATCTACTAAAAATACTTTACCTTCAGACACAGAACGCTCCTACTTAAGTTAAAATGACATTAGTAATAATCTAATTTCACATATATAATTTTATTTTTTTAATATACAACACTAAATCAAAATTAACAGGTCTTCTTTTGGTTGACTATGATAAAGAGTTATGTTAATAAATAGCCTGCTTGTGGGGCTGTAGCTCAGTTGGGAGAGCGCTTGAATGGCATTCAAGAGGTCGGCGGTTCGATCCCGCCCAGCTCCACCAAATTGAGAAAAACGGGAGGGTCTTAATAGGATTCTTCCGAAAACAAAGCCTCTGCTTTATAAGAATTGGCCTTCTTCCCGAGCAGAGGCGTTTTTCTTTTTTATATGGAGAAATAAATGGGCCAAAAATCTAGCAATAAACCTCCCTATATTAACCCACGCATAGATTATCATCAAAAACAACAAGAGCTTATTTTAAAAGCAGCTAAAGAAATAGTTGTCAAATTTATTGAATTAGGCAAAGTTTCTCCTGACACTTTTGATGAAGTATTCAGCTCTGTTTATCAGACAATTTCAGAAACAATTAAAGAAAATAAATAAATATTTTTTCAGATTTTCTTAAGGAAAGTTGCTCTATACCCCTTGACGTAATCCCTTTTTATTCAGTATGTTGCATCAGTTTAATAAGTTAGCTCTATAGAGCTCTTATTCAGGTCAATAAAGGAGGGTAAATAATTGCCTGGTAATCCAGGATAAATCTAGGTGTGGAAGGGAGAGAAGGTATGGATGTCAGTAGGATTAGAAACTTGGCACTAGTTTCCCATACTAGTTGTGGAAAGACTTCTCTGGCAGAGGCCATGCTATTTACTGCTAAGGCCATAAATAGGCTTGGAAGGATAGAAGATGGTACTACTGCCATGGACTTTGAACCTGAAGAGACTAAAAGACATATCTCAATTAGCACCTCGTTTCACCACCTTAATTGGAAAAAACATCATATTTATCTAATGGATACTCCTGGAGAAGATAACTTTGTTGCAGATGCAAAGGTGGCATTAAGAGCTGCAGATAATGCTGTTTTTGTTGTTGATGCTGTGACCCCAGTAAAGGCTCAAACCAAAAAGATTTGGTCAATGTTAAAGGATTTTTCTCTTCCAACTTTAATGTTTGTAAATAAACTTGATAGAGAAAGAGCTAACTTTTTAAACGCTGTTGAATCAATAAAAGAAGCTCTTAATATTAGAGTTGTCCCTGTTGCACTTCCTATTGGTTCAGAAGAAGCATTTTCTGGTTTAGTAGACCTTATTCACATGAAGGCATACCAGTTTAGTGATGATAGTGGAAAGGCAAAAAATATAGATATTCCAGATGATCTAAAAGATCAAGTTGAAGAACTTAGAAGTAATCTTATAGAATATGCAGCAGAATCAAATGATGAGTTACTTGAGAAATTCCTTGAAGGAGAAGATTTAAGTCCTGAAGAAATTGTATCAGGTTTAAAAGAAGGAATATTAAATGGTGGCTTTGTTCCTGCTATTTGCGGAAGTGCCACCAAAAATATTGGCGCAAATCTGTTACTTGATCTAATAGTAGAATTTTTGCCCTCCCCTATTGATAAAGGAAATGTTAAAGGAAAAGATCCAAAGACAGGGGAAGAAAAAGAAAGAGAGCCAAAAGAAGATGCACCATTTTCTGCTCTTGTATTTAAGACCCTTACAGACCCTTATGCTGGAAGGCTTTCTATTATGCGTATATATTCTGGAACTCTTACTACTTCAACCACGGTCTACAATGTAAATAAAGATACTACTGAAAAATTCGGTCAAATCCTTGTACTTGAAGGAAAAGGACAAAAGGCGGTTGAAGAAGCAGGACCTGGAGAGATTGTTGCACTTGCAAAACTTAAGGTTACAACAACTGGAGATACACTAGCAGATCAATCAGATCCAATTGTCTATGACTTTATAGAACTTCCAAGCCCTGTTCTTACCTATGCAGTAAAACCAAAAAGTAGAGGAGATGAGGAAAAGATTAATCAAGCACTTAATAGGCTTTGTGAAGAAGACTTTACCCTCAAAGTCCATAGAGACCCAGAGACAAATGAGCTTCTTATATCTGGAATGGGCCAAATCCATATAGATGCTACTATGGAAAAAATGGCTCGTAAGTTTGGTGTAAATGCAGAGCTTAGTCTTCCTAAGATCCCTTATAGAGAAACCATTAAGGCAACTAAAAAAGGTGTTATCTATAGACATAAAAAACAAACTGGTGGTGCAGGCCAATTTGCTGA
>Ga0256834_1002878_pt1 | contig 10575 bp, 6 predicted proteins | sample 4281140metaG_FD_190536 | JGI IMG/M metagenome (GOLD analysis project Ga0256834, IMG submission 190536) | Hydrothermal vent microbial communities from East Pacific Rise, Pacific Ocean - 4281-140 | ecosystem: Environmental > Aquatic > Marine > Hydrothermal vents | place: Pacific Ocean: East Pacific... | reverse complement strand
GCAATAATTGAAGTTGTGTCTAATCCAATTTCGTATGCAACAATTTTGGCGACGGCTATAGGGTGATATATATATGGTTCCCCAGTTTTTCTACGCTGGTTACTATGAGCCTCAAGAGAAATGTCAAATGCTTTCCGGATCTCTTTTTTATCAGCACTGGTAAAAGTTTGATAAGCCCCCTTAAGCAAATCCTTATATCTCCTCGCTATTTCCTTATTTTCTTCCTCTGAACTTAAGTTGTATGCCATAGATTAAAAATAGTATTTTAAAATAGACTATCAAATAGAAAAAGTTTATTTTTTTAAGTTTAAAATTCGTTGTAGTAGCGTTGGGTGAGAATAATGAATTTTAACATACAAGTTACTGGGGGTTAAATTACTTAAACTGTTTTTGGATAATTTTTTTAGTGATGAAATTAAATCCTCTGGATTAAAGTTTTCTTTGGCATAATTATCTGCTTGGAATTCAAACTTTCTAGAAAGAGCATTCATAAATAAGTTTGTTATTTCAGAGATAGGGCTATACAAAATTACAAAAGCTATTAATCCAATGTGAAAACTTGGGTTTTGAACACCCAATGCCTGAGATAAAGTTAAATTACCAACCAATAAAGATAAAATATAAAGTGTTAAACCTGTTATGCCAATTGATAAAATTAGATTGTAAATGATATGTTTTCTTTTGTAATGCCCAACTTCATGTGCTAAAACAGCAACTATCTCATTTGTATCTAAATCATTTATAAGGGTGTCAAATAATGTAATTCTTTTTTGAGAACCAAATCCTGAAAAATAGGCATTAGCCTTGGTTGAGCGTTTTGAGCCATCAATTACAAAAATATTATCTAATTTAAATCCTATTTTTTCAGCAAATTTTTCAATCTCATTTCTTAATTCTCCGTCTTCTAGTGGTTTTTGTTTATTAAAAATGGGAACTATTAATTTTGAATAAAATAAATTTAAAAAAAGAGTAAAAACGGTAATTACTCCCCAAGTATAGAGCCAAAAATTTGTAGTTGTTAGCTCATAAAACCAAGTAATAATTGCCATTAAACCACCTCCAACAATTAATAGCATTAACCATCCCTTAAGTTTATCTAGCACAAATGTTTTAATCGATGTTTTATTAAATCCAAATTTTTCTTCAATTACGAATGTTTTGTAGTATGAAAAAGGTAAAGATAAAATGTCACTTGCTAAAAAAATAATTCCAAAAAAAACCAATGTAATTACAATTGTGTTATTTGAGATACTTCTTGCTAATTCATCAACAAATTTGAATCCATCTAGAAAGAAAAATAATAAGGTAGTTATAACTGAGAATAGACTTGAAATTAATGAAAATTTGTAATTTTCTATTTTATACTTTTGAGATTTTAGATATTCATTATCGTTATAAATCCCTTTTAATTCTTCAGGAATAGCATCCTTAAAATGCTTTGAGTTTAATGCATTGATATAGGTGTCAAATAGAAATTTAATTATAATAATGGCTATTAAAATATAAAATAGTGTTTGTGGATTCATGAAGTGTATATTATAAATTTCGTTGTCTTACGGCTTCAAAGATAATAATTGCAGCACTAACAGATACATTCATTGAATCAATAGTTCCGCGCATTGGAATTAGAATATTTTGTGTGCTATTTTGAAGCCATTCATTAGAGAGACCGGTTGCTTCAGTACCAACAACTATTGCTGATGCTTTTGTGTAATTTATAGTTTGATATGCTACAGATGCTGTTAAAGAGGCTCCGTATATATGTATGTTATTTTCTTTTAAAAATGAAATTATTTCTGAAGTTGTTCCTGTAGCAATGGTTGTGGTAAATACGCAACCAACACTTGAGCGAATGATATTTGGATTGTAAATGTCGGTTTTAGGATTTGCAATAAAAACAGCATCAACTCCAGCGGCATCTGCAGTACGCAAAAGAGCGCCAATATTTCCTGGTTTTTCAGGAGCTTCTGCGATTAAAATTAAAGGGTTTTTACTCTTTAATTGAATAGTACTTAAGGATAAATTTTTACTTTTCGCAATAGCCAAAATACCTTCGGTAGAATCTCTTATGGCTAATTTTTTATATATTTCTTTAGAAATTTCAATAATTTTAATAGAAGAATTTACGTTGCTTAATAGGTTTTCAATTTCTTCATTATTAATAACTGATGAAGCAATTAAAATTGACTTAATTTGATAATTTCCACGTATAGCTAAGGAAATTTCACGCAATCCCTCAATTAAAAAAGTATTTGTTTTTTTTCTAAGTCGAGATTTTTCTTTTAGTTGAACAAGTTCTTTTATGAATGTATTTTGTAGACTTGTTATTTGTTTATGCATACCCAATTAAATAAGCGACAAAGGTACTAATAATTAAAATTTTAAATAAAAAGCTCTGAATAAATTCGGAGCTTTTTATTTTATTGTAAACCATATTTTTTAGAATATTTTTTCCATAGTTTGGTTTGATGCGTTTCTAAGCTTATTTTTCTGCCTTGAATAAAAGCATACGTTAGAATATTTGTTCTCATATCTAAGGCATCACCTTCAGAAATAAATAGTGTAGCATCTTTGCCAACTTCTAGTGTTCCAACAATATCGTTAATTCCTAAAATTTTAGCTGCATTTGAGGTGATTAATTTTAAAGCCTCCTCTTTATTTAATCCATAGGCTGCATAGGTTCCTGCATAAAATGGTAAATTTCTAGCACTCATTCGTTCCATACTCCCTTCCATGCCAATAGCAACAGTTACTCCTTTTTCAACTAAAAGTTTCGCAGATCTATAAGGCAAGTCATAATCTGTATCACTGCTACTTGGTACTCTATGAGCTCTTTCTAAAATAACAGGAATATTATTTTTAACCAGTAAATCTGCAATTTTGTAGGCGTCATTTCCATGAACGATCACAATATTATTAATTCCTGCTTTCTTAATAAAATTAATGGCATCTGTAATTTCTTGAACGCCACTGGCATGTATATATAGTTTTTTTTCACCGTTGAATAAACCTTCCATTGCTTCAAAAGGAAGATTTTTAGGGTTTTTATTAGATTTTAAATACCTTTTTGAATTTGAAATGAATGTCGTAATTTTTTCTACATTAGTTGCATATTTTTTATCAGGTTTGGCACCTGCATCTTCACCAAGCCACCATTTACCATAGGTAAAACTTTGTGGCCAGTTGATATGAATTCCATCATTAATTTTTATGGCAGCATCTTCCCAGTTCCAAGCATCAAATTGAACAACAGAGGATGTTCCAGAAATTGTGCCACCTCTAGGTGTTATTTGTCCCATCAATACACCGTTTGGCCGCATACTTTCAACTACTTTAGATTCGCTGTTATACGCTATTAAACTTCTTATGTGTGGATTCATAGCTCCTACCTCGTCATAATCTAAGGTTGCTCTAACAGCATCAATCTCTCCTAAACCTAGTGAAGTATTAGCAACAATAAAACCGGGGTAAACATGTTTGCCCTTGGCATTAATAATGTTTCCTAAACGTGCAATTTTTGTATTTGCACTTCCTACAAATTTTAGTTTTCCATTAGAAAACATAATAAGTGAATTTTCAATGACTTCACCATTTCCTATATGTGCTGTGGCTCCTTCTATACTATAATCCTCAGTTTGTTTTGGGGCTGGTGTTTGTTGCGCTATGATTTCTCCTATTATGAATAAGAAAATAAAACTATATATATATTGTTTTTTCATGATTTTAGTTTTTAGTATTCTAATACAGTGTCACAGTGAAAATTAATGGTTGCTTTCTTTTTAGGTAATTGAACAGACTTTCCATTAATTTTTTCATTAAGCATCATATTAATTAATGTATTGCGTTCTTTTTGGACAGATTTTCTCAATTCTAAATCTTTTTGAATATCAAAATAGATTACACCATCAATAATTGTTTTTTCTGCTTTGGCATAAATAGATAATGGATTTTTACTCCATAAAACCAAGTCAGCGTCTTTACCAACTTTTATACTTCCAACGTTATCATCAATATGTAAAAGTTTAGCAGGATTTATAGTTACAAATTTCCATGCTTCCTCTTCACTTATTCCTCCGTATTTAACAGATTTAGCAGCTTCCTGATTTAATCTCCTAGACATTTCAGCATCATCAGAATTAATAGCTACAGTAATTCCCACGTTGTGCAGTATGGCAGCATTGTACGGTATTGCATCATTAACTTCATATTTATAGGCCCACCAATCAGAGAATGTTGAAGCACCAACTCCGTGTTGTTTCATTTTATCAGCTACTTTATAACCTTCCAAAATGTGGGTGAATGTATTTATTTTGAAATTGAATTTTTCAGCAACTTTCATTAACATATTAATTTCACTTTGTACGTAAGAATGGCAACTAATGAAACGTTCTTTATTTAAAATTTCTGCTAACGTTTCTAATTCTGCATCTTTTCTGTAAGGTTTGCCAGTCTTTTTAAAATCGTCATATTCTTTGGCTCTTTGGAAATAATCCATATAAACTTGTTCAACGCCCATTCTGGTTTGAGGAAACCTAACAGTATTATTACTTCCCCAATTAGATTGTTTAACATTTTCACCCAATGCAAATTTGATGAATTTAGGGCTGTTTTTATAAAGCATATTGGTAGCTGATTCTCCCCATTTTAATTTAATAATGGCTGAACGGCCACCAATGGGATTTGCTGAACCATGTAATATTTGAACAGTAGTTACACCTCCAGCTAAATTTCGGTAAATTTTAATATCATCAGGGTTTATAACATCTTCAATGGTTACTTCTGCAGAAGAGTTATGCCCAGCTTCATTAATAGCAACAGCTGCAATATGTGTATGTTCATCAATAATTCCAGCAGTTAAATATTTTCCAGTACCATCAATAATTTTTGCATTTCCTGCTCGTAAACTTTTCCCAATTTTAGCAATTTTACCGTCTTTTAGTAACACATCTGTATTTTGTAATATTCCTTCCTTTTCACTTGTCCAAACGGTAGCATTCTTAATTAAAATAGTCTCTTGTTTGGCTTTTTTTGTAAAACCAAAAGCTGTATTTGGGAAAGTAATAGGCATTATGGAGAGCGTAGAAGTATCTCCATCTTTTTTCTTTACTTCCTTTTTTTCTGAAGGTTTTCTTGTGGCTTTCCAAATTGATTTCTTACCTCCAGCATCAATACTTGTTCCTTTTAAATTATCAGAGATATCATTAATTCTAGCTACGAGTCTGGTAAATTTGGAAGAATCTTTAGTTTCATTCATTGTAATAGTTAGCCAATTATCAACATAGGATATCTTTGATTTAATTTCTAGACTATCCTTTTTAATAGAACTTGCTAGTTTTCTACCCTTACCAGTAATAGATAGAATGTATTTTTTATTATCTAAAGATAGGCTATAACTACCTGAGATGTCTTTAATATTCATTTCATTTATCACATTTTTACTTCCTTGAACCCAATTTTCATAGGTTATAGTTTTAGGTTCAAATAGTTCTCCTGAAGTAATTAAAAAATTAGCATAGCGTCCTTTTTGTAATGTTCCTATTTCATTAGATTTTCTTAAAATTAAGGCAGGAACAGTAGTTAATGCTTCTAATGCAGCTGTTTTGTTTAAACCAAATTTAATGGCTTTTTGAATATTTTTATTAAAATCGGCAATTGATTTTAATTTATAAGTAGTAATTGAAAAACGAACACCATTTTTTTGTAGTACACTTAAATTTGAGGGTTCCTGATTCCATTTACGCATATCACTTACATCTATTTTACTAGCAAAAAAAGGATTGCTAACATCGTATGCTTTCCGGAAGTTGATAGGAATGATATAAGTTGCATTGGTAGCTTTTATTTCTTCAATATCCTCATATTCATCACCACCACCAACTATTGTGTATTGTATGCCAAATTGATCCCCAATCTTATCGGCTCTTAAATCATTTTGTTTCCCACCGGCATCAAAAATTTGAACTAAATTTTTATTTTTATTAAAGGCTTCTAATGCTAAATCATTATTTTTTGAAAGCCCTTTGGCATACCATTCAGCATCATAATATACTTGGCGAAGTAAAGCCATAGCACCCATTAAAGAATTAGGATATACTTGATTTGATTGATTACTTTTATGAAAAGATAAATATTGAGCAGATTTACTATCTAAAATTCTGTTGCTACTAGAAGGATTTGAATTTAAAGAAATTAAAAGTCCATTTCCTCTTACAATACCATCTTGTAAATGTGTATTTACAATACCAAACCCAGCTTTTAACAGTTCTTTAGCTTTTTTATTGTCAAATTTAAAAAGATTGATAGGATTGGTATCAGGTCTAATGTGGTCGTTCCAGTAATATCCTTTTCTTTGAGCATCGTATTGAGGTTTGCTGTTACGAGAATTAGACTTCCTTTTAGGTTTTGAAATTCCAAAACTAGAGTAGATATCAATGAATGAAGGATAAATATATTTCCCCTTTAAATTTATGATTTCAGTTCCTTTAGGTATAGTAATAGTTTTACCTACATTAAGTACTTTGCCGTCTTTTATCAACAGTGTTCCTTTGTTTATAATTTGTGTTGGAGTAACATAAATTGTGGCGTTGGTAAAAGCAATAGTTGTATTTGCTTTGGTCTTAACACCCGTGTTAATGGGGAAGTATTCCTGTGAATTGAGAACAATAGAAAACAGGAAAATCATTAAAATAATTGATTTTTTCATTATAACTGGTTTGGTTTACGGTAGGTAAATATAATTTTTTGTTTAAAGTATTTTGACTTTTATATTTTTTTAACAAAAAATTAAGAAACTTATAAGTTGAGATTAACTCTTAAATTGTGTTGTTAGTTTTGTAGTAACTTATTAAAAAAGAGACCATTTTATTGTATTCTTTTATACCGGCTTTTTGTTTATTAGCTTTTAAAAAAGAGTCATAAAAGCCTTTAAAATATTTTTCTGACCAGTTTTGATAAGATATCCAAAAATCTCGACTTTGTTTTATATCTTTTATTATCCCTTTGTTAATTTCTTTTTTTAAGATTTCGTATTGTTTGGGATCTGTTCTGTAAATTTCATATAGACAATATCGCAATGCCATTAAGTAACCTGAATAATTATAAAAAGAATCATTGGAATGAGTTGAGGCCAGATAACCTATAAAATTAGCTTCACTCTCCGAGGCAAAACCTATTTGGTGAGCAACCTCATGACACACAGTTGCAGGGTAATTGTTTTTTGGAATTAAAGAATTTATCTGAGCTTCATTTGTGAATGGATTAATATAGCCTGCAAACCCCATATAGGTTAGCGGTAAACTAAATAAAGAATACTTTATAGACGGATTCTCAAATTTAAATTGTGGGTATTTTTCTTGTAATTTAGAATAGGCTAATGGTGATTTTTCTTCTATTTTTTGTTTACTTAAGGTATTGTGAACTATAATGGTGTCATTTTTAGTAATTAATATTTGAGCATTGTTTGTTTTTGAAATAAGTGCTTTAGTAAGATTGATTAATTCAGCTGAAGTATAATTAGTTTTCTCTAATTTCAATGTTTTAAATAGAGGCTGTCTAAAATAATTTAGAGCCCAATTAAAATGAAAAAAGAAAAATATAATTGAAGCAAATGCACCAAATTTGAAGAATGTATTTTTAAGATGAATTTTTCTAGTTTTTAACAGAATGAAAATACCATTTAATATAAAAAAACCAAGTATTAAATATAAAATATCACCAACAGAAACAGGAATCCATCCAAAAATTATTCTTAAAAATTTAGAAATGTAAACGTATAAACCATTTGAATAATATTTTTCAATTAGAATAGGGTATTGAGCTATAATTTGAATAAAAGCCCATTGCATAATAAGTAAAACTGTAAGTATTTTATATACCTTTTTTTGTTTCATAATTCAAAAATAGGAAATAAATAATGAGAAAGAGGGGTTTAAATAGTTATTAACAAAATTGGTACTTGTGAACAAAACATGTGTAAAAATAAAATTGAAATTTCAAGACACAATTAAGTTTAAAAAATTACATTTGTTTAATCTTGAAATTTAATAGTTTTCTTAAATAAATTATTAATTTAAATTAAAAACAAAGTAATATAAGCGTGAAAAATTTACAACCAATTCAATCCAGAAAAATCAAAAAGAGTACAGTAATAAGTCTTGAGAAAGGTAAGATACCTCCACAAGCTGTTGATTTAGAGGAAGCTGTATTGGGAGCGATGATGATTGATAAAAAAGGAGTTGATGATGTAATTGATATTTTACACTCAGAGGTTTTTTATAGAGAAGCACATCAGTTAATTTATGATGCTATATATACATTATTTAATAACACTGAACCTATAGATTTACTATCGGTAGCAAATCAATTGCGAAAAACAGAAAATTTAGATGCAGTTGGAGGTGATTTTTATTTGGTAGGATTAACACAAAAAGTAGCTTCATCTGCACATATAGAGTTTCATGCACGTATTATTCTTCAAAAATTTATTCAACGAAAATTAATTACAATTTCTTCTGAAATAATAGAAGAAGCTTATGATGAAACAATTGATGTTTTTGATTTGTTAGATGATGCGGAGTCAAAATTATTTGAAGTAACTCAAGGTAATTTAAAAAAAGGTTCTGAAGCTGCAGAAGGGTTGGTAAAACAGGCACTTGATAAAATTCAGGAAATTTCTCAAAAAGAGGGAATGAGTGGTGTAGCAACAGGTTTTACCCGTTTAGATGAGTTAACCTCCGGTTGGCAACCTTCAGATTTAGTAATTATTGCTGCTCGTCCGGGTATGGGTAAAACGGCTTTTGTAATGTCTATGGCTAAAAATATGGCGATAGATTTTGATATCCCAGTTGCTATTTTTTCATTAGAAATGTCTTCTGTACAATTAATTACACGTATGATTTCTAGTGAAACAGGTATTTCATCAGGGAAATTGAGAAAAGGAAATTTAGAGCCACATGAATGGGAACAGTTAAATGTGAAGGTTAAAAATTTAACAAAGGCACCTATTTTTATTGATGACACACCTTCCTTGTCTATTTTTGATTTAAGAGCTAAATCACGCCGTTTAGCATCACAGCACGGAATTAAAGTTATTATTATTGATTATTTACAATTAATGACAACTGGAACTTCTCAAAAGGGAGGTGGAAATCGTGAACAAGAAATTTCTATGATTTCAAGAAATTTAAAGGCTTTAGCAAAAGAATTAGCCATACCAGTTATAGCACTTTCTCAATTGTCACGTGCTGTTGAAACACGTGGAGGAAATAAACGACCTCTACTTTCAGATTTACGTGAATCAGGAGCTATAGAGCAAGATGCGGATATTGTTTCATTTATATACCGACCTGAATATTATGGACTTACAGAATGGGATGATGAAGAAAGAACACCTTGTGAAGGACAAGCAGAATTTATAGTTGCAAAACATAGGAATGGAGGCTTGGAAAATGTAAAATTGAAATTTACGGGTCATTTAGCTCAATTTAGTAATTTAGATGATGATTTTGGCAGTGAATTTCAATCAAAAATGAATGTTTCAACTTCAGATACCGTTTTGCCGAGTGCAGAGGAAGCTTTTGGATCGCATGATAATTTGGATAATGATGTAGTTCCATTTTAAAAATTTGAAATGCAACTATTTATAAAAATAATTACTGGATGTTTAATTTTCTTAACCCATTCGGTATATGCATCATTCATTTTAATACCAATGGATGCTGTTACACAAACCAATCATTTAAAAGCTTATGGAATTACCTATTGGTCTTTACAACAAGGAAATAAGGTTAAGTGGTTGTTAAACTATGAAGGAGGCTCTTTTTTACTAGAAGATAATGAAGCTACCAGAAGTGAATGTAAAATTAGAGGAGTCAGTTTTCAAGTAATTTCAGATACCCAAGCAATACAAATTTTAGAAGAAATAAGTAGCCCTTCACAAAATATGGATGCCATTACTTTAGAAAAAGCACCAAAAATTGCTGTGTATTCACCTAAAAGTAAATTACCTTGGGATGATGCCGTTACATTAGTTTTAACTTATGCTGAAATTCCTTTTGATGTAATTTATGATGAAGATGTTTTAGATGAGAAGCTATTGTTATATGAGTGGTTACATTTGCATCACGAAGACTTTACAGGTCAATATGGCCGTTTTTATGGTGCATACAGAAGAGCCCCTTGGTATATTGAACAAAAAAAAGAAGCTGAAGAATTAGCATTTAAACTGGGTTATTCTAAAGTATCACAAGAAAAATTAGCCGTAGCCCTTAAAATAAGAGATTTTGTTGTGGGTGGTGGTTTTATGTTTGCAATGTGTTCAGCAACCGATAGTTTTGATATTGCGTTGGCTGCAGAAGGAGTTGATATTTGTGAGAGTATGTTTGATGGAGACCCTTCAGAGGCAAACTATCAACAAAAAATAAATTTCAATAAAACTTTTGCCTTTAAAAATTTTAAATTAGTTAGAAATCCTGTGGTGTATGAATTTTCATCAATTGATATGACTAGTAAAAGAAAAATTAAAAGAACTGCTGATTATTTTTCATTACAAGAATACTCTGCTAAATGGGATCCAAT
>Ga0256834_1002877_pt1 | contig 10577 bp, 9 predicted proteins | sample 4281140metaG_FD_190536 | JGI IMG/M metagenome (GOLD analysis project Ga0256834, IMG submission 190536) | Hydrothermal vent microbial communities from East Pacific Rise, Pacific Ocean - 4281-140 | ecosystem: Environmental > Aquatic > Marine > Hydrothermal vents | place: Pacific Ocean: East Pacific... | reverse complement strand
CAAACAGGGTGATGAAAGTTTCTCTTACGGAGAACTCAATACGTGTAAAACGTATTTCGATTGGAATTAAATTTAAGCTGCTTGAATCATAGCATGACAAGCAACAATTGTCTTTGTAAACAAATACTAGGAGTTGCTTATGAATATAGATGAGATATACATGCAACTCGCTCTCAATAAAGCCTGGGAATTCCAGGGACTTACTTACCCAAATCCTGCTGTCGGTGCAACTGTTACATATAGAGGTAGACTGGTTTCTGTAGAAGCCCATCAAAAAGCAGGAACTTCTCATGCAGAAGTCATGGCACTTCTTTCAGCTTATGAACATATCTCACATAAAAAGATTGATTTTGACAGATATGATGCAGCAAAAGCCCATACTTTTCTTCTTACCTTACCTCAAAATTTTTTTTCAGAGTGTACGATCTATGTAACGCTTGAACCCTGTTCACACAGAGGAAAAACACCTTCCTGCGCATCATTGCTTGAACGTTTACATTTGTTAAGGGTCGTGATCGGTACAAAGGATCCCATAACAGGACATGACGGTGGTGCAAAAAGATTGGAAAATGTAAGTTTTGGTGTTTTAGAAGAGAGATGTAAAGCACTTTTAGAACCTTTCCTTATCTGGCAGAAGAGGGCCTTTGTCTTGTTCAAACTGGCACAAACCTCTAATGGCAGAATAGGAGGAGGGTATTTAAGCTCTCATACTTCACTGAAGCATGTCCATCAACTTAGAGAAGTGTGTGACACTTTGCTTATTGGCGGCAATACAGTGAGGGTGGACAGACCGACACTGGATTGCAGATTTACGGAAGGAAAAGCACCCAATGTGGTGATCTATTCAAAAAGTGATGACTTGGATAGAGATATACCGCTCTTTAATATAAAGAACAGAGAGATAAAAATAAGAGATTCTTTAGACTTTTTAGAGGAGCCGTCTTTTGTGATGGTTGAAGGCGGAGAGGGGATGCTGAATGCGTTAAAAGAAAAAATAGATTGGCTCTTGATTTACCAAACGCCTAAGCTTTCTACCAACAATTTAACCTATAATACAACAATGAATTTACAGTTTTTACATCAGGCAGAAAAAGATGTGGATCTTATGATATGGAGCAGACGAAGTGGGCATTGAAAAATTAACAGATAAAGAAGAAAAGCAGGAAAAGATCGTTACGATGTTTGACGATATCGCATCAACCTATGACAAAGCCAACAGAGTACTGAGTATGGGTATAGATATTCAATGGAGAAAAAAAGGATGTAACAAAGCCTTCGAGATCCTTGATAAAAAAGAACTGGGACAGATCACAGATGTTGCTACTGGGACAGGGGATTTGCTGATTTACTGGAAAGAAGAAGCAGAGAAAAATAATGTGATCATTGATAAATATGTAGGTATTGACCCTTCTGTGGGTATGCTGGAAGTGGCAAAAAGCAAAGTGGATTTTGCAGAATTTATTGAAGGAAAAGCTCAAAAATTGCCTATAGAAAATGAAAGTACCGATGTGATCTCTATTTCGTACGGTATCCGCAATGTCGTAGACCGTGTTGAAGCGCTTCATGAATTTTATCGTGCTTTAAAACCTGGCGGTATTGTCATGATTCTTGAATTCACTAAACAAGAAAGATCCGGTATTGTCGATAAAATTGTTGACTTTGGTATGAAAAATGTTTTACCGAGAATTGGTGGGCTGATCTCAAAGAATTATGAAGCATACAAATACCTTCCAGATTCTATTGAAGAATTTTTAACAACAGAAATGCTTGAAAAAGAGTTAGAGTCTGTAGGATTTGAAATGAAATATACTAAGTCATTTTCTATGGGAATTTCAACATTATTGGTTGCACAGAAAAAATAACATAGGATGTTGTACCCTTACAACACCATAGGGAGCCTTTATGTCTAACTTAATGACAGTTTCTTCTTTAAATACAAAAATAAAATCTCTTTTAGAAGCCACTTTTATGCATATCCTCGTGGAAGGTGAAGTGGCCTCTGTCACTTACCATACTTCAGGACATCTTTATTTTTCCATTAAAGATAAAGAGAGTTCTATCAAGTGCGTAATGTGGCGTTCTTCTGTAGCTAAAATGAAGTTTCATATAGAAAAAGGGATGCATATTGTCATAGAAGGTTCCGTAGGAGTCTATACACCAAGGGGAGAGTATCAGTTCTATGCTGTAAAAATAGAACCTTATGGGCAAGGTGCATTGGCTCTGGCATTTGAACAGTTGAAAGAACGGCTTAAAGCCAAAGGCTATTTTGATACACAACAGAAAAAACCTATCCCCAAACATATAAAAAAGCTTGTGCTTGTCACAGCCAAAGAGAGTGCGGCACTTCACGATATGCTTAAGATCATAGAAAAACGCTGGCCGTTGATTGACGTAGTGATCGTCGATACCCTGGTACAGGGGGATACTGCAGCATTACAAATAGCAAGGAGTCTGATATATGCGGACAGTTTATCTGCGGATGTTGTGATCGTCGGAAGAGGCGGGGGAAGCGTAGAAGATCTATGGGCATTCAATGAAGAATCGGTTGCCGATGCGATCTTTTTCATGCATACACCTATCGTTTCTGCCGTTGGGCATGAAGTGGATGTGCTCATCTCCGACTTTGTTGCAGACCTCCGTGCACCGACACCCAGTGCTGCCATAGAAATGATCTTGCCGGATGTACAGGAGATACTCTATACCCTGAATGAAATGATGCAAAGATACAGCCAGATAATAGAACATACCGTACAGCAGAAAGAGCAATCCTTAAAGCATATAGAAGAGATGTTGCTGAGATCTTCTCCGCTACGAAGACTTGGCGAGTCCAAACATGCATTTTCTCGCATGGAAGATGAATTTAAACGTGTGATAAAGTATAAAATTGAAAGCCTTGAGACCCAACTGCCAATCGTACAAAAAAGTTTTTATCAAAATATCATTTTTACACTTCATCAGAAGGAACAGCAGCTGGAGCATCTCATGAAAAAAACAGAGATGAGTGACCCTCGATCACAATGCAAAAAAGGCTGGGCTCAGATATCGGTCAAAGGTAAATCCGTACAACTTGTTGATCTAAGAGAAAATGAGCATTTTATACTTGAAGATGCTTCAGTAAAAGTGGAAGCAATATGTCTGCATAAAAGAATGATTGAAAAGCAGTGAGACTATGTCCCGTTTAATGCAGCTATGATATAATTATTATCAAATCGGTGAAGTCGGATACAGTGTCATGAAGAAGAGGAGAGGGGATATTTTGGATATATTAATATTGAGTATATTGATTATTTTTCTGATGCTTGTTTATATCATTACCCATCGAAGAAATAAAAAAGCACTTCACTCTTTCATAGATGAAAAAATAAAAGTTTTTCAAAATGTTTTCTATGTTGCTGAAGATATCATTCTAATACTTTCTGACAGGAATGAGATCTTGTTTGCCAACAAATCTGCGATTGAATTTTTTTCTCTTCAAAAATATTTTAAATATACAACACTTGAAATACCTCAGGTCAAAGTAAAAAATGAATGGATAAGTTTAGATAAACTCATTTATGAACACAATAAAACATTTGAAAAACGTATGCATGTATTCAGCAATACCTCTTTACAGTTGGCAGAGGTGAAAAAAGAGATATCGGTCAATCTTTATTTTAACAATACCTATATGGATATTGACCATAAGATACCCTGTACGATCATTTTGATCAATGACCAGAGAAAAGAGAAAGAAAAAGAGCTTTTGGGGTTTAGACATAAACTGACGAAATTGCCCAATCAGGCACAGGCAATCAGTGACATGAATGCTTTGTATGCAAAACTGCATCTTGATAAGAAAAGAATTGCACTGGTGTTGATGAATATAGATAATTTTTCTACCTTACGATCAATTATAGGATATGAACAATCCAACATTATCCTGATCACGTTTGCAGATTATCTGAGTGGTTTGGCCAAGGAATTTAAATTTTCTGTCTATCACACAGTACATAATAATTTTTTACTGTTACTGTCCAATATCGACTCACAGAAAGATGTACTGTCTGTTATAAAAATAATTCAGCATGAATTGATCTCTTTTTATAAAATGGAAAAAAGTAATTTGCATCTAACTGCTTCAGTAGGGATCTCTATCTATCCTGACAGCAGCAAAACCTATAATTTGCTTGATGATGCCTATAAAGCTTTGGCTAAAGCAGAAAAGAGTGGGCATGGGTGTATAGAGATATATGAGCCTAGTCAGGGGAAGCATGAGTATGATGAGTTAAAACTTTATAACGATATACACCAGGCGCTTGCCAAAAATGAATTTGAAGTCTATTATCAGCCTATTGTGGAAGCAAAGACACAAGAGGTAGTTGCAGCAGAAGCACTGATCCGGTGGCACCACCCCGAGCATGGTATGATCACACCGAATATTTTTGTACCTATTATGGAAAAGACCGGATTGATTGTTGAATTGGGGCAATATGTACTTGAAGAGGTGCTTAAACAGCAAAAGCGCTGGGAACTCTTTAAGTTTAAGCAGATTGAAGTCTCTATTAATCTTTCGCTGCTTGAATTGGAAACAGGAAAATTTGTTGAGCATGTATTGGCACAGTTGGATCATCATCAAATCTCTCCTAAGTTGCTCAAATTTGAGATCACAGAAGGATCTGCAATGATCAGTGAGGCACAGACAAGTAAACAGCTTCTGGAACTTAAACGTGTTGGTATTGATATTTCACTGGATGATTTTGGTACAGGATATACCTCTTTTGCCTATTTAAAGAAGATACCTGCGAATATATTGAAGATCGATAGATCCCTGATCATTCATGTCGTAAATAATGAGGAAGACCAAAGGATCGTCAACGCTATGATTGAACTGGGGCATTCCCTGGGAATGAAGGTCGTTGTGGAAGGCATAGAAGATAAAGAGATGTATACTATGATCCTGAAAATGGATGCTGACTATATACAGGGATACTATTTTTCAAAACCACTGCCGGTATTTGAATTTCAAAAGCTATTAAGATAAATAAAGGAGAAGAAATGGATGAAATGATTGTAATGAGCCTTGTATTTTTAGTGCTCCTCGCAGCAGTATTGTTATGGGTAAGAAAGAGGTACAACGCAAAAGTCATACAGGTAGAAAATGAATTAAAATTCTTTAAAAGAGAAAAAGAGTATTCCGGTGAAGCAATGATGGTCTGTTCCAAAAATCATGAAATACTGTTTGCCAATGGTGCAGCCAAAACACTCTTCTCCCTGAAAAAAAAGGATGATAGCTATGAGATCGACGGTATGGCAGAATTAAAACTTGCTACTGCTGAACCTATTGATTTCTTTGATGCAATTGAACGTAAGAGCCATACGAACAAGGGCAATTTTCGCTTTAAAGATGCCATACTGGTCGTCAACGGGAAAAAAAAGATTGTCAATATTTATATAGACCGTAACAGTTGGAATATTGATGATACAATCACGTGTGTCATCGATACCAATGCGAGAAGAGGAAATGAAGTGGCGAAAAGTGACGGTAAAGTGGATTTCCTGACAGGATTTCCAAGTCAGTTCACTTCTTTGGCAGACATCAACACACTTGTGATAGAGAGCCAGAAAAAATCAGAATCTTTTGCACTTTTTTTATTGGGTATAGACCATTTTTCAGATATACAGACTACCTTGGGACAGGCATATACCAATACAGTTTTAAAAAATATGGCGAACTATTTTGTAGAAAATCCTGACGAGAATAGAAAAGTCTATCGTATGGATTGTGATAAATTTCTTTTGATTATGAAACACGTGGATGAGGATGAGTTGGCACGCAAAGTTGCTAGAAAACTTATTATAGATATAGGCGATTACTATAAAGGGGATGTGAATACACGCTTAACAGTTTCTTTTGGTATTGCACGATATCCGACAAATGGTGAAAATGCAACAAAACTTATTAACCATGTTTATATTGCACTGGATAATGCACAGAAGGATTCCGTATCCAATATAGAAATATTCAATCAGGAGACACAAATCATTCATAAAGATGAACTGAAAATGAATGAAGAGATCATTGCGGGATTGAAGAATAAAGAATTCCTGCTCCATTATCAACCGATATTTAATCTGAAAGAGGAGAAGATGATCGGTGCCGAAGCATTGATACGTTGGAATCACCCTCAATTGGGATTGATTTCACCTGATAAATTCCTTGAAGTAGCGGAGAAAACCGGATTGATCGTAAATATAGGCGAGTATGTTTTCAGAGAAGCGATGAGGCAGCGGAAACAATGGGATGAACTGGGATTTAATAAGTTCAGGATCACATTGAACTTGTCTTTGCGTGAAATGCAGGTAGATGAACTGATCAAAAAGATCAATATACTTTTTGAAGAATACAAGGTAGATCCTTTTGATTTCAATTTGGATATTTCAGAAAAAGATGCCATGGCAAATATAGATAAAACAGCCATTGACTTCGCATTGTTCAAAGATGCAGGACTTACCATCTCTTTAGACCAATTTGGTGCAGGATACTCTTCTTTAAAATATTTGCAGTCTTTGCCTCTATTGATGTTGAAAATAGACAGATCACTGATATTTGATCTCTCCTCGAATATGGATCATCAGACGGCAGTTAAAGGGATTATCAATTTGGCACATACACTGGGTTATGAAGTGGTTGCCGAAGGTGTGGAAACGTCAAAAGAGGTGATGGTACTTACTAATCTGAATTGTGACCATGCACAGGGATATCTGTTCTCCAGACCATTACCTGTCTTTGAATTTCAAGAGTTACTGAGATAAGATGTCAAATGAGGGCTTTGTAGAGACAAGGCATACCTTGTCTCTACGGAGGTGAAAAGAGGATATTCTCCCGCAGTGGGATAATTGTTCCTCAAGGGTTTTGGAACAGGAACCTACATCATTCCCGGCATTCCACCCATACCTCCCATGTCCGGCATAGCCGGAGCTGCTGTCGGTGCTTCTTTAATGTCTGAAACTGTTGCTTCGGTTGTCAAAAGAAGACTGGATACCGAAGTGGCATTCTGAAGTGCGACACGTGCTACTTTAAGAGGATCAATGATCCCCGCTTCGATCATATCTACATACTCACCTGTAGCAGCGTTAAATCCAAGGTTTGCCTCTGTCGCATGTGCAATTTTGTCTGCAACGACACCGGCATCAAACCCTGCATTCTGTGCGATCTGTTTCATTGGTGCGTAGACTGCTCTCAAGATGATCTCTGCACCGACTGCTTCATCATCCTTAAGGTCAAGGTTCACGGCCTGACTTGCTTTGATGAGTGCAGCACCACCACCAATGACAATACCTTCATCTACTGCTGCTTTAGTTGCTGAGAGGGCATCATCCACTCTGTCTTTCTTCTCTTTCATTTCCGTTTCAGTTGCCGCACCTACTTTAATGACTGCTACACCACCGGAAAGCTTTGCAAGTCTTTCCTGGAGTTTTTCCTTGTCATATTCGCTTGTTGTGTTTTCGATCTGGATCCTGATCTCTGCAATTCTTGATTCTACATCTGCTGCTTCACCTTTACCGTCAACGATCACGGTATTGTCTTTGTCTATCACGACACGCGCAGCCTGACCAAGTTCAGCCAAAGTTGCTTTGTCAAGTGAGAGTCCGAGTTCTTCAGTGATCACAGTTCCGCCTGTCAAAATAGCGACATCTTTCAACATCTCTTTCTTTCTGTCTCCAAAGCCAGGTGCTTTGACCGCAGCGATGTTGAGTACTCCTTTAAGTCTGTTGAGTACCAGTGTTGCCAAAGCTTCACCTTCAAGGTCATCTGAAATGATCAACAGTGGTCTTCCGCTCTGCTGGATCTGCTCAAGTACCGGTACAAGGTCCTTCAGTGAAGTAATCTTCGCATCGGTAATGAGTAGTAATGGATTTTCAAGTTCACATGTCATTTTTTCTGTATTGGTTACAAAGTAAGGAGAGAGGTATCCTCTGTCGAACTGCATACCTTCTACCACTTCAAGGTCATCATTGATCCCTTTGGCTTCTTCAACAGTGATCACACCGTCTTTCCCAACCTTTTCCATTGCTTCTGCAATAAGATTACCAATTGTTTCATCCGAGTTGGCAGAGATGGTCGCTACCTGTGCGATCTCTTTTTTGTCTTTGACCTCTTTGGAGATCTTTTTAAGTTCTTCAATAATTGCATTGGAAGCTTTGTCCATACCTCTTTTGACTTCAATAGGATTCGCACCCGCAGTGATGTTTCTAAGACCTTCTTTAAAAATGGAGTGTGCTAAAACAGTTGCAGTGGTTGTTCCGTCACCCGCCTCATCTGCTGTGTTGCTTGCTACTTCTTTAACCAGTTGTGCACCCATGTTCTCCAATGGATCGACCAATTCGATCTCTCTGGCTACAGAGACACCGTCTTTAGTAATGTGCGGTGCACCAAAACTTTTCTGAATGAGTACATTACGACCTCTTGGTCCCATTGTGACTTTTACTGCATCTGCAAGTTTAGTTACGCCTTCATAAAGTCCGTTTCTTGCTGCGTCTGAAAAAAATATTTCTTTTGCCATGTTAATTCTCCTACATATTCTTGTTAAATGTGTTTAATGTTATACCAGTAGTCCAAAGATGTCAGAACTCTCCATGATGAGATATTCTGTCCCATCTATGTTGATTTCATTGCCTGAATACTTTCCAAATACAACGGTATCATCGACGTTGATATCTTCAACTTCACTACCGATCGCGATCACTTTACCTTTGGATGGTTTCTCTTTCGCATTGTCAGGTATGATGATCCCGGAAGCAGTTGTATTGGATTCTTCTACTCTTTGGATCAAAAGTCTGTCACCTAATGGTTTAAAATTCATGATATCTCCTTATGATTTTATTTTGTATTGGAATAGTACAAAAAATTGTCTACTTTGTCAATAGTCTTAGTCACATTGACTAAAGTTTTTTAACAAATTATTTTAAGTAAAGCTTGAAAAGCCTTTGTAAATGTTGTATACTTTTAGAAAAAAAGAAAGGAGCTCATACAAAAATGGAGAAAAAACAGAAAAAAGTAATTCTTTTTACGACACCGACATGTAAATGGTGTACCACGGCAAAGCAGCACCTGAAGTCACATAATATTAAATTTAAGATCATCGATATTTCAAAAGATCCCAAAGCCGCAAAAGATTGTGAGCAGCACGGATGCAGAGGCGTACCTGTTTATCTGATCGGTTCACAATGGATCTGTGGATTTGACCAGAAAAAAGTGGAAAAACTGTTAAATTTTTAATTTTTTCAAAAAACTATTGACAATAAAGCTAACTTTCGCTAAAATTCCGGTCTCTTCATTAGTGGCAAGGTAGCTCAGTTGGTTAGAGCGCTGCTCTCATAAGGCGGAGGTCGAGGATTCGAGTTCCTCTCTTGCTACCACTTTTGAATTTACTTCTTCAACACATTTATCCCACTTAGTTTCTTTGGTCGTTTTTCAAAAAAATTTGGAAAATCATTTTTTTGAAAATTTTTTAAGATTAAAAAATATAAAACTATGATATGCTTTGTTATATGCATTTACAAGGATGCGAATATTAAAACATGGACAAGGAGTTTTATTATGGTAAAAAAATTAGGAATTGCGCTTTTATGTGCCGCATTGGGGAGTACTCTTTACGCAAGAGAGGATATTTCAACAAGTAAACTTTTTATCGGTTTGGAGCTTGAGGGTACTAACATAGATTCACCTACAAAAGTATTCTCTGGGAATGACCTGAAATATCCTATAGATAGTGGTTCAGCATTTGAGTATGGTGTTCGTGTGGGGGCAGAAAAAGAAGACTGGAGAACCACACTTCTTTATACTTACTACAACAATACGGAACAAGATAGAGAAGTGACAATGCATAAAGGCTCAATGCTTTTGGATTATTTTCTTTGGAGTACCGGTTCATCTGCTTATAATGTCAAGCCATATATAGGTGCACATGTAGGATATATGAGTTATGAGGCCTCTGGTTTAATAAAAGGTAGCAATAAGCAAGAATATAATGGAGTTTATGCAGATGACTACGGTCTGTTTTATGGTGGACAGGCGGGTATAGCTATGACCATATCAGAAGTAGTGCAGCTTGATCTGTCTTATAAATACTCACTGACAAGTATAGATGATATGTCAACTCTTGTTTTATCAGATGTTAATACTGTTACAAGTATTGATAATATGGGTAGTATTGCATTCAGTATTAACTATTTCTATTAATAGTTGATCTATTTTTACATTTAATGATTAAGGGAGCTTCTCTCTTAATCAGACTCTTTTTGAATTTATTCTATAATACCCCACAAAAATAATAATGTCAGGTTGACTCTATGATAGATCTTAAATATCTCCAAAACAATTTCGAAGAAGCAAGTGCTAAACTTCAGAAAAAAGGTGTAGATACCACTACCCTTGAAAACCTCCAAAATCTTTTTAAATCACTGAAAACAGCCAATGCTGAATTGGAAACAGCAAAAGCAGAGCAGAACGCTATGTCTAAACTTTTTGGACAGTATATGCGAGAAGGCAAAGATATAACAGAACTTAAAGCCAAAGTAGATGCCAACAAAGAAGC
>Ga0256834_1002876_pt1 | contig 10579 bp, 10 predicted proteins | sample 4281140metaG_FD_190536 | JGI IMG/M metagenome (GOLD analysis project Ga0256834, IMG submission 190536) | Hydrothermal vent microbial communities from East Pacific Rise, Pacific Ocean - 4281-140 | ecosystem: Environmental > Aquatic > Marine > Hydrothermal vents | place: Pacific Ocean: East... | reverse complement strand
ATTCCCAGCAGTGCCGCCTTGAAGACTGAGCTGAAGCGACCTGTTCCGAGATGGGCGGCAACGTAGGCTGGAGAAAGAAACATCTTCAGCAGTCCGCCGACCAGCAGACCGAAGATGATGTAGATCGACGCCTGTTCAAGCATGTTCCAGGAGGCAAGAAGAAGTTCATGGAGGAAATTTTGCATAATGATGTATTCCTGTAGGCAATATTTGATTTGAGGAAGAGGCGGACAGCCTGCTTGCCTGTATCCTACGGCTCCTCCCGCAGGTGTTCAAGGGCCAGGTGAATCAGGGCACTCACATGGCTGTCATTGAGGCGATAGTAGAGAATGGGGCCTTCCCGACGGTTGGCAACGAGAAAGAGCTGCCGCAGCTGCCGCAGCTGATGGCTTACTGCAGACTCGGTGATTCCGATGAACTGGGCGAGGTCGCAGACACACATCTCTTCACGGTCCAGGGCCCAGAGGATACGAAGGCGATTGGGATCACCCATTGCCTTGAACAGTGCTGCAAGCTGTTCATTTTCCCTGGCTGGCAGGGCGTGATCTTTTGCCGCATCAACACGTTCCTGATGGATACAGCGACAAGCACACTGTTCGTTCCGGTTTACTGTGAGTTCTTTCATGGGCTCCTTTCCTGGGTTTTTTGTATATGAGCATGTGTTCATATGTATAATCTCGGGACATGCTTGTCAAGGATTCTGATGGAAAAAAGAAGAGTCGGATATCCTCCTGAAGGATGAAATGTATTGTTTTGCATGGCCTGCAGCTGTCTAAAAATGAGACAGCTGCAGGCCATGACTCGAATCCGCTGTCCAGTTTTCAGGCAGTTCTGCCTGCAGATTTTTTTTTGGTTTTGTGTTTCTTCCTGTGTGATCAGTTAATTAATAGTGATTTGTGAAGCATTCCTGTTGTGGCACGAATTCTGCTACATGGTGGTATGGGTGGTGGGCGGATCATATGTTCACCTGGATTTGTAATTGAAAAGAAATAAGGGTGGCTGAGAACAGATTGTGTGCTCTGCGCCCGGGAGAATACAATGAAACGACGAACAATTCTGAAAAGCGGTCTTGCAGCACTGGTTTTAGCTGGAGTTGCCCCTTATACTCTTTCTCTTCTTGGAAAAGGGGGCTTTGCAGGCAATGCCCTTGCCGGTGAATTCTCAAGGCCTCTTCCCATTCCGCCCCTGCTTGAAAATCTTGATAAAAGTGGTGAAACAGCACACTTTTCAATGACAGTACAGCGGGGGCATGTTGAATTTTTCCCCGGCAGGACTACGTCCAGTTTCGGGTATAACGGAAATTTTCTTGGTCCCACCATTCGGGTGAGAAACGGCCAGAAGTTCAGGATGGAGCTCAACAACAATCTGTCTCAGACAACGACTCTCCACTGGCACGGGCTCCATGTTCCGGCTGAATGGGATGGCGGTCCACGGCAGCCCGTTGCCCCCGGGGCACGCTGGAAACCGGAATTTACCATCAGGCAGGAGGCTGCAACACTCTGGTATCACCCCCATGCCATGGGGCTCACCGGTGAGCAGGTCTATAATGGTCTTGCCGGGCTTTTTTACATAGAGGACGACTTTTCAGACACCCTTGATATTCCGGGAACCTACGGTGTGGATGATATCCCTCTGGTGCTTCAGGATCGGCGCTTCTACAGCAACGGACAGTTTGCTTATGCCAGGAATATGCATGATGTGGTAAACGGGGTAACCGGCAATTATTTTCTGGTGAACGGGGCCATGCAACCCACTTTGACGGTGGCTTCCGGTCTGGTTCGGCTCCGTCTGCTCAATGGCTCAAATTCATCCATCTACACAATTCATTTTACAGATCAGCGTTCCTTTACGATGATTGCATCCGATGGAGGATTTCTTGAGGAGCCGGTGAATCTGCAATCCATTGTTCTCTCGGCAGGTGAACGTGCGGAAGTGCTCCTTGATCTCAGCGATGCCGAAGCGGGTACGAAACTGAGCCTCCTGGTGGATCAGATGGGAGGCAGTCGTTTTGAGGCCATGCGGATAGAGCTTGAAGGTTCAGCAGGAAGATCTTTCGAACTTCCAGGCGAGTTGCGGAAACGTGCGCCCATCGAACAGTCTGAAGCCACAGTTGTTCGTTCATTCACCATGGAGACCATGGGCACGGGGAGTGGTATGGGTATGGGGATGATGGGGAGAAGGCTTACAATTAATGGAAAAAAGATGGACATTAACCGCATAGATGAAGAGATTCAGCTCGGTTCCACTGAGATCTGGGAGATAAGTAATCAGGCAGGGATGATGATGAGTATGCCCCACTCCATGCATCTTCACGATGTGCAGTTTCAGCTTCTCTCACGAAATGGAGTGGCTCCGCCTCCCCATGAGCGCGGCCGCAAGGACACTGTACTTATAATGCCGGGTGAGACTGTCAGGATTCTGAGCCGCTTTCGGGATTACACAGGGATTTATATGTATCACTGTCATCTCCTTGAACATGAAGATGATGGTATGATGGGACAGTTTGAGGTAGTCGGCTGAGGTGAAACCGCATAAAAAAAAGCCTCCGGAATCCCGGAGACCTTTTTTTGTATTATAACTCCCGACCGGGAGTTGAACTGTCATCAGCCGCAGGTGTCGGCATCGTTTGGATCATAAGTGTCGTTGGCATTGCGGTAAAGGTAGTCGTTTACCAGGATGATTTCATCTTCAGAGAGGACGTCCCAGGACCCGTCCAGCTTACAGGCAATTTTCCGTTCGGCAAAGACCCGGTTCCATCCTTCGGATCCGTATGATTCCATATAGAGGAAGGGGGCACCTTTGTCATTATCCCTTGTGTGACAACTTTTACAGACCTCTTTGAACTTCCGGGCACCGGTTCCCCAGTGATCAGTTTCCCAGTCCAGTCGGCCCTGGTCAATCATCCGGCATGTTTTGGTCTTGGCGTCGTAACGTTTTCCGGGACGAGCCTGGACAGAATGAATTGTCCAGCTTAAAGCAACGAGACAGCCCACTACAATGACAACTGTTTTCCGCATTTTTTCTTCCTCTTTCAGGTGAGAGTTATCCATCTGATATTTTCCCGCTTCCGTTATGCCTGATTTAATACTATAGATAAAATTACCCAAAGAAAAGCGTCACTAACGGCACAAAACAGGTTAATAGCGTCATGCAGAGTGAAATTATCAGGCCTTTAGAGGTTGCAATCCTTGCTTTAGACAACTCGGTGGCCACAATGGTTACCGGGCCCATGGATGTTTTTTCCATGACCGGAAGCTTGTATGAGATGCTTCAGGGCAAGCCTCCCGTCCACTATTTTACTGTCCGTATTGTGACTCCGGATGGAAAGCCCATTCACTGTTTCAATGGTCTGCCCATTACTCCCCACTGCTCCATTGACGCCTGTCAGCCGGATCTGATTATCATACCCGGCATCCTGAACCCTGATGAAACACTCAGCTCCAATGATGTTGCCATTAACTGGCTGAAGAGGATGCATGAAAAGGGCTGTCCCATAACGGCCATCTGTTCCGGCTCACTCCTGCTTGCGGCAACCGGGCTTCTTAACGGGAAGCCCGCCACCACCCACTGGGCCATTGAAAAGGAGTTTCGCAGACGTTTTCCGGAGGTGATATTAAAACCTGAAGAGCTTATTACGGATGAGGCGGGCCTTGTCTGCTCCGGCGGTTACGATTCCTTTCTTGATGTCTCCATCTATATGATTGATAAGTTTCTCGGTTCCACCGTTGCTCTGCAGTGTTCCAAAATATTTCTGCGCAGTCCGGTACGGCATTCCCAGGCTCCATATGCCATATTTTCCGGCTCCCGCGACCACGGGGATGATCAGATCCTGCAGATTCAGGAGCGACTGGAAAAACAGTTTCGTGATGCCTTTGACTTTACGGAACTTGCCAGGGAGTACGGTATGAGCAGGCGTACTCTGGAACGGCACTTTAAAAAGGCCACCGGGATAACACCCCTTGCCTACCTGCAGCGGGTACGGGTGGAAAGTGCCAAGGAGTTACTGGAATCCGGCAATGCCAGTTTTGACGAAATAAGCTACCAGGTGGGTTATATGGATAACAGTTTTTTTCGTAAACTCTTTATTAAATGCACCAGTCTGCGGCCCCGGGAATACAGAAATATGTTTGCAATGCACTCTCCCCGGAAGCATCAGCTGCAGTAGCCGGGCAGCCTGTGAAGTGCAAGTGAAGGAACGGTCTGTGTGATAAAAGAGCATATTGTGATTGCAGGAGTTGCCGTTGAGGTGTGGCGCAAATCCGTGAAAAACTTCATTCTGGTTGTGTATGCCTCCGACGGAAGGGTTCGCCTCTCGGTACCGCTCGGTGCATCGGCTGCCAGTATCCGTGAGGTGATCATGTCACGGATGGACTGGATCAGAGCCCGGCAGCGTTCCAGCCGGGCACGGCCGGTGGTGGCAGAACCTCTGATGGAAGACGGGGCCGAACATCTTTTTTTCGGTAAGGCCTATCCCCTGCGTATACGTGAAGGTAAGGGACGGCATGAGCTGTGTTTTGACCGGAATCTTGGTATCGTCCTCAGGGTTCGTCCCGGTAGCACTGCTGCTGCCAGGCGGCGTCTTCTTGACCGCTGGTACCGGGCGGAACTGAGTCATCGTATACAGGCTCTTCTCCATACATGGCAGCCTATTGTCGGCAGGGAGGCTGCCGAGTACAGGATAAAGAGGATGAAAACCCGCTGGGGAACGTGTAATGTCCTGGCGCGGCGTCTCTGGCTGAACCTGAAACTTGTGACACTGCCGGAGCAGTGTCTGGAGCTGATTGTGGTCCATGAGCTGGTCCATCTGCTGGAGAGAGAGCATAATGAAATTTTCTACGGTCACATGGACAGGCTTCTCCCCGATTGGCGCAGGAGAAACGAGTTGTTGAAATAATCTGAATAAGGAGAAAAAGAAGCAATGTTTATTGATCTGTTACGATCCCGTCGTTCCATCCGCAGTTTTGAGGATAAAGCTGTGGAGCAGGAAAAGATTGACCTGCTCATGGAAGCCATGCTGCGCTCTCCATCATCGCGCAGCCTCAACCCGTGGGAGTTCGTGGTGGTAACTGACAAGGAGATCCTTGCGGCCCTCTCAGAGGCAAAACCCCATGGTGCATCTTTTGTGAAAAGCGCTGCCCTTGCCATCGTGGTCTGTGCCCGTCCGGAGAAGTGTGACGTCTGGGTTGAAGACTGCTCCATTGCAGCCATTATCCTTCACCTGGCTGCAGCTGATCTCGGCCTTGGCAGCTGCTGGGCCCAGATGCGTCTCAGGGAGTTTGATGCAGAGAAGAGTGCCGGTGAGCGGGTAGCTGAAATCATTGATCTTGCTCCGGATATGGAGGTTGAGGCAATTATTGCCGTGGGCTATCCGGCCGTTGAACCTGAAGGCCACGATAGATCTTCACTGCCCTGGGATCATGTGAGTTATGAACGTTTCGGTCAGCGGACAAAGGAGTAGCTGCAGTGGATATCAGTAATTTCAGACATGAGTATTTAAAAGGCGGTCTTGAATCCGCCGATCTTGCCGACAGTCCGGTGGAGCAGTTTTCCACCTGGTTTGCCCAGGCGGAAAAAACGGATATTCCCGATCCCAATGCCATGGTGCTGGCCACGGTGAGTAAAGAGGGGCAGCCCAGCCAGCGGACTGTTTTGTTAAAATATTATGATGAGGCAGGCTTTGTTTTTTTTACTAACAGGGAGAGTCGCAAGGCCCGTGAAATGAAGGGAAACCCCAGAGTTAATCTGCATTTTGTCTGGCTTGATCTTGAGCGGCAGATAAGTATCGCCGGCAGGGCCGAGTCCATTTCCGCCGCAGAATCTGCAAGGTATTTTATGAGCAGGCCCCGTGATTCACAGATTGCCGCCTGGGTCTCCAATCAGAGCAGCAGAATTTCGTCACGCCAGATTCTCATGCAGAAATTTCAGGAGATGAAACAGAAGTTTTCCAATGGTGATGTGCCGCTTCCTTCATTCTGGGGGGGATACCGGGTGGTGCCGTCAACGGTTGAATTCTGGCAGGGACGGAAAAACCGTCTCCATGACCGTTTCCTCTATGTGCGTTCAGATGGCGGCTGGGAGGTGGAACGGCTGGCGCCGTAATCCCCGAAGGAAAGAGTCAGCGTACCAGCATGATTCCGCTTTCTTCCGATTTGTCGGAGAGCTCTTTTAAATGGGCGCGCTGTACTGCGGCCACTATGGTCTCTATGCTTGCCGCAAGGGAGCGGGTGGGAAGATCAAACTGGACACCGCAGCAATACTGGATACCCCGTTTGTTGCGGACCTTGGAGATGTGCCGCACGGTGCCGTTTACCAGCACATGGAGCTCGCCGTCAAGGAAAAAGCGGATGTTGCACACCTCTTCTTCATGGAACAGGCCCTGTTCCTCCTTCTGGATCTCAAAGGACATTCCGTCACTGCTGATATCAATGGGAATGGTCTGGATATCTGAGCGTCGTCTCTTTTTACCCTTGATCAGCAGGGTGAAGTTCATGCTTTGGGGGACCTTGGCCCGAAATGCCCTGGCTCCGCGAACCTGTCTGCCGATGAGTGGAAAGGCGAGCCGCAGTACCGGGATATCCCGGACCAGACCCAGATCCTGAAAAAAAGTTCCCAGCTCAATGGCACTGGTTGAGGTGAAAAAACGGATCATCACCTTCTGTGAATTGCGGATATGGAGGTTTCCCATACCCGGTTCAAGGGGGAGGCAGATGATGTGATTCATGAGTTTGAGATAGTCACCTTCAATGTAGTCGGGTTCCTTGATGACGATCTCGCCATGTTCATTTTCCTCCTCCTCAAGGTCGGGCAGGTCGTCATTGAGTCTGCTGAAATAGATCCTGGTCATGCCGTCGAGCTCTACCTCCAGGATCTTGTTGTCAAAGAGTGCGGTCTGCACGTAGGGGAGTATCTGTGCCGGTTTGGTCATGAACTCACCTGATTCCAGCCCTTCTTCAATTGCCTGTCGTGTGAAGGAGTAGGAATCTTCAGGAAAAAAGAGCGAGAGCTTCTTCTGTATGTTCTGAAGGGTCAGTTCTTTTTTTTCGTCTTCTTCGTTAGCCATAATACCAGCTTAGCCGTGATTGCCGACTCTTTCCACTATTCCATGAATTTTTGGCGAAATTTTTCTTCCGCCTTTAAGGAACCGGCGAGGATCAGTTCGTCTTTTTTATTGAAAACGGTGCCCGGTTCGGGGCTTGTGCTGAAGCTTTCACTGTTTTTTATACCGAGAAGGCTGCAGTCTGTTTTTTCACGCATGCCGGTATCCGCCAGTGTCTTGCCCACAAAAGATTCGGGGACCGTGACCAGGAAGACATTGAGAGCCTCTGAGAAAAACGAACTGTTTGACGGTTTCAGGATATCCATGATGGCACTGGCTCCCATGGATGCTGAAGAGGCGACAAGGTCAGCACCTGCCCTGAAGAGTTTGGATACGGTACGTTCTTCTGTGGCCCTGCTGATGATCTGTATGTCAGGGCGCAGCTGGCGACAGTAGAAGCAGAGATAGATATTCATGGCATCATTATGGGGAGTGATGATTACAGCGGCGGCGTCGTCTATTCCGGCTCCCTTCAGGGTGTTGATGTCAGCGGCATCACCATGGATATAGCGATCATGGCTGATGCCGATGGAAGAGCGTTTCTCCACTATCATATAGGCTGTGTTTTTTTCCTTGAAAACATCAGCTGCCGCCTCGCCGACCCTGCCTCCACCAAGAATCAGCACTGTTGCTGCAGGGCTTTCCGGGGGTGACGGCCTGAGAAGGGCCCTGCCGGCACTGCTTATCTCCTCACGGCTTCCGGCAATGATGAGAATATTGGTGATCTCGAGTGCGGCTTCCGGAGCAGGCGGGAGAATCTCTCCTTTTTCAAGTATCCCTATGACGGTTATTCCCAGTTTGTTTCTGAGTTGCACACCGGCAAGGCTTTTCCCGGTAAGGGTGGTGTCACGGACAGGGATCTCTGCAATGGTCAATTCCTCAAAGCTGCCGATTATATGGGGGGCGGTTACCGGGAATGTCTTTTCAGCCATGTTCCTGCCAAGCATCCTCATAAACTGGAAGACGTGGGTGTTGCCGGGGAAGTTGAGAATGTCCAGTGAATGTTCCTTGTCGGCACTGCAGGCAATGGGAACTTCACTGCTCACCTCACGGACAGTGAAAGCTATATTGGTGTTCATCAGGTCATCAGCGGTGGCGACCACCAGTGCCGCCTGAGGGGCCTGGATGTTTCGGTACGTTCTGGGATCATCAATCTCACCGAAAACCGTGTTGTATCCGGCATCCTGGATTTCCGAGGCGGTCTGCTGGCTGCCGGCGACAAAGCAGTAGCGGAACCTGTGTTTCTTCAGCTTCTCTACAAGGTTTCTGGTGAGCGAATCAAAGCTTGTGAGGATCACGTGGCCACGGCTCTCTTCCGGGAGGTGTCTGGGGATTCTGGTCTGACTCTGGGCTTCAAGCCAGGGTGCCCAGAAAAACTGGATAAAGGTAAAAGGCAGCATGATCAGCAGCAGGACAACCCCTGATATTAATACAAGCAGGGTGAAGAGCAGACCGAGATCCGTTGAAAAAGTGATATCGCCAAAGCCAAGGGTGGACATCACCGTGAGGGTCCAGTAAAAGCCGGTTATCCAGCTGTAATTTCTGCCCTCGTAAACCATGATAAGGTGAAAGAGAATGGAGTAGAGGCAGATGATGAGTGCCAGAAAAAAGAGAAAGCGTGCAAGAAGAAAAATATTCTTCTTGGCTTTTTTGTTTTTTACAAAAAAGAGAAGCTGGAGCAGAAACAGTTTCATGGATGGGGGTACTTCCTGAAAGAGTAAGAAAACCTGACATGCTGTCACTTCCCCCATTAAAGCACTAATTTGATGTGCAGCCAAGCGCCATTTTTTATACACTCTATAATAATTTTGAATCCGCGGGCGATTGCTGGTGATGAAACACGATGCATCGGCAGCGGAGATCCGGCAGGGTGCGAAGCATATAAGACCATGAAAAAAACCGCTGGCCGTTACAGAAAGATTGATGCAATCCGTATCTGCAGGATTCCGGTTATGGATTGAAGGGGGACAGACATCTCTGGAGGCGCGGAAAAACCTCAACTGCTCATACTGCGGAACAAATGCTTTTTCCGGACCTTGCCGCCTGCTGGAGATTTTGCTATGTTTATTCTGGTGACATGGTTCTTGTCGAGCCTCTGAATTCGTGCTGGATTGAGGTGAATATTTTTTCAGGGTAACCCGTTTTTCCGGGTTGAGAGTCGTTTTTCATGGATAGTCAGAAGAGTACCGATCGTCTGCTGCGTCTTGCCACCTATGCTTCGGTGGCCACTGCTCTTATTCTTATCGGAGTAAAGGCAACGGCATGGTTTATGACCGGGTCTCTCAGTATTCTGGGGACCCTTGTGGACTCACTGATGGATGTTGCCGCTTCTGTGATCAACTTGTTTGCGGTGCGCTATTCTTTGAAATCAGCTGATGATGAGCACCAGTTTGGTCACGGAAAGGCGGAGTCTCTGGCAGCCCTTGCCCAGGCATCATTTATCACCGGATCGGCATTCTTTCTGATGATCCAGGCCATTGAACGGTTGAATTCTCCCAAGACAGTGAATTCTGTTGAGGCGGGGGTTGTGGTGATGGTTTTCTCGATGGCTGCCACCGTGATCCTTGTTCTTTTTCAGTACTATGTGATACGAAAGACTGCCTCCACGGCCATTCGCGCCGATGCTCTGCACTATGTCACGGACCTGCTGACCAATGCCAGTACCATTGTGGCACTCATTTTTATCTCTTTCGGCTGGCAGATTGTTGACCCGTTGTTTGCCATGGTCATTGCCTTGTATATTCTCTACAGTGCATGGCAGATCGCAGGTGATGCGATTCAGATGCTGATGGACCGGGAACTCTCGGATGAGATCAGGATGCAGATTCGTTCTCTGGCCCAGGGACACACTGAGGTGATAGGAGTCCATGGTCTGCGAACCAGGCAGTCCGGACAGACAAAGATCATTCAGCTGCACCTGGAACTTGACGATGCCATTTCCCTGAGTGAGGCCCATGCAATTGCCAAAGAGGTGGAAGAGACCCTGGAGCGGAAGTTCCCCTTTGCAGATATCCTCATTCATCAGGACCCGTCTGATTATGTGAAAAAGAAGGCTGCTGAAGCTGTTTGATCAGGTGTCTTCCCGCAGATCATCTTCTGTAAGCATTACCCTGGAGCCGATGAGCCGTTCCAGGGGAGTTACCTCCAGTTCTTTTCTCTGAAGTCCCTCAAAAAAAGCCGTTAATTCCCCTTGCCAGAGCTGCAGATCTTTCTCCTTTGGAGGAGGCAGGTCATGGAGCAGAACAATATCACCGGGTTTCACCTTTGCCAGAAGCCGCCGGGCCAGGCCTGTAAGTGTTCTGTTGCCTCGGTCATAGGCGCGGCAGCTGAAAGTCACTGCCTGGAGCTGTTCCTGAAACAGGACAGATTTGAGCCGTGGATTAGTGATCCCCGCCGGTGGCCGGAACAGCAGGGGGCGGATACCGTTTTTTTGAAGGACCTCCTGGGTACTCCTGATATCCTGATGGAGTTTCCTGCTGCTCC
>Ga0256834_1002875_pt1 | contig 10584 bp, 7 predicted proteins | sample 4281140metaG_FD_190536 | JGI IMG/M metagenome (GOLD analysis project Ga0256834, IMG submission 190536) | Hydrothermal vent microbial communities from East Pacific Rise, Pacific Ocean - 4281-140 | ecosystem: Environmental > Aquatic > Marine > Hydrothermal vents | place: Pacific Ocean: East Pacific... | reverse complement strand
ATGGTTATTCCTTAACATTGCGGAGCGAATCATTATTGTTCGCCTTAAATGATAATTTTTTCTTACCTGATGTGATGAGGCAGCTCTCATGGTATTTTAACCCTTCACCAAAATCGAAATGAATCACTCCATTTTTAAACTTAAAATTACCCTATAGGGGGTGGAATTGGGTCGGTGACTCTACCTACACATCCTGTCATAGTTGCCACTAAACAGCTATACAGAAGTAGTAGGGCTATGCAGCTGAATGCCCAACTCGGTTATGCTTATTTCATGATTTAAGGTTCCTACAAAATATAGATCGGGGGGGATTCCCTATACTTCAAGGGCTGTAGGAAATACAGAGAGAGAGAGTGCAATGAAGGGTAAAAAACATTACAGCCATATACTGATCTGCATAGTGCTCTTCTACACAAATGCAGCGATGGCTAATAACTCTGCGCTGGAGCGCTGTCTGCTGGAACATTTCAAGCAAGCAGCAGCAGATACACCCATGAGTAAATTGCATCACCTCTGTAAAGAGGTGCCCACAGAGGAGCTATCTGCCATAGACGAGCGCCTGTTTGATGAGCAATTGATTGAGAATAACCCCTTCATCATCACCGCACACAAGCCCAACTATGTACTGCCTCTAACCTACAATGAACGGCTCAATGAGGCCCCCTACTCTAATTTAGAGGGGAAGTTACGGCATTTTGAAGTAAAATTTCAGCTAAGCCTGAAACTCCAGATAGCCAGCGGCATACTGGGACATAACAACTCACTCTTCTTCGCCTATACAAACCAGTCCTATTGGCAGGCCTACAATAACGAGTTTTCCAGCCCTTTCCGTGAAACCAATCATGAGCCGGAGGTGTTTTTGCTCCTGCCACAGAGATGGAGTCTATTCGGCCTCAAAAGTCACCTCATTGCTCTGGGCCTAAGCCATCAATCCAATGGCCGCTCTGGCAGTCAGTCACGTGGTTGGAACCGTCTCTACGCCAATTTTATCTTCGAGCAAAACAATATGGTTTTTAGTTTCCGGCCCTGGTATAGAATTCCAGAGGAGCCAAAGGATTATGCCAGCGATCCCATCGGAGATGACAATCCACAAATCGAGGACTATCTGGGACATGGTGAGTTCCGTGCAATTTATAAGCGTGAACACAACACCTTTAGCCTGATGCTGCGTAACAATCTCCGTACACCAAACCGTGGTGCTATCGAACTCAGCTGGTCTTTCCCTCTGGGTGAACGATTGAAGGGTTATGCTCAGTATTTCAATGGCTACGGTGAAAGCCTGATTGACTACGATGCTCGGGTGAATCGCCTGGGTGTGGGCATTGCTCTCACCGACTGGTTATAAAATGCTAAGGAGGCTCTGAATAATATGAATTATTTCAGGCTTCTCCCTTTATTTAGATAATTCTCCTCTAATCACCGACCTGATACTGTGGATAACTCATTAAATGCGGGGTAGACTTGATCCTACTCAGTCTCACCAAAACTGTCTGGATATGAGCCTCTTTCAACTCACTCTACAGTCAGCAGCTTACAGCGCTAAATAATCTAAGGTAGCTCATTGAATCACTGGAATAAATGCCTAGGCCATCTAGAGACAGAACTCACCTCACAGCAGTTCAATACCTGGATTCGTCCACTACAGGCAGAAGAGCAAACAGATGCCATTCTACTCTTTGCACCCAACAGCTTTGTCGTTGACTGGGTAAAAAAACACTATATAAAATTGATAGAGAGTTTCCTAATCAGCATCTGTGGTGATAGACCACCCAAGGTCACTATCAATATTGGTAGTCTTAAACAGAACTCAGAAAGCATCACACAGAGTAGGCCAAAGAGCAGAAACAATCGCGTTACCTCCCCCCGTAGCAACGAGCAAGCAATACCGACTAATCTCAATGCCTCTTTTACCTTTGATACCTTTGTCGAAGGTAAATCAAATCAAATTGCCAAAGCCGCTTCACTACAGATTGCAAACAACCCAGGCAACGCCTACAACCCGCTCTTTATTTATGGCGGGGTAGGGCTCGGAAAAACACACCTGATGCATGCTATTGGCAACATGATTATCAAAATCAACCCTGGTCATCGAGTTGTCTATATTCGCTCAGAGCAGTTTGTCGCTGAGATGGTGAAAGGTCTTCAGCACGGCACTATTGATGAGTTTAAAAAACGCTATCGCTCAGTAAATGCTCTGCTGATCGATGATATTCAGTTCTTTGTCGGTAAGGAGCGCTCTCAAGAGGAGTTCTTTCATACCTTCAACGCGCTACTTGAGTCACATCAGCAGATCATCCTCTCAAGCGACCGTTTTCCAAAAGAGGTGAAGGGGCTTGAGGAGCGCCTTAAATCACGATTTGGTTGGGGTTTAACAACGGCTATCGACCCACCCGACCTAGAGACTCGTGTCGCCATTCTTCAGAGCAAGGCAGTCCAATTTAATAATTCTGAGCTACCCAGTGAAGTCGCTTTCTTTATTGGTAAACGGATCAGATCAAATATCCGTGAGCTTGAAGGTGCACTCAAACGTGTCATCGCTAATGCAACCTTTACTGCTCAGCCGATCTCTCTTGAGTCTGCAAAAGAGGCACTGCGCGACATGCTGGCTGTACAAGATAGATTAGTTAGCATCAATAATATTCAAAAGATCGTTGCTGAGTACTTTCAACTAAGAACCTCAGATCTACTCTCAGCAAAACGCAGCCGCTCTATTGCACGGCCTAGACAGGTCGCAATGACGCTTGCCAAAGAGTTGACTAGCCATAGCTTGCCTGAAATAGGTAAGGAATTTGGTGGCAGAGACCACACTACCGTACTCTACGCAACTCGAAAGGTTGCTGAGTTACGTGAAAGTGATATTAAGATTCGTGAAGACTACACAAATCTGTTGAGAATTTTGAGTACATAATGTGGATAATCTGTAGATAAGTTTTTATATTTGTTAAGGTGGAAAGTTATCCACAAACTATAAACAACTTATCTGAAAAATATATATGCTTTATACATTGGAGAAATGGACATTAACCCATTGAATATAAAAGATATATTAAAGTTATTAACAGATAAAATGCTACTTAATAATAATAATTAATATATATATAATTAATACTATTAAACAGGAAGATCGGATGAAAATTAAGGCAAACAGAGATGATCTGCTTGGACCATTAACACAGATTGGTGGTGTTGTTGAAAAACGACAAACCTTACCGATCCTGGCAAATGTATTGCTTAATGCAAAAGGTGATCAACTTACCATCACAGCGACTGACTTAGAGGTAGAGTTAAAAACTACTGCTATCGCTCAATGTGAAGGAGAGTTAGATTTCACGCTGCCTGCAAGAAAGCTAATTGATATTTGTAAGGCACTGCCTGAAAGCGCACCGATTACTATTCAGGTAGAGAGTGAAAAGGCAGTAATACGCTCGGGTAAAAGCCGGTTTACACTGGGAATATTACCCGCTATCGACTATCCAGCTATTGAACCTTCAGCGATCAAAGAGACCATTACGATCAATCAAAAAATCTTCAAGCGCCTGCTTGAAAAGACTCAATTTGCAATGGCTCAACAGGATGTTCGCTACTATCTGAATGGCCTACTACTAGAAGTTAAAGCGGGTGTCCTAAAAACAGTTGCAACAGATGGACACCGCTTAGCCATGAGCGAGGTGGATGGTATTGCAGACACTGAGCTTGATATACAGGTAATTATTCCTAGAAAAGCAGTGATTGAACTGATACGTCTTCTTAATGATTCAGACGATGATATCAAGATTGATCTTAGTGGAAACCATGTTCGTTTTCATATTGGTGGAACGCTCTTCACTTCAAAATTGATTGATGCGAGATTTCCTGATTACCAACGTGTAATGCCTGAAAATGCTGATAAAAAGATGATCGCAAATAAAGATCTTCTTAAGCTGTCATTACAAAGAGCATCAATCCTGTCGAATGAAAAATATCGTGGAATCCGTTTTAAGCTTGGTAAAAACGTCCTTCAGCTGCAAGCACACAATCCTGAACAGGAGGAGGCAGAAGAGGAGGTTGAAGTCGATTTTAATGAGGAGGAGATCGCAATAGGCTTTAATGTTGGTTATGTACTCGATGTTATTGGTTCACTAACAAGTGATGAGATTGTTATGATGCTAAAAGACTCTAATAGTAGCGTAATGGTTGCAGAGCAAGGTTTAACCAAAGAGCACTATGTCATCATGCCTATGCGACTATAGCTGTAAAGGCTAACGTAAATATCAGCCGGTTCTGTAGAGATATAGAGCCGGTTTTTTTATGAACAGATGAGTTTTCAACGTGATTATTCAAGAGCTTAAAATAAGCCATCTTAGAAATCTCACCTCTGTCAATATAGAGCTATCGGCAGGGATAAACCTAATAACAGGACCTAATGCCTCAGGTAAATCCAGCTTGATTGAGGCTGCTTATCTGCTTGGTCGAGGAAAAACATTTAGAGAATCTAGGCAAGAGAACATCATACAAGATGGTCAGCAGCAGGCCACTATCTTTGCAAAAATGCTAGGTAACAAAAGAGAGACTATCGGTTTAATACAGAAGAGAAAAGGGATCGATATATCAATCAATGGTAACAGGGAGAGTAAGGTCTCTATTCTTGCGGATCATTTTCCACTCAACTTGATAACCCCAAAGACATACGAAATCATTGAGTGTGGCCCAGAGTATAGACGACGGCTTTTAGATTGGGCTGTGTTCCACGTGGAACCAAAATATAAAAATATCGTATCCAGTTATTTAAAACTCGTTAGAGAGAGAAACCAGCTGCTGAAGAGTGACCATTCACTTTTGCCACACTGGGAGCAGTCACTAGAAAAACAGGCAGATATTATCAATCGATATAGGTCAGGATATCTAGAAAAACTAACACTACACTTCAGTGATATTCTGGGTTACTACTCAGATATGCCTGATATCAAACTCAAATACCAACAAGGCTCAGACCCCTCTTTATCACTCAGTAAAGTTTTACAACAGAAGAGAGGGGATGATATTTTAAGAGGTTTCACAACGGCTGGCCCGCATAGGGCAGATCTCAAGATACTAGTGAATAGAAAGGCGGCAAAGTCACGTCTTTCGAGAGGGCAACAAAAAATCGCGACTGTTGCCCTGATTTTGGCTCAGGTGAAATTACTCAACAACCTTACAGGTAAACAATCGTTACTTTTAATCGATGATCTAGCAGCCGAGCTAGATATCACCAATAGAGAAACAACCCTGGCCCTTCTGCGTGATATGGGTATCCAAGTGCTGGTAACGGCCACTTCAAAGAGTCTTGTGCCGCTACGTGAAGATGAGAGGGTGTTCCACGTGGAACAGGGAATAGTAGGTTAGAGCTATTGAGTCAAGTAGAAAGCGTGTAGTGCTTGGCAATGATAGGGTTTTTAGATAAGTTTCGGCATCTACTACAGCAAACAGGGTATACTAGCCGCCTGAAAAAATGATGGTTTTAACTATCGGGATATAGTGGAAAACAATATGAGTTACGACTCCTCGAATATTAAAGTTCTTAAAGGATTGGATGCGGTTCGCAAACGTCCTGGCATGTATATTGGCGATACTGATGATGGCACAGGCTTGCATCATATGGTTTTTGAGGTTGTTGACAACTCAATCGATGAGGCATTAGCAGGCCACTGTTCAGAAATCACAGTAACAATAAACTCTAATAACTCAGTCACAGTCACCGATAATGGGCGTGGTATTCCAGTTGACCTTCATCCAGAAGAGAAACGATCTGCGGCAGAAGTGATCATGACAGTGCTGCATGCAGGCGGTAAGTTTGATGACAACTCCTACAAAGTGTCGGGCGGACTGCATGGTGTTGGTATCTCTGTTGTTAATGCACTCTCTGATAGGCTAGAACTAGAGATCTATAGACAAGGCAAGATCTATACACAAGTCTACTGCGGTGGTGAACCAGAGGCACCATTAGCATCGGTTGCAGATACAGATAAAACCGGCACTTCCGTTACTTTTTTCCCAAGTCTTAACACTTTTAGCAATATAGATTTTCACTATGAAATATTAGCTAAACGTCTAAGAGAGCTATCTTTTCTCAATTCAGGTGTGCGTATCGTATTGAGTGAAGAGGTGAGTGATAAGCAAGATGTCTTTGAATACATCGGCGGTATTGAGGCTTTTGTTGAACATCTGAACAAAAATAAAACCCCCGTACATGAAAAACCGATCACCTTTGTCTCGAGCAAGGATGATGTAACGGTTGAGTTATCGATGCAGTGGAATGAGTCATACCAAGAGAATATCTATTGCTTTACCAACAATATTCCACAGCGTGATGGCGGTTCTCATCTTGCTGGCTTGCGTGCCGCACTTACTCGTACGCTTAATCAATATATCGAGAGTGCAGGTTTAGCAAAGAAGCAGAGCGTCAATACAACAGGTGATGATGCACGTGAAGGTCTAACCGCCGTACTCTCTGTAAAAGTACCCGACCCAAAATTCTCATCACAAACAAAAGATAAACTGGTCTCATCAGAGATAAAGGGCATTGTTGAGAATTTGGTTTCAGAGTCACTGGGTGATTTTCTGCTTGAGTCTCCTGCTGATGCAAAGGTTATTGCAGGCAAGATGGTTGATGCCGCACGAGCACGTGAGGCAGCGCGTAAAGCGCGTGAGATGACTCGCCGTAAAGGTGTGCTGGATATTGCAGGTCTGCCAGGGAAATTGGCCGATTGTCAGGAGAAAGACCCTGCACAATCAGAAATTTATCTGGTGGAGGGTGACTCCGCTGGCGGCTCTGCAAAACAGGGTCGTGATCGACGTTTTCAGGCCATCTTGCCGCTGAAAGGTAAGATCCTAAATGTCGAAAAAGCACGCTTTGATAAAATGATCTCCTCTGTTGAGGTGGGAACCCTCATCACCGCACTAGGTTGTGGTATTGGTCGTGAAGAGTTTAATGTCGATAAGCTCCGTTACCACCGTATTATTATCATGACCGATGCTGATGTGGATGGTGCACACATCCGTACATTGCTACTCACCTTTTTCTACCGTCAAATGCCGATATTGATCGAAAGAGGCTATATCTATATTGCCCAACCACCGCTCTACAAAGTTAAGCGCGGCAAACAGGAGCAGTATCTAAAAGATGATAGTGATCTCAATCGCTACTTGCTGAGATCAGCGCTCGATAACGCAACGCTGCATGTTAATAGACAGGCTCCCCCACTGGCAGATCACGCCTTAGAGAGCCTTGCTGAAGAGTTTGTCGTAGTACTTACCACACTACAACGCCTCTCCCGTCGCTATGATTATGCCGCAATGGAGAAACTGGTCTATATGCCTAAAGTGGATTCAGCACTGCTTGAAGATAGTGATGCGTTTACTCGCTGGCGAGAGGAGTTTCAGGCTCGGTTAAACAGCGAACAGAGCTCTGCCAATAGTTACGATATTCGGTTGGGATCAGATGAGTCTGAAGGCTCACTGATTATTGAGAAGAAGACCCATGGTATTGGCAACGAGCAGTTGGTACCACTCTCCTTCTTTAGCGGTGGTGAGTACCGTAAACTGTATGAAATGGGTGAGAAGCTAGAGGGGTTACTGGCTGACGACGCCTATGTTAAGCGTGGTGAAAAAATACACCCCATCAAATCATTTCGCCAAGCGCTTGATTGGTTAATGGATGAAGCAAAACGCGGCCAACATATCCAGCGCTATAAAGGGCTAGGTGAGATGAATCCTGAGCAGTTGTGGGAGACCACAATGGATGTGGAGAATCGTAGACTTCTCCAAGTAAGAATTGAAGATGCCGTCTCAGCAGACCAGATCTTCACCACCCTAATGGGTGATCAAGTAGAGCCACGCCGAGAATTTATTGAAGAGCATGCGCTGGCAGTAGAAAATTTAGATGTTTAGTTCATAAATTGTGAGTGGGCATTCATGGCCATGAGGCTAAACAGTTGAATCAACCCTAAGCAGATGTTTATTTTAATAAATTTTAATCCACCTTGCTGGGTGCTGTATGAGCGTTAAAGAGCTGAAAGCTTTTTATTAAAAGTTTCTATAATTTCCAATGTTATATGTCTAGGATTTGTCATGTGTATTTGAAGAGCTGTTATCGTGGCTGTTTGTTTATCTAAGAAATTGCGCTCCACTAATTCAAGCATAAGTCGCAACCCCCAAAATACCTCTATTTTTTCTTCTAAGCAGGCGCGGTGCAATGGCTTATCATTCGAAACACAAATCCACCCTTCTTTCTGAGCCAAGAGTAAACAAACATGGTCCTCAAATGAAAGACGACCACGGTTTTCTGCGGCAGCAGAAAGTATCTCAAGAGGCTCTTCAATCACTATGAGGCCAAGTTGCTCGCAGTCAGCCTCATTTAATTGGCTGACTTCATCCAAAATAACACTTGGCACATGAATATCTCCAAGATGTTGCGCCGCTAATGACAGAATAGAAGAATCTATTTTAACGTAGTCAATAAGAACATTGGCATCAACAACCAAGAGCATAATTTTATGCCATCCAGCATGCAGATAGGTCTCTCATTTCTTCTAGAGGGATTTGCAATATCTCAGCCCCCCTAGACATAGAGATAGCATCTTGCTCAACCGCCATACGTACAAGTCTAGATAACCGATCACTTTGGAAATCTGATTGCACCATACTTGCAGGCTCATGGCCTATATTCTGTAATGGATGAGGGCTTTGGTAAATCTCTTTACTAATGGCATTAGGCTCATCATGCTTCAATAATGATCTACCGCTTCTTTGCTTATATAGCTTACTAAATTGCTGCCACAGCTTGCCCCGTTCATCTGTTGGCAATGCTAGTGACACACGATAAATAACAGTACGCCAGCTAACTCGAAACACCCTTTTCACTTTAAAGACACGATCAATCAGTGGCAACCCAGCTGCATCTTGCCACTCTTTTTCAAATGCAGCTTCTGGCATCAAAAAATGTGAGGCAAATTCATCTGCTTGATTTTCTTGTAATTTATCTTCTTGGTCTTGATTAACATCGTATGCCCCGATATGCAAGATAAGGTGCGCTAGTTCATGAGCTGCGCTAAATATCCAGGTTTCTACAGGTAAACGCCCCCAGGTATTTACAATAATTGCAGGGCCTCCATCTTCTTTAGCAACTGATAATCCCATAAAAGCATCATTTGCAACGCAGACTGAGAACACCTTTATACCTTGGGATTCCAAAAGCCCACAGATATCATGTACTGGTTCTTTTTCACTCAAACCAAAATGGTTTCTCATTGATGTGGCAATAGCAGGAATTTCAGGTTGCTCTATCTTAGATAATTCTTTCCAAATAGATTCCAAGCCACACTCTTCAAATTCATCAAGGATCTTTTCTAGATCTGAAAAATCACCTAACCAGCAAGCTACATCTGCGAGCACTTGCTCACGGCTTTTGAGTCGCTTTAGCGAGCGGAATCGAACCTTGCTTAATTGCCGAACAGGAGTGAGGATCTCTTTTAAATGAACATTTAAAGCCCTTGCTAAGGCTTTTAAGTTATTTGGGCGAGGAATAGTTTTACCTTGTTCAATATTGGCATAACCACTTCTAGACAACCCAGCTTTTTCAGCAAGATCTTGTTGATTTATATGCTTCTCTTTGCGAAAACGACGTAGATTATTCGCTATGACGTGTTCCATTGCCTTTCCCTCAAAACGGTATACTAGTCATTGTAGCAAAAAACAATTATATGATTAGTTATATTTTCCAATAATGCAGAAAGGTACTCTGAACAGCTCCAAATACGTTGAGCATACGCACTTCATTGAGAGTTGTTCGAATGGCTGGTATTGGCCGATCACAGCTACTTAGCTACAGTGCCATGAATACCCGCTTAGGGCACAGTCCAGCCTTTGAATCTAGGGCTGTTACGTAATCTGGTTAATTATGGCAGTTTATGGATTATAAAATTTCATGGTGGGTAGGCCATGAATCATGAGACTTTGTTGCTATGAAAAAATCCAATAACCCTTGATCCAGGCAGTAAAACCAAGGGGTGTTGAGTTCACGAATTATGAGGTTCCACAAATTGTGGGATAGCTAGGCTAGGAACTTATGAGTTTTGTTTTCTATAAGTTCATTGACTATTTATTTTAATAACTCTGTATTAAATAAGTAGATAGAGGTTGTATCCTCTATTTTTCAACCCACTAAAAAATAGTCAGATTTAGCTTATAAACGTCCTTGATAGGACAATTTTATTGCCTATTTTTGGATAGCTATTAAGCAACGCTCTCCCTCTAACAGAGGTACACATAAGATATTGATTTTTATGCTATAACCATGGTTTTGCAACTGTTTGATCTCTTCAGTGGGTGGGAGTGCCTTCATGGCAAGCAGGCAGTTTTCTTCATTGAGCAGGTGGCCAGAGAGTTTGACCATATTGGGTAGTGCAGTGAAAGCACGAGCAGTGATGCTGTCGTAGGGTATTTCTGGTTGTAGTTGTTCAATTCGGCTGTGGATCGCTTCAACATTATTTAGACCAAGCTCCATTGCGGCTTGGCGTACAAAACGAATCTTTTTGCTGTTGCTATCGAGCAGGGTGAAGTTGCGTTGTG
>Ga0256834_1002874_pt1 | contig 10588 bp, 9 predicted proteins | sample 4281140metaG_FD_190536 | JGI IMG/M metagenome (GOLD analysis project Ga0256834, IMG submission 190536) | Hydrothermal vent microbial communities from East Pacific Rise, Pacific Ocean - 4281-140 | ecosystem: Environmental > Aquatic > Marine > Hydrothermal vents | place: Pacific Ocean: East Pacific... | reverse complement strand
ACCTCGCCTATCTGCCGGATGTCGCCACGATGCCCGACGATGCATGGGACAATTTGCACGGCCTTGATTGCTGGATTGTTGATGCCCTGCGCCGCACCCCGCACCCGACCCATTCACATCTCTCACAAACCCTCGACTGGATCACCCGGGCCGCTCCAAAACGCGCGATCCTGACCAATATGCACATCGACCTCGACTATCAAACCGTCGCCGATGAAACTCCCGATCACATAACGCCTGCCTATGACGGCCTGACAATCACCTATCAAATCTAAACTCCGATCCGGCATCTTTGTTCCTTAAATATCCCCGCCGGAGGCTCCCACAATATCCCCCATCGCTGAGGCCCGAAATATGCAAGCCCTCCTCGACGTCATCCTGCCCGTCTTTCTGGTGATCGGTTTTGGCTATCTTGCGGTCTGGCGCGGGATCCTCAACGACAACGCCATTGATGGCGTGATGCGTTTCACCCAGAATATCGCCATTCCCGCTCTGCTGTTTCGCGCGATTTCCCAACTCGATCTCGCCCAGAGTTTCGATTTCAAACTGCTCGGCACCTATTATTTTGGTGCCACAATTGCCTTTGGCCTCGGGTTGCTCGGCGCGCGCGCCCTGTTCAAACGCTCATGGGAAGAAAGTGTCGCAATCGGCTTTTGCGCGTTGTTTTCCAACTCTCTGATGCTCGGCCTGCCCATCACCGAACGGGCCTTTGGGGCCGATGCCCTTGTGTCCAATTACGCCATTGTCGCGCTACATTCCCCGTTTTGCTATGGCATCGGCATCACCGCGATGGAAATCGCGCGCGCCAATGCCGCCGGCACCGGCACCTCGACTGCCACTCTGATCAAAACCATCTTCAAGGCGATGTTTCGCAATGCTCTGATTGTCGGTATTGGCCTTGGCTTTATCGTCAATCTGTCGGGTCTGATGCTGCCGACTCCCTTTACCGATGCCCTTGATTTACTGGTGCGCACCGCGCTTCCGGCGGCCTTGTTCGGGGTCGGGGGTATCCTCGTGCGTTACCGCCCCGAAGGCGACCTCAAAGTGATCGCCTATGTTTGCGCCGTCACCTTGATCGTCCTTCCGGCCATGGTGTGGGGCCTCGGCACCGCCGTGGACCTGCCACAGGCGGCGTTTCGTTCGGCGGTTTTGACGGCCGCCATGGCCCCCGGAATCAACGTCTATATTTTCGCAAATATGTATGGTTTGGCGCGCCGCGTCGCTGCCAGCTCGGTTTTGATCGGCACCATACTATCGGTCTTGACGGTGTGGATATGGCTGGGCATCCTGCCTTGAAAATAGACCGACTTAAAAGGAAATGCCGATGGCCATTGTTGCCCCGTTAACCGAAGAAAACATGGACGCAGATCTGCGTGATGAAGTGCAATTCTTCAAAGGTCCACTTGGCGTGATTCCAAATTCTGTGCGCACCATGGCGCATCGCCCCGACATCGCGCGCGCGTTTACCAATCTTAACATTGCTGTGATGACCGACTACGGCACCGTCACGCCGGAATTCAAACGTATCCTTGGCTACGTCAGCAGCCACGCCTCGGGGTGTCTGTATTGTCAGGCCCATATGATCTTGGCGTCCGAGCGTTTCAACGCCTCCGAGGAACGTCTTAACGATGTGTTTAATTACACCGAGAGCGCCCATTATACCGACGCCGAAAAATGCGCACTCGATTATGCGCACGCCGCGACACAGGTGCCAAATGCCGTGACGCCGGATATGGGCGTGGCCCTCAATTCTCATTGGCCCCCCGAGGCAATTGTCGAAATTACCGCTGTTGTGGCGCTGTTTGGCTATCTCAATCGCTGGAACGACTCGATGGGATCGGCCCTCGAAGATCTGCCCATTTCCAAAGGCGAGGCACGACTAGCCGACACCACCGGATGGAGTGTTGGCAAACACACCTAGCGTCTAGAACTCGCGCCATAACCCGATTTTAAGCCCGAGTTGATTGTCGCCCACCAATCCGGCGGTCATCCCGATTTCGACATGGGATTTCCTCGAAACCTTAACCACAAGAGAGGGCGCAAACCGCGCAAAATAAGGGTCCCCATAGGGGGCGCCGGTTTGCATTTGCAAGATCAATTTTGCCTTTGGATGCACATCAATGCCAAAGGTAAAATCGGCCTTATAGTCGATTTGTGAGGTGCTGACTGTGGTTTCGGCCACGCTCTCGATTGACACCCACCCATGCCCCCAAGGGGTGCTGATACCGCGACCAAAGGACAGGCCGGGACGCGCCACTGTGTTACCTGCAATCGTGCCAAATCCGAATTCTATCGCATATCTGTTGTGTTCGCTGCGCAAAAATACCGGCATCCGCGCATAAGCAATTGCCTTGATTTCCCCCGACACCGCCCGCCCGATATCGGCGCCAATCGTGACCCGGTCATTAAGCCCGTATTCGTAATAAAACGTGTTATAGGTGAAAAACGGCCCATCAAGATTTGACGCCGCTACCCGCATTGTGGTTGAAAAAAAGTGGTTACCCTCACCTCTAGGCCACGCACCTGCGTGAAGTGGTCCAATACCAAGACCAATTACCATCAACAGGAACAATGCACGGCGCATCCGATCTCCTTAGCCGTTAATCATAGCGAATAATGGTAAATACCTTGTTAATACATCATAATTTGCGGTTAACGGCAGAAGTGCTACACTGCTGTGCAAAATGGGGGAAAGCAGATGCTCAAAATCACCACTACCAAAGACTATCAAACCGTCATCACCACCTTTGAAATGACGCCGGGCACTTGCGAGGACCTGCTGGATGCGTTGCGCGATGCCTACGACAGTTTCATCTCAAACCAACCCGGTTTTATTTCCGCCGCGTTGCATGTGAACGACGCCCAAACGCGGATTGCAAATTATTCACAATGGCGACACCGCGAAGATTTTCAGGCCATGTTGCGCACCGATGAAATGCGTGTGCGCAATCGCAAAATCAACGAAATGTGCAAAAGTTTTGAACCGGTGATGTATGAGGTCGTGCAAACCTGTGGCTAATATTACCTGCTCCCAAAATTTTATTTCAGCGTAAAATTGGTAAATCGGCCTATTACCCCTTAAGTTGGCTGAGCGAACGGAAACTGGGCGACAGGAAAAAGGGCAACGCGATGAATATTCAAAATCCGAAAACGACCCCCCCACCTACTGCGAAAGAAACCGCAGATGCCAGAGATGCACTTGATAAATTGCGCGCTTGGGCGGCCCGTGTGTCCCCCGAAGAAATTGCCGATCTCGACCCTGCCGTTGCGCGCCTTTTGCCGCATGATACGCTGCTTAATACACCGCTTCTCTCCAACACATACCCCGATGATTTCGCCCCTGATGCGGCCTACAAGGCATCTATGCCCGACCTGCAAAATGGCCCGAGTAGCCTGATCCGTGGTGCGAAGCAGCTTATCCAACACGTCGGAATTTCGAATTTCCGCCTGCCGATCCGCTTTCATACGCGCGGCGGTCATGATCTGACGCTGGAAACCTCGGTGACCGGCACCGTAAGCCTCGAAGCCGGTAAAAAAGGCATCAATATGTCGCGCATTATGCGCAGTTTCTACAAACACGCCGAACGCACCTTTAGTTTTGAGGTGATCGAGGCCGCGCTTGACGATTACATGGCTGATCTTGAGAGTTTTGACGCCCGTATCCAGATGCGGTTTTCCTACCCCGCCAAAATCGAATCCCTGCGTTCCGGTCTCTCGGGGTATCAATATTACGACATTGCCCTGGAATTGGTTGAAACCAATGGCCAGCGCCAAAAATACATCCATTTTGACTATGTTTATTCGTCAACCTGCCCGTGTTCGCTCGAATTGGCCGAACATGCGCGCAATACCCGCGGCCAACTTGCCACACCTCATTCGCAACGCTCGGTGGCCCGTATTTCGGTGCAGGTCCTGCCCGGCGATTGCCTGTGGTTCGAAGACCTGATTGATCTCGCCCGCGAGGCAGTCCCCACCGAAACCCAAGTCATGGTAAAACGCGAAGACGAACAGGCATTTGCCGAATTGAACGCCGCCAATCCGATCTTTGTCGAAGATGCCACACGCCTGTTTTGCGAACACCTACAGGCCGACCCCTGCATTGGTGATTTCCGCGTTATCGCCTCGCACCAAGAAAGCCTGCATTCCCATGATGCCGTGTCGGTGCTCACCGAAGGGGATACTTTCGCCAGCCAGAGCCTTGACCCGAAACTGTTCAACACCCTGTTTCACGTTGGGTAGCCGCTTCAATTTTTGGCGCGCTTAACAGCTCTGCTGTCGCTTCCGGCCCTTGACAGTTTCCCCCTGCACAGCCAACCCTGCGCCCATGTTTGATCTACGCCCTGTTGGATATGTTATCGGATTTTTGGTCGCTGCCCTTGGGTTGACGATGCTGTTGCCGATGCTGGTCGATATTGCCGAAGGGCGCGACCAATGGCCGGTATTTGCCACCTCTGCCTTGTTCACATTCCTCGTTGGGGGATTGGTGGCGCTCTCGTGTCAAAACGGCGTGAAAGAAGGGCTTAGTATTCAACAAACCTTCCTGCTGACGTCCGGTGTTTGGCTGGCTCTTCCGATATTTGGCGCGCTTCCCTTTGTGTTGGGCGAAACCGATCTGCGCTTTGTCGATGCGTTTTTTGAGGCCATGTCAGGCCTGACCACCACCGGCTCCACCGTCATTTCCGGGCTTGACGATCTGCCCAAAGGGATATTGCTGTGGCGCGCGATCTTGCAATGGCTTGGCGGCATCGGGATCATCGTTGTTGCGATGGTTTTCCTGCCCGAACTCCGGGTCGGTGGGATGCAGATTTTTCGCAGCGAAGCCTTTGATACAATGGGGAAAATCCTTCCTCGTGCCACCGCAATCGCGAGCCAGATTTCGGTGATCTATGTGGGTATCACCGTGGCCTGCAACCTGTCCTATTATGCACTCGGGATGGGGGCGTTTGATGCCACGATTCACGCGTTAACCACCGTTTCGACAGGCGGATTTTCAAGTTATGATGACTCCTTTGGAACCTTCTCGGGGCCTTTGGAATATGTCGCCTCAATTTTCATGATCCTCGCCGCATTGCCCTTTGTGCGCTACGTTCAAATCCTGAACGGGAATACTCGCGCCTTGCATCGCGACGCACAGGTGCGCACCTTTCTGATGATAATCATCGTGCTTGTTGCGGTGACTTGGGTGATCCTTTTCCAAGTATTTCCCCAACATTGGGAGCAATCATTTCGCGAGGCGCTGTTTAACATTACCTCTCTGATTTCCGGCACTGGATACGCCAGTGTTGACTATATGCTCTGGGGGAATCTGGTGGTCACCATGTTTTTCTTCATCGGTCTTATCGGCGGTTGCGCTGGTTCTACCGCCTGCTCGATCAAAATTTTCCGCTACCAGATTTTGTTTTCCTCGATCCGCGCGCAGATGCGCAAAATTCGCGCGCCCCACGGGGTTTTTGTGCCCAAATATAGCGGCACCCGCATAAGCGAGGATGTGTTGAGTTCGGTCATGTCGTTCTTCGTGTTTTTCACGGTCACGATGGGGGTTTTTGCGGTTGGGCTTTCGTTGACGGGGCTTGATTTTGTCACCTCGATTTCGGGGGCGGCCACCGCTTTGGCAAATATCGGCCCGGGCCTTGGTGATATTATCGGCCCGTCCGGCAATTTCGCACCGTTAAATGACACCGCCAAATGGCTTCTGATCGCGGCGATGTTTATCGGCCGGTTGGAATTGCTGGTTGTTTTCGTCCTATTTATGCCAAACTTCTGGAGAGCTTAACATGACATCGCCCCAAACCCGCCCTCTCGGCGCGCAAATTTCCCATATGCTCAAGGCGCGTGGCGTCGATACTATTTTCGGCATCCCCGGCGTGCATAATGTGGAGATGTATCGTGGCATCGAGGAGGCCGGCATTACCCATGTTCTGGCCCGTCACGAACAAGGTGCCGGTTTCATGGCCGATGGCTATGCGCGCGCGTCCGGCAAACCGGGGGTGGCCTATGTGATCACCGGTCCGGGTCTGTGCAATATCATGACGGCGATGGGGCAGGCCTATTCCGATTCGGTTTCGATGCTGGTCCTGTCCTCGTGCCTTGACGAAGTCGCCGCCAAAAAAGGCCAACTTCATCAAATGCTTGATCAGGAAGCGGCGGCCGCTACGGTCTGTGACTGGTCGCACACGGCGTTGACCGCAAACGCTGCCTATACGTTGATCGACCGCGCCCTGACCGAATTTGAAGCCGCCCGCCCACGCCCCAAACATATACAGGTGCCAATCGCGGTATTAGGTGCCGACGCCGAACCCGCCCCCGATGCGCGCCCGACCTTGACTCGTAAAGCAACCGCCCCCGATCTCTCGGCCATTGCCGCGGCTCTCAAATCCGCCCGCTTTCCGGTGTTTGTCTTTGGCGGCGGCGCGGCGCAATCCGCACGGATTTCCGAGGTCAATCAACTGCTGGTCAACACCGGGGCCGCCGCCTTTACCACCTACGCCGCGCGCGGCCTTGTCGCCCCTGATTATGCGCTGAATTTCGGGGCCTATCTGGCCAAACCCGGTAGCGCCGACATTTTTGCCAAATCTGATCTGGTAATTGCCATCGGCACCGAACTCGCCGAAGTCGACCTCTGGCGCGATGCCCTTGGCCACGACTGTCCGATGATCCGTGTCGACATCGACCCGCAACCGCTAAGCGATATGCAGACCGTCAGCGAGGTCATTCAGTGCGATGCGGGTGCCTTTGTCACGTCGCTTCTGGCGCTTTGTGACACGCCTGAAACCACCGATTGGCGCGCTGGCGAAATCACCGATGCCCGCACCCGTTGGCGTGCCGAAACCGATGCCGCGCGCCCCGGCATTGTGCCGATCATCGACACGCTGCGTGCGGCCCTTCCCGAGGACACGATGATTTTCTCCGACATGACCCAGATCGCCTATGTTGGTAAAGAAGTCTGGGATATGACCCGCCCCAACCACTGGCATCATCCGTTTGGATTTGGCACGCTTGGCTATGCATTACCGGCGGCCATCGGCGGTGCCATCGCCCGCAAAGGCGCGCCCACAATCGCGCTCGTCGGCGATTATGGCTTCCATTACACCATGCAAGAATTGGGCGTCGCGGTGGAACTTGGCCTGCCGTTGCCGATCATCCTTTGGGACAATGGCAAACTCAAGGAAATCGAGGATTCGATGGTGCGCTCGCAAATCGCGCCCAACGCGGTGATCGCGCAAAATCCCGATTTCCTGAAACTCGCAGAGGCCTTCGGCGCGCAATCTGTTGAACCATCTGACATGGCCCAACTTGCAAAAGCGGTCCAGCACGCATTGCGCACCGAAGGTCCGACAATGATCCGTGTAACTCCACAGATCAAACCCTAATATATTGATAGACTGGTCTTATCCGGCGCTAATACGCCTCTAGATGTCCGGCTTTCGCGATGATGGATGCACAATTCAAATAATCCACACCGCGCTTTAATACCCAAATCTCGCGGTCGCGCCGTCCGTTGCGGGCATAGGCGCAGCCGTTGGGATGGGTCCAGTTTTCGCCGACATAGCCCACCGGAGGCAGGTATTTCACCCAGTTAGCGCCCAGCGGGATGCCTTGCTCCTCGGCTGGAAACAATGTGGCAAAAACCCGTGCGGTCGCGACCGAAGGGGCGACGCTTGCCGCCAGAAAAACCACCAGCGCCCCGATCAGGCCGAGATGCAATTTAGACATGAAATAACTCCACTCACCTATGGCTTTCGCCAAATCACGCCCCACACCTGATAAAGTAACATTGCGTTAGGAAGGGTTTCGATTTCCTTAACAATAGCGGTTTGCGCAGGGTGAAGTTCATCAAATTTTAAACATCGTAAACAAAACGGCCCCTGTTGTTAAGCAGGGGCCGCGTCGCGCAATTCATACGTCAATAGCAGGCCTTGCAGCCCGAATTGCGCCTTACCAGCAACTCACCAGAACGGTCATGCCCGTTGCCGATATGGCCAAATCTTCCGGCGCAATCTGGCTTAGAACATCGGTGGTTTGGCTGCCAAGGCTGGCGGCGTTCAGAATCTCCTGAATCGCGCCGGAGTTGGCTGAAAAACTTACTCCGTCGGGCAGGGTGCGCCCATTGGTATCCGCCGGAAGCAACATCCCGAGAACCGCACCACCGGCGTCAAAAACCGGCCCGCCGACGTCCCCCGGAAGGGCGGCAAGCGCCAACCGCTTAAGCGTGGCTTCGCCGCGCAAACCCTTTAGGTCTGCCAAGACGCCAAAGGTCATTGTCGGTGCGCCCAACACACCCTCATACGAATAACCCGCCACCGCAATTTGGCTCTGGAGGCGGGGCACTGATTGCTGGAATACTGCCACAGACAACGGCACCAAGGCGTTCAAAGGCCGCAGCACCGCGATTCCCAATGCGTCATCCGAGGCGACAACTTCGGCCTCTATATCGTCTTCAATGGTGATCTTGCTGCAACTGCCCACTGTCGCCAACGCCGTGACCACGGTGCCGTTTTGATCGACATAAAACCCCGAGCGCGACATTTTTGGCCGCCGGATTTCAAGTCCCGACACCAGATCAATGCTCTGGGTTTCGTCCGATCCTGCCGCCGGATCAAGAACGCCGTCGATGCGCCCGAAACTGGCTTTCATTTCCGCCAAGAGACGCGTGCGCCGTTCTTCATCCCCCGCAGGCCAGATCAGGGTAAACCCCTTCACCGTGCCATCGCGCAACGATACTTCGGTATGTGAAATCATCTGCGCGTTTTCCCCGACGAGGGTAAAGGCGTCGTTCCCACGATTGCGTTCGCCATCTTTTGGCACAATTTCAAGGGTTTGCATGATGTCGTATAGGCCAAACAACGTGTTTTGGTCGCCGGTTTGCGAGATCAACAATACTTTGGCCGCCAAATCACCGCTGGCGTTGTAATGGGCAAAAGGTGATTCATATTTGTCGAACTTGACCACGCCGGTAGGCATCATCATCTCGATGCCCGCAGTGGTATCAACCACCATATCCATCCCGAGGCCATCAAGAATCGCATTATATTGATCCAACAGAATACTACGTTGGCGGGTGGTCAAAATGCCGGTAGCTTCGTAATTGTTGGCTTCTTGCCATGCCGCCATTGACCCGCGCGTGCCACGCCCGAATGCACCATCAATCGCCGAGGTGTAAAATCCGGCCCACTGAAGCAACCGTTGCAGGTCCTTGCGTTCGTCCCGATTAAGAAGGCTCTCGCTTTGACGCGCCTGACGTCTGGTTTCATCCGGCGCTTCACGTTCTTGCGCTACAACGGCGGTTTCGGCCTGATTATCCAGTTCTGCCAATTCCGGCTGTGCTGCCAGTTCCAGATTCAACAAATTTGCCCCGATTGGCCAAAATTGCTGCCGGTAATTCACCGAAAACGCGATAAATGCGTCATTCGGGATTGATCCTTCTAAACGGTAGACCCGCAAAACCTCTGCCGCGTCATCGCTGGTATAGGGGCCAAGCGCGATACCATACCACCCCCCGCCCAGAGAGAAGCCGTTCACATCGGCCAATTTGGCGCTATAGCTGCGAATACTGGCCTGGGCGCTGGCAAGCGAGGGCTGGGATTCAATTTGAACCCAGGCCACGTCCTGACCTTGCGCCATTGCGCCGCCCGACCCCGAAAAAGAAATGAAAATTGTTAGAAAAAATGCCGTTAAAATGCGCGTCATGAATCTTGTTACCCTTACCCTATTGCCCCGCACACTGTTGTGTATTCGGGTTTTCCTTTGGGTTCTTTTATCAAATCCTCACGCGGGCGCATCAAAATAAATGTAACAGCCGGTATTTTGCGTTTCTGACCCCGGCCCAGGGCGCGCGGCACGCCGGTGTTGGCCGCAAATATTCATTTGCGATTGCTGCTGGTGAAATCGCGTGCGCGCAATTGACCCCACCAAAGTCCCGCCGTAAATAAGGTGCGCGCAGTCCCCGATATTCCTATCGGTCCAGGTTCCGCAAAGACACAGGTGACACATATGTCCGAGACCCCGTTATCAAGCATCGCAAAGCCCGCCACCGGGCCGGCCAAACCGCGTTGTTTCCAAGAGATTATTCTTGCGTTGCAATCCTATTGGGCCGCCAATGGCTGTGCGATTTTGCAACCCTATGATATCGAGGTCGGCGCCGGCACGTTTCACCCCGCCACCACTCTGCGCTCTTTGGGACCAACGCCGTGGGCCGCTGCCTATGTGCAACCCTCGCGCCGTCCCACCGATGGGCGTTACGGTGAAAACCCCAACCGTCTGCAACATTATTACCAATATCAGGTGTTGATCAAACCCAGCCCGCCCAACCTTCAGGATCTCTATCTTGGCTCGCTTGCCGCCATTGGTATTGATATGGATCTGCATGATATCCGGTTTGTCGAAGACGATTGGGAATCACCCACCCTTGGCGCTTGGGGGTTAGGATGGGAGGTCTGGTGCGACGGTATGGAGGTCTCGCAGTTCACCTATTTCCAACAGGTCGGCGGGCAAGACTGCGCGCCGGTGTCGGGCGAACTTACCTATGGCCTTGAACGTCTCGCGATGTATGTGCTTGGCGTCGACCATGTGATGGATATGCCGTTCAACG
>Ga0256834_1002873_pt1 | contig 10590 bp, 7 predicted proteins | sample 4281140metaG_FD_190536 | JGI IMG/M metagenome (GOLD analysis project Ga0256834, IMG submission 190536) | Hydrothermal vent microbial communities from East Pacific Rise, Pacific Ocean - 4281-140 | ecosystem: Environmental > Aquatic > Marine > Hydrothermal vents | place: Pacific Ocean: East Pacific... | reverse complement strand
TTCAATTTCATTTTCACACCCCAAGCGAACACCAAAAAGACGGTTTTAATTACCCAATGGAAGCCCACTTAGTGCATCGAGATGGTGAAGGAAATTACGCGGTATTAGGTGTTATTTTTCAAGAAGGCGCCGTAAATCCCGCACTCAATATCTTGCTTAGAAACCTGCCTAAAAAAATAGGCAAACAGGAGCTTCATCGCCGTGCCAGTTTAAATCCGGCCAAATTTTTACCAGGAAACACCGAATTTTATAAATACAGTGGTTCGCTGACAAAACCTCCTTGTTCAGAAGGAGTGATTTGGATGGTCTTTAAACAGCCCATTGATGCCTCGGCAGAGCAACTTGAGCAGTTAAGTGAGCTTATGGGCGATAATGCACGCCCTGTGCAACCTAGTTATGCGCGTAGTTTACTTAAGTCTTGGCTTGATCCATCTCAAGAACAAGAGCCTTTAATGTATGAGTTTTATTAGTTTAGAGTTTATTTAATTGATTGCGTAATATATTGACTCATTGAATTATTGCTATTAGAATGCGCACTAATCATTAGTTTACTGGGTTTTCTGGCATGTATTTAGGTCGTCAAAAAGAGAGATTACGTAAAGGAATCTCTGGTTTTCTCTTATTGTTTTTTTGCTTTAGCCCGCAAATAGTGATGAGTATAGAATTAGAGCCAGAAATTCCCCGTGTTCATTATGAAAGTGCACTATCGCTTCAAGAAGCATCTTTCTTGGCGTTAGATCATTACAGTATTAAAATGGTTTTTTCCGATGAAAATTTTCTGAACCAGACAAAAAATAGACTTTCTTATGAAAATCCTTATGGGGAAGCCAGCGTTTTATTCATGGCATCAAATTTTTCTCGTGTAGAAGCTTCTAATTTTTTTAAAAAGGTGGATGTGTTGAACATTAATCCACTGGTTGCTTCTTTACATTTTCCTCCTCTTGTACAACCCCCTGAAAAGTCCAGCTTACCAGACCCTTTTAGTTTGTTAATGCTGAGTCTTGGGGCAACTGCATTATTGGTTTGGTCTCGTCGTAAACGTCATTTTTATTGATGTGCCTGTATAAAATGGGTTAAATCGTCTGGTGACAGTGGCTTTGAGAAAAAATATCCTTGAATTTCATCGCACCCCATTGTTTTGAGTAGGTTTAGTTGGCTTTGTTCTTCAACCCCTTCTGCAATGGTAGTTATTTTAAGGGTTTTGGTCATCTGAATGGTGGCGAGAACGATGGCTGGATCACTACTGTCGGTATGGGTGATTTCGTCAATAAAGGCTTTGTCAATTTTAAGTTTACTCACTGGAAACCGTTTTAAGTAAGCCAGTGACGAGTAACCTGTACCAAAATCATCAATCGCTATTTTTATACCCAAATCAGCAAAGGCGTTAAGCTTTTTTATGGCCTCTTCAATATCTGACATCAATAAACTTTCAGTGACTTCAAACTCTAAAAGATTTGCAGGATATTTGGATTTTTTCAGTATTTTGTGAACATTTTCAATGAGATTTTTATCATTAAATTGAATGGCCGACAAATTGATTGATATGGTGATGTCGGGTCGAATTTTATGCAGTATTTGTGCTTGAGTAATGGCTTCTTCAATAATCCATATGCCAACGGGAATGATTAAACCACTCTCTTCCAGTGCGGGAATAAAGGCGTTGGGTGGTATTAAGCTTCCATCGTTCTGTTGCCAGCGAATAAGGGTTTCAACTCCAATAATGTTTCCGGTGATTAGATTAATTTGAGGTTGGTATTGTAATGTGAACTCTTGGTTGGTTAGAGCAGTGCGCAGTTGGTTTTCTAATTTTAAACGATTTTTGCTCTGTTCGTGAATGGCTTGTTTGTAAAATTGAATGGTACTTTGTGCCGTTTGTTTGGCTAACGTTTTGGCATTATGAAGTGCTATGTTGGCTTCTTGAAGTAAGATTTCTGCGGTTTTATTGCAAGGGCTAAAAAGTGTTACACCTATGCTGGTGTCAATTATTGCAGTTTGTTCTTGAATGACAAAAGGTCTTCCAAGCCAAGCTTGAATGTAGTTTGCTATGGTTTCAGCCTGTTGATGTGCTTTGTTTATATTCTTTATTTTGGTGAGGCATGAAATACTAAACTCATCATTTCCGATTCGTGAAATTTCTAGGTTATCCACTTGTTTAATATTAAGTGATTGTAATTGTCGGGCAATTTTTATTAATAGTTCATCACCCGCTGAATGCCCCAGAGATTCATTAAAAAGTTTAAAGCGATTGATATTGATTAAATATAAAAAACTATAGCATCGCCCTGGTTTCGATAATGCCAGGGTTAAACGATCAATCAATAAGCTACGATTGGGCAAATTAGTCAGTTTGTCGAGCCAATTTAATCGGTTAATTTCACGTTGTGCTTGCTTGTCTTTGGTTAAGTCAAAGGCGTGTGAAATATAATGCGAAATGTTTCCTTTGCTGTCTAAAACAGAACTGATACTTTGTCTGCATGGATAGAGTGATCCATCTTTTTTACGATTCCAAATTTCACCTTGCCAAATACCTGTATCGAAAATGCTTTGCCATAAGTCTTTATAGAAGGATTTTGTATGCAACTCAGATTTTAAAAGGCTAGGTGATCTACCGAGCACTTCTTGCTGTGAGTAGCCTGTGAGTGTTGTAAATGCTTTATTGCTACGAATAATGTTGGCGTTGTTATCGGTAATTAAGATGGCTTCATGGCTTTCAAATGCGATCGATGAAATAGATAAATTTTGTTGGTACTTTTCTTGTTCAGAGATGGCATAAAACCGTTCCAATGCGATGGAAATATCACTTGCCAATTGTTCTAAAAAAACGCAATATTCATCGGTAAAATAGTTATTTTTTCGTGTATAGACAATGAGCACCGCAACTACTTGATTGTTCATTAAAATGGGGATGGAGGCATTGCCTTGAATGCCTAATTTCTGAATGAGGTTTGCCCACGTGGTTTGCGCCATGCGCTTGGGATAGTGGTTGGAAATGACAGGTTTCTTTTTGTGGTAGCACTCTAAAATAGTCCCATTATGTTCTATAGAGCTTGAATTTAGAGGGATAACAAGTTTTTTAATAAGGTGTTTTCCTTCTCCTGAACAAGCAACAGGAATCAGTGTTTTTTGAGGTGTAACTTCACCAATCCAGCAGGCCTCAAATAGGTCTTTTTGTGTTGCGGTATTACAGATGTTTTGATAGAGCGCTTGTTTGTTTTTGGACTGTGTAATGGCTGAGCTGGCTTTAAGCAGCGATTCAAAGAGAGTTTGTCTTTGAGACAAAGTATTGAGTGTCTCTTTTAGGTATTGGTTGGAGCGAAATAGGCGTGTGAGAGTGATGCCAATGTAAATCAACAGGAAAACAGAAAAAATGACAATTATCAAATAATAGGTTTGATTTTTTGTCATGATTTGAGAGGTAGAGCTCTCAAGTTGAGTGTAAAAATTATGAATTTTATCGTCAATACTTAGGTTTGAGAGTTGGTGGTTAATTTTATGAACTTTGGGTGAATATTCTGATAAAAGACGACTGTGTGCTACAAAAGTTTGGCACTCAGTCGATAGATTTTGTTGTGACTCTAAGGTTGAAATGTGTTTATCCAGTTGTGAGAGCTGATTTGTATTGACATTTTGCCTATTGAGTAGACCCGAAATGAATGTGTTTTTTAGTTGTTTCTGTAGCCATTTTGTATTGGGTTGTTGTGAATTTGTAATGGACTGAGTACAAATATTAAAGGCGGTAGGGTAAAAGTACAGTGAGTTTTGTAAAACAGAATAGTTGGTTTTAAATTGCTCAATTAGAGTTTTTTGTTGGTCGGCTGTATTCATTAAGTGATTCAGTTTTTCGCTCAATTTAGGAAAGGTTTGGATTGCTTGATTATTTTTAAGGGAGTGTAAGGTTTTTTTTAAACGCAATATTTGGTGGTTTAGGGTATCAAATGATTGGTTGTTTTTAAGAGGGTTGTTCGATATGGTTTTGAGAATAGAATACTGTAATTCATGGATTAAAAAGCTGTGAGATAAAATGTTGTTGCGATCTTCAAGTAGCGGGTTGAGTGTTTTTTGAAAGACAAATAGGATTAAAAATAGGCTGGCAACAATAATAATCCACTGTTTATAATTGGCAAATAAGTGACTTAGAGATTTATTCATGTGATAACGGCTGATTTTGATATTGTCCCGTTAGGGTTTGCAAAAATGCGAGTATTTTTTTATTTTCATCTGCAGGTAGCTCAAGTTTCAGTTGATGTTTGGCCATGAGGTTAATGGCTTCTTTCAAGCTGTCAACAGAACCGTCATGAAAATAGGGCGCGGTGAGTGCAATATTTCTAAGTGTAGGTACTTTAAAAAGCTGTGGTGAGTATTCGTTTTGTGGGTGTATGGGCGCAAATATACCTGCTTTTTGAAAAAGATTTCCGCCAATATTTACTCCATGGTGGCATGAGATACAGCCTCTATTTTTAAAAAGTTGGTAGCCTTCAAGCTCATAATGGGTAAGAGAATTGAGCTGTCCTTTTAAATATAAATCAAAAGGTGAGTTAGGCGTAGTAAGAGAACGGCTGAATTCGCTAATGACATCAATCACTTGTTCACTTGACATGGTGGAAGCATAAATGTTTTGAAATTGTTGCTTGTAATGGGGGATTTGGTTGAGATAGTTTAGAATGCTTGACCAATTTTTATTGCCCATTTCAAAAGGGTTAAACAGTGGGATGGCTGTTTGTTGTTCAAGAGTTTTAGTTTTTCCCTCCCAGCCTTGTACAAAGTTAAACCCCACATTAAAAATGGTTGGGCTGTTGAATACCGTGTGATGGGGCAAATTTATTTTTTGTAAAGAAGCGGTAACGGGTTGCGCCAATCCATCGCCGCCGCCTTTTTGTAAATTATGGCAAGAGGCGCAAGAAAGGGTGTTGTTATGCGAGAGGTTCTTATCATGAAAGAGTAGCTCTCCTAAGTGTACTTTTTGGATATTTAAGTTAAGGGTTTCTGGAATGGGAGTGATGAGTTCTTGGTGTGAGGTAGGGAAGGGCTTCGAAAGCTGGTGTCTATCATAGTGAGTATTTTTTTGAGGCGAGTTGGAAAGACTCCAAAAAAGAATAACACTTAGAGCAAGAAAAGAGAGTATTTTAACCGAACGTTTCATCTTTTAGTTTGCCTTGGTTTACCTTTAACCTTACCGACTTTCTTAAAAAATATTCACTTAGATCAAAATAAGATATTTAAAATCAAATTTTCTTAAGAGACCTTTCGTGCAAGAATCTTATTAATTCATTTTATAGGCATTTTAACAGGCAAATAGTATTTTGGCGCAATAAATGGAGTCTGTATCGAATGTTTGTCTTTCGTGCTTTGAACTTGTTTGTGTGGTTCTAAAGATGATAGGTTTGGAACTGAACTGCTTTTAAGCTGCTGAACCGCCCATAAAATATGTTCGTCAACCAATTCGTTTAGTTTTCCAAGTTTATTTTTCAGTTCTGAAATCGTTGAGTTCAACGGTAGGTTTTGGCTGTTTCCGATGGCAATAGCAAGATTTCTGGTCCACTGTGCATAACCAATGCGGCGAATGGGCGAGCCTTCGAGCTGTTTTAAGAACTGTGCTTCGTCCCACTGCCACAGTGAGAGTAGCGGGGCGTTATCCAGCGATAAACTTGCATGATTGCTTGCTTTAAAAGAGCGCTCTGCCGTGTCTTGAGTAAACTTGTTCCAAGGGCAAACCAGTTGGCAGTCATCACACCCATAGATTCGATTACCCATGAGCGGACGTAACTCTTTTGCAATGGAGCCTTTAAATTCAATGGTTAGGTAGGAGATACAGCGTCTGGCATCAATAATGCCATTACCAATGATGGCTTGGGTCGGGCACTCTTGAATGCAGGCGGTACAGGGACCACAGCCTTGTTTGTTTGCTGGGATGTCCATTGGCAAAGTCAGGTTGGTGTACAGTTCGCCTAAAAAAAACCAAGACCCAGCTCTTGGGTGAATGATTAAGCTATTTTTGCCAGTAAATCCTAAGCCCGCTTTTTGCGCAATGGGGCGCTCTAGTACGGGCGCACTGTCGGTAAAGGCGCGGTATTGAAAGTCAGGTATTTCTTGGGCAATCTGATTGGCTAAGGCTTGCAATCGTTTGCGCAACAGTTTGTGATAATCTTTGCCCAGAGCGTAGCGTGATATATACGCTTGTTGGTCATGATGAAGCTGTTCAATGGCCGAGGTTGCGCTTAAATCCAAATAATTTAGGCGAACACTGATAATACTTAAGGTGCTGGGTTCAAGCTCTGTAGGTCGGGTACGCTTGGTTCCGTGACGTTCCATGTATGCCATTTCACCATGATAACCGTTATCAATCCAGTCAAAGTAAGCCGATTCATGCTCAGATAGATCGGTATTGGTAATGCCAATATCCGCAAACCCAAGTTCCTTTCCCCAGTGCTTAATTTTAAGAGCCAGTTGTGTGGCAGAATGCGTCATGTTTTAACCTGATTGAAATAAAAAACTTTTTTAAAGCAATATTTCCTGTTATATTAGCGACTTAAAGAAGCAAGGTAATAATTTACTTGTATAGAACTATTTAAAATAGATTTAATTTGCTGAGTCGTTAGGTATGGAATACAGTGGTTACACAGCATTATACGTTAGAAAATGAGTCAGAAACGCGTCTCTTTGCACAAAAAACCGCTCAGGTTATTCAGGAACTATTTTCTTTGAACTCTGGTTTGGTTGTTTATTTGCAGGGGGATTTAGGAGCTGGAAAGTCTTTTTTTTCGCGAGCATTCATTCAATATTTTTTACCCCAGCAAAAAGTTAAAAGTCCGACCTATACGATTGTTGAAAGTTACCAAGCGTCCTTAATGACGATACATCATTTTGATTTATATCGCTTGAGCGATCCAGAAGAGCTGGAATATTTAGCGATTAGAGACCTATTAACAGAGCCTTTTATTGCATTGGTGGAGTGGCCACAAAAGGGCGAGGGCGTTTTACCCAGTGCGAACATATTGATTGAGTTAAAGCACGTAAATGGCGCGGAAGAGAACAATTTTGATGCACGTTTGATTACGTTATCAGCTGGCTCTAGGGGGGGGGCAGAAATTTTAAAAGCAATTCAGAACCTACAGGTGTCAGACAAATGACGCTGTTTACTTGGCATGGTACTTGTTATAGCAATTACAGAGGTGCTTGGTTTGAACAGAATGGTAACAAAGGTTAGTGTTATGAAAAATACAATACATTTTATCCCAGGATTTATGGCGGCAATGGCTTTGTTTATGCTGCTTACCTTGGGTTCAAATGCCATGGCAAATCCCGAGTTGTCAGAGATGCGCATTGGTCAAAAAAGCGATAAAACGCGTGTGGTATTTGATGTAAAAGGCTTGGATGATTACAAGGTTTCTCAATTGAGTAATCCTTCTCGTTTGGTCATTGATTTTTATAAAACCAAAAATGGTTTGTCGTTTAAAAAGAAGTTTGTATCGGACAGTCGTTTGTTTAAAGTGAGAGTATCTCAAAGTAAAAATCGTGTGCGAGTGGTTTTAGATTTGCATAAACACGGCAGTCACAATGCCTTTACGTTGCCTAAAAATAAGGCAGGATTTGAACGGTTAGTGGTTGATTTACAAAATAGACAAAAGAAAAAAACGGTTGCTAAGTCATCAAGTCAATCAAAAAATAAGGCATTAAAAAGCAAAAAACAGGGTGGAAATAAAGGATTAAAAATTCATGCGGCAACACGCTCGCTCTTAAATAAAGAGAGTGCCGTATTTCGTTCACCTAAAACATTGATTGTTGCGATTGACGCAGGGCACGGTGGTAAAGATACCGGTGCGATGGGTGCAGATCGTCTACAAGAGAAAGACGTAACGCTAAAGATGGCCAAAGAGCTAAAGCGCTTGATTGATCGCCAACCTGGAATGCGTGCGGTACTTACGCGTGATAAAGATGTGTTTATTCGCTTAAAAGAACGAATTGCCATTGCAAAAAAGAAAAATGCCGATATTTTTATCTCCATCCATGCCGACGCATTTCATGATCATTCGGTACGAGGAGGTTCGGTTTATGTTCTTTCTCAGGGCGGAGCCAGCAGTGTGATGGCTCGCTTATTGGCAAAGAGTGAAAATGCGTCGTTACAAAGTGTGAAGCTAAAAGGGCGTGACGATGATGTGGCTTTTGCGTTAAGCGACTTAGCAAGAGATGCCAATATTCGCAGCAGTCGTAAACTGGCAAAAACGGTATTGAGTGAGATGCAAAAAAAGGTCAAAATGCATAAGCACTCTGTACAGTCTGCGGGGTTTGCGGTGTTAAAGTCGATTGATATGCCGTCGTTGCTGATTGAGATGGCATTTATTTCAAACCCCTATGAAGCACGTAAACTAAAAAATAAAAAGTTTCAGCGTAAAATGGCATCTGCCATTGTGGGTGGATTAACACAGTTTGTTGAAAAAAATGCACAAAAACCTCGTTGGGGTGAAACGCTGTTCGTTCACTACAAAGTTCAGCGCGGAGATACCTTATCTCAAATTGCCCAAAATTATCAGGTCAGCACAAAGGAATTAAAAAAATTAAATAACCTTAAAAACGCAAATGCGCTTTATGTCGGTAAAAAATTAAAGATTCCATTATCTGAAAAAATTGTTGCAGGATTGTAATGGTCGGGCAAATTCGTTTCATTCTCGACCTCATCAGTAATCTTAACCAGTGCTATCTCTTAATGCGTTCAGCTTGAAATTTCCCCCCCCCCCTCCATTACTCTCAGCGTAGTAGTCATAACTGCTCAGATGGTGCCTGAAAATGGCCAAATCAAGACGGAAAATGTGAGTTTACATGTGTAAATGATCATTTTTAACACAGAGTTGACCTTTTTCAGGTGCTAGCTGAGTCGTTACACTTGGGTCAAAGTAAAATTCCGTGTACTATGCAGATAAATTTCCTCTCTTTTGGTATTTAATGAGCATTCAATTAAGTTCTATTTAAATTTTTTGAGAGAGGGGGGGGAGAAAATTTGGAGAAAGAGTTCATGCAAGGTCAGTTTATAACATTGGAAGGCACTGAGGGGGGGGGGAAATCCACCAACTTACGCTTTATTGAATCATTTTTAGTGGCACAAGGCATTGATGTGGTGATTACTCGTGAACCTGGCGGCACCGATATTGGTGAAGCGGTTCGTGCGATTCTGCTTAATAAAGATTTTTCTGAAATGTGCGATGATGCCGAGCTACTGTTGATGTTTGCGGCAAGAGCGCAGCATATTCAAGAGAAAATTAAACCTGCTTTAGCGGCGGGTAAATGGGTGATTTCCGATCGTTTTACTGATGCCACGTACGCCTACCAAGGCGGAGCTCGTGGGGTTGATATTGAGCGCATTGCTCAAATAGAACAGTGGGTTCAGCAAGGCTTTCAGCCCAATTTAACCTTTATTTTTGACCTGCCAGTTAAAGAGGGCATGGCGCGTGTATTGAGCCGCTCTCAACAAACAGGGCAAACCATTGACCGTTTTGAGCAAGAAAAACAGGCATTTTTTGAGAAGGTACGCACAACCTATTTGGAGCGTGCCAAGGCATCTCCTAAACGTTACGAGGTGTTGGATGCCAGTCAATCGTTAGCGCAAGTTCAGCAGTGTATTCAAGCGCGTTTACGTCGAGGCTTGCCATGAGTGCTCTGTATCCTTGGCTACAAACGCAGTGGGCGCAGTGGAATAAAAACTTGCGTCCATTAGGGCACGCGTATTTATTGTCCTCCCCCAAAGGCATTGGCATTGAGCTGTTTGTGGCACAGGTTTCGCAGAAAACACTGTGCCATCAGCCCACCGAGCAAGGAGCTTGCTTACAGTGCCAAAGCTGTCATTTACAACAAGGAAATCAGCATCCCGACTATTATCATCTAACACGCTTAGAAGATAAAAAAGAGATCAATGTTGAGCAAGTCCGCACCTTGGTTGGCAAGTTAAATGAGACATCACATCAAGGCGGTTATAAAATGATTTGGGTTGAAGGGGCTGAGTTATTAAATCAGTCCGCCTTTAATGCTTTATTAAAAACCCTAGAAGAGCCAGCGCCTAATACCTTGTTTTTGTTAACCACCAGCGACGTTGGACGCTTGCCAGAGACAATTAAAAGTCGTTGCCAACAATTAAATTTCCCCCCCCCTGTTTTAAAAGATGCCATTGACTGGTTACAGCAGGCACACCCCCAAACAGACATTAAATTGATTCAACGAGCATTAAGGATTAATTGGGGGGCGCCATTGAATGCGCTGGCATGGATTGAAGCCAATCAATTTGAAGAAGACGCACAGTGGAAAGAGGGGTTAAGCCAGTTACAAAAAGGCCAAAAAACCGTCTCGCAAGTGGTGGCACTTTGGTTAAAGTGGTCAAACCCCGTTGTGGTGTTTGATTATTTTTATCTCTGGAGTGTTTCAGCAGTACGTTCGGTGGCGTATGTTTCTGAGCAAAATAGGCCGCTTGAACAACGCCTATTTTTACAAAATAGCTTGGCATTTCAACAAGCAACCTTGCAGGCCAAACAATATTGGCTGGGTAACGCCAATAAAGAGTTGTTGCTGGAAAGCTTATGTCTTGAGTGGTTAGAGGTGCAACAAAGC
>Ga0256834_1002872_pt1 | contig 10594 bp, 8 predicted proteins | sample 4281140metaG_FD_190536 | JGI IMG/M metagenome (GOLD analysis project Ga0256834, IMG submission 190536) | Hydrothermal vent microbial communities from East Pacific Rise, Pacific Ocean - 4281-140 | ecosystem: Environmental > Aquatic > Marine > Hydrothermal vents | place: Pacific Ocean: East Pacific... | reverse complement strand
GAAAACTCAAAGAAAACAAAAGATTAGCAATGAGATATGATAAACATGATCATGTGTTTTTGGCTTTTATTGCTCTAGCTTCTATAAAAATCATGCTACGCCCAATAATTAGCTAACAGTGCCTAGTAATTTCTATTACTGAAGTGCTCGTATAGGGTGAGAATAAAGCGGTGTCATTTCGAACGATTATGTAGTAAGAGGAAAAATTTTAGCAAATTACAGCATTTAAGATCTCCCCATTTCATGTTCGAGATGACAATATGTACTATTGTTAATAAAAACCACTATAGAATAAATATTATGCAAGCAAATAGTAAATTAGGTTTGTATTTTGCTCCAAATTTTTGTAGAAACACTAGCTATGAGTGCTTTACAAGACACAATAAAAAAACGCCGTACATTCGGCATTATCTCGCATCCTGATGCTGGTAAAACCACGCTAACTGAAAAATTGTTGCTTCATTATAGCAGTAGGGGGCAGTTTGAAAATATTTAATTCGATTCCTGCCTGTTCAATTTTATATAAGAATTCAGTAAACGCTTCATATAAGGATTCTGTAAAAATTATATGTAATAGGAAAGATGTTCAAAGTTGGGAGCTAGTCGTTGCATTCTTTCATTCTTTTCCTTTTTGGGTGAAATATTTATTACATGTTAGGAATACAATTGTAAAACGTTTTGGGCTAAAAGTTGGGCTTGTGGATGAAAATGATGTTTGCCCTCCATTTGTGGTTGGTCAACGGTTTGGCGTATTTAACTTGTATTCTATAAACCCAACTGAAGCAGTAATTGGCGAGGATGATAATCATTTGGATTTTAGAATATCTTTTATGGTTGAAAATGAAAATGAAAATGAAAATGTATTGGTGATATCAACAATTGTAAATATTAATAATAGGTTTGGCACTATATACATGTTTTTTGTAAAGCCGTTCCACCGTGTGCTTGTTTCGGTAGTAATTAAAAAAATGAATAAATTAATAAATCAAAAATATATTCCATTATATAAAAGGAATGGGTAAGTTGGCTGAAGAAATATGCTAAAAGACACAATTAAAAAACGCCGTACATTCGGCATTATCTCGCATCCTGATGCTGGTAAAACCACGCTAACTGAAAAGCTGCTGTTATTTGGTGGCGCTATTCAAATGGCTGGCATGGTTAAAGCCAAGGGAGATCGTAGGCGTGCGCGAAGTGATTGGATGAAGGTTGAGCAGGAACGCGGAATTTCTGTGGCATCTTCCGTGATGACTTTTGTGAATAAGGGCATTACTTATAATCTGCTTGATACTCCGGGGCATGAGGATTTTTCTGAGGATACTTACCGTACGCTCACGGCTGTGGACAGCGCGATTATGGTGTTGGATTGTGCCAAGGGCATAGAGACTCAAACCCTGAAATTATTCGAAGTTTGTCGCCTGCGCGATATTCCTATCATTACCTTTATCAATAAAATGGATAGAGACGGGCAAGATCCGTTTGATTTACTTGACGAGATTGAGCAAAAGCTCGCCCTTGAAATTGTGCCCGCTAGCTGGCCTATCGGTATGGGCAGAGATTTTAAGGGCTGTTATAACTTGCTTGAGGATAAGCTCGTGCTGTTTGATCGCTCTAAGGGCGAGGCTATGTCCGAATCTATAGAATGCTCGGGGCTTGATGATCCGAAAATTGATGAACTTCTCCCGCCGCAGCAAGCAATGCAATTGCGTGAAGAAGTAGAAATGGTACGCGGGGTATTCCCCAAATTCGATATTGAAACTTTCCTTGCTGGCGGTATGACACCCGTGTTTTTCGGTAGTGCAGTGAATAATTTCGGTGTGCGAGAGCTTTTGGAAGGACTATCCGAGTTCGCTCCCTCACCAAGGCCTCAACCTACGCAAAGCCGTGATATTAATCCCGATGAAACCAAAGTCACAGCCTTTGTGTTTAAAATTCAGGCAAATATGGATCCTAAACATAGAGATCGCATTGCATTTACTCGTATATGTTCGGGAAGATTCCGCAAAGGCATGAAGCTTAAACATATCCGTTCGGGCAAGATGATAACCATTCACTCGCCGCAATTATTTTTGGCGCAAGATCGTGAAGTTGCAGAAGAAGCTTTTGCGGGCGATATTATCGGGCTGCCCAACCATGGGAATTTACGTATTGGCGACGCTCTAACCGAGGGCGAGGAGCTGGCTTTCACCGAAATTCCAAGCTTTGCCCCTGAATATATGCAACGCGCCCGAGCTGAAGACCCGCTTAAGGCCAAGCATCTAGGTAAAGCTTTAGAGCAACTAGCCGAAGAGGGCGCAGCGCGCGTATTTAAGCCATATTCAGACCCCGATTGGGTGGTTGGCGTTGTCGGGCCATTGCAATTTGAAGTGCTGCGCGATCGTATTCGAAGCGAATATAATATCCCTGTTAAATTCGAAGCAACGAGCCTTTATACCGCGCGTTGGCTGGCCTGTGACGATACTTCTAAATTAAAGAAATTTATTGATACAAATCAAGCTGCTATCGCCAAAGATCATGACGGCGACCCTGTGTTTTTAGCGCGAAATAGTTGGCATTTAGATGATGCACAAGATAAGAATAAAGACATAATTTTTAATGCAACTAAGTGATTTTATGGTTGTGCTTTATGTCTTTTTATATCTTCCTTTAGGCGCATTGTCGTGATTTTTGAGCCGAATGCTGCAATTATATTGGAATAGCTGTCCGTCCATGATTTTGCTTTAGGATTAGTCATTCCATTGGTCCAGTTTCTATCGCGCAAGAAACTTTTCATTTTCTCTGATTTTGTTAATATTACATGATGCGATGGAAAATATTGGTGTTCCTCTTTATTCAGCGATTTAGGTGGATATTTTGCGTGTCCTAGTAGTTCATACCCTAATTCTGATGCTGTTTTTGTTAATATCGGCTCAAGGTCTAAATATCTATTTGATATGTGCAAAACAACCGCTCCTTCATCTGATGTTTTACTTAAATACGATGATATAGCTTCTTTTGTAAGTAAATGAATTGGTATGTTATCAGAACTAAATGCATCAGTTAGTACTAGATCATATCCTTTATTTGGTTGTTCTTTTATTTTTATTCTAGCATCGCCAAGTATTGTTTTATATGGGCTTCCGCAATCTGAGAGGAATGTGAAATATTCTTTATTTTCTGCTAGATGCATTATTTCTGGATCTATTTCATAAAAGTCATAGGAGCGTCCATCTTTTTGGAAGCAAGACATAATTCCAATACCTAGGCCAAGGACAGCGATTTTTTGATTATCCTCACCATGTAAGTCATAATATGACATAACATCAAATATGGGGCTGTATTTTGAATAGTACGATATTTTTTCAAGAGCTAACTTGCCCTCCGTTTTTATCTGCATGCCATGATTTGTAGTGCCGTGCATTAATATCCGTTGGTTTTCTTTATCAATTATTCGTATAACACCAAAGAAATTACGGCTCTGATAAATAATGTTATCTCCTGAGTATATGTTGCTCCGTAAGGGGAATATTGATAATAAAATTAGAGATACTACTGCGAATGTTATTCGAGTTTTCCGTAAGAATAATAAGGTTAGAGTAATAAGGCCAGCAATAAAATATGTGGCATCAGGAAGTACTTTATTGAAAATAAATAAAATAAGCAGAGCCATTATAAGTATTTGTTCAACCTTAAAGTTATTATTTTTTCTATCTTCTTTTTTGGCTATAAAGCTCCTTATTACAGATAAGAATATTGTCTCTAGTGAAACTGCTTTTGATGGCGATGTCATGAATCGTGCTACTATGACTAGGGCGACTGCAATAGCAAATTCAATAGGCAAAATAAGTAATTGAGGTGCTATAATTGCATTAAATACGCCACCCAATGCACCACCAGCAGACATGAAAAGATAGAATTCTGTCAGGTGTTTATTATGAGGCTTTAAGTGTACGAGCTTTAAATGGCATAATGTTGCAGCAGAAAAGAATAATGCAAGATAAATCCCTATTAAGAAGAAGGGGTTCATGTACGTATCGTTAGTCAGTACTACTAATGATATTACAGAAATAAATAAGACATCAAACATTAGTCTTGCTTGAGGAATGCTTATTATTGGTTTTCTTGCAAAGGCGATTATGAATGTAGATACGTACAGAGCAAGTGGCATAATCCATAGCAATGGAGCAGATGCTATATCAGTAGTAATTGCAGTTGTCACGCCAAGCATAAGTGATGATGGAACAAACGATAAAAACAGCCATAACAACCGCTGCTTATTTGTAACGGAGGGTATATGCTCTTTAATTTTTTTGGTTTTATCTGATTTATTTTCTGTGTCATTCCATATGATTATTGCAGATAATATGACCAGTGTGAAAAGAGCAAAAAACCCATACATCCATGCATTAGATTGACCGCTTAGATTTAACATTGGCTCAATTATTGTTGGGTAAGCTAATAAAGATGCCATAGATCCTAAGTTACTTGCTCCGTATAAGAAGTAAGGGTTATCGGCATCAGGGTGGCTTGTGTTAGTGAACCAGCGTTGCAGCATTGGTGCGGAGGCTGCTAAAACAAAGAATGGTGCGCCTATTGTTATGGTCATAAGGTAAAGTTGCCATATTGTAGGGTCTTTTGTTTCATCAGGTAGCCATCCTTCAGGAATACCGAAAGGTAAGACAAATAAAACTGCGAATAATAAGATTATATGAATTACAGACTGTACTTTAACATTTAAAAAGCGAGTTGTGGCATGAGCATATCCATATCCCGCTAGTAAACATACTTGGAAAAACAGCATTGCAGTATTCCAAACCTGTGGCGTTCCACCAAGGAGGGGTAATATCATTTTTGAGAACATTGGCTGAACTGAGAAGAGAAGCGATGCGCTTAATATAAGTGTTAGAGAAAAAACAGGAATATATAGCTTTGTCATTTAGTTTACCCTATTGTCGCAAAGTTGTTTAACGTATCAAATTAATATGCGATAAGAAAGAAATATTTTCTTAATTATATAGGGCTTGGAATATATAAATGGTTGCAACAGAAGAAACTATTGAGCAAGTAGAAGAGCTTAGCGGTGAATATGAGGCAGGCTTTGTCACGGATATTGAGGCAGAAAAAGCACCTAAAGGCTTATCCGAAGACATTATCCGCTTTATCTCTGCCAAAAAAGATGAGCCTAGCTGGATGCTTGAACGCCGCTTAAAAGCTTACGAGCATTGGCAGAAAATGCCTGAGCCTGAGTGGGCTAAGCTTGATATTACCCCGATTGATTATCAGAATTCCTATTACTACGCCGCGCCGAAATCTATGGAGGACGCGCCCGAAAGCCTTGATGATATTGACCCTGCCATTCTCGAAACCTACCAAAAACTCGGCATTCCCTTGATAGAGCAAGAGATGCTTGCAGGCGTGAAAAAGCGCACTCCTATTGCAGTGGACGCGGTATTTGATTCGGTATCTGTTGCCACTACTTTTAAGGATGAGCTGAGAAAGCATGGCGTTATATTTTGCTCTATATCCGAAGCTATCAGGGATCATCAGGAGCTAGCTAAGAAATATCTCGGCTCTGTAGTGCCATATTCGGATAATAAACATGCTTGCCTGAATTCGGCAGTATTCACTGATGGCAGTTTTGTCTATATCCCGCCAAATACGCGCTGTCCGATGGAGCTATCGACTTATTTCCGCATTAATGAGCTTAATACGGGGCAGTTTGAACGCACCCTGATTATCGCGGATAAAGGCTCGTACGTATCATATCTGGAGGGCTGCACCGCGCCTGCGCGTGATGAGAACCAGCTCCACGCTGCTATTGTTGAGCTGATAGCTCATGAGGACGCGGAGATCAAATATTCCACTGTGCAAAACTGGTATCCTGGTGATCCTGAAACGGGTAAGGGCGGGATATATAATTTCGTAACTAAGCGCGGTATTTGCGAGGGTCGTAATTCCAAGATTAGCTGGACGCAAGTTGAGACTGGATCGGCTATCACGTGGAAATATCCATCTTGCATATTAAAGGGCGATAATAGCGTAGGCGAGTTTTATTCCGTAGCCATCACAAACGGCCATCAACAAGCCGATACAGGCACTAAAATGATCCATATCGGTAAAAATACAAGCTCGCGCATAATCTCGAAAGGCATTAGTGCGGGTAAGAGTAGCAGTACTTATCGAGGACTTGTTAAAGTTATGCCAAAAGCCGATGGCGCAAAGAATTTCACCGTGTGTGATTCGCTTTTGATTGGTGATAAATGTAGCGCACATACTGTTCCATATATCGAAAGCCGTAACAAAACGGCAAGCCTTGGGCATGAGGCAACCACATCTAAAATCTCGGAAGAACATCTATTTTACTGTATGCAGCGCGGCTTAAGCGAGGAAGAGGCCATCGGCCTTATAGTAAACGGCTTCGCCCGCGAAGTAATGCAGCACCTCCCCATGGAATTTGCAGTAGAGGCGCAAAAGTTGGTGGCTATAAGCCTTGAGGGAAGCGTTGGGTAGGTGCTGTTTTATGCCATACACGACTTGTCTCACCCCGTCATTACACGGCTTGTCCGTGCTATCCAAAATATGGGCAATAGATTGCACTAACAAGGTCGTACAATGACGGGTGGTGTATGCATTTAGCCTTGCCATCGGGTATGTCACTACCAAGATGAGCAACTGAAGCTTCTAATATTTTTCTATGCAACTCTCGGCGTTCTTCAAAATGGCATAAATGATGCGTAGATTTTTTAAGGATTTCACTAGGTTCTATCTCGGGGTTAGTTGCGAAAAATTTTACGTTCTCTTCCCGAGTATATCTGCCTGCTTCAATAGGGATCAAATCCAATATATAATCTGGAACTTCAATGTTCACCTGCTGATCTTTTTGTCATAGTCTCTGCCCCTTATTTGATGCTTAATAGTTTCACATATCATGATAAAACAAGTGTTAAGTTTAGCAATGCTAATCCCGCGATTTTAAAAGCCGTTGTTTTTGCTTTCCCCAATCGCGTTTTTTCTCGGTTTGGCGTTTATCATGTTGTTTTTTACCCTTGGCCAGAGCAATTTCAAGCTTCACTTTACCATGTTTGTTGAAATATATTTTGGTGGCAACCATGGTCATGCCTTGTTTGGCAATCGCGCCCATAATCTTACCGATTTCCCGTTTATGGAGGAGCAATTTACGCGGGCGCGTGGTGTGGTGTTGCAGATGTTCCGGAGCTTGTGAATATTCGGAGATATTAAGATTAAAAATCCAGATTTCACCATCTTTTGTGCCAACATAAGACTCCTTGATAGAGCATTGCCCAAGGCGCAGCGATTTAACCTCTGTTCCCTTAAGCATAATTCCTGCTTCGAAACTATCGAGAATTTCGTAGTCAAAGCGTGCTTTTTTATTCTCGGCAACAGTTTGATCTGTGGATATCATGCCTGATTTTTTAACCTTTTTAGCCATAAGCTATACCAGCAAAATCAAGTGCCGCCTCAACTTTTGTACGAGCATCATCCGAAGCGCGAAGAAGAGGCCTGCGGACTTCATCGCTGCAAATACCTAGAAGGCTTGCGGCGTATTTTGCGGGGGCGGGGTTGCTCTCACAGAATAAATCACGAGCAAGAAGAGCTAGCTTATCACGTAATTCTTCGAATGTTTCGCGATCACCCTCTACCCAAGCATTATGCATATTTGCACATTCTTCGGGCGCAATATTTGACACAACGGAAATGCTTCCAACTCCGCCTTGCGCCAAAAACGCCGCTGTTGTTGCATCATCGCCAGATAGCTGGCAGAAATCTTCACCAATAATATTGCGGGTATATAACGGTCGGGTTAAATCCCCCGTAGCATCTTTAACCCCAACAATATTTGGCAGTTTAGCAAGGCGAGCCATGGTCTCTATACTCATATCAACAACGCAACGCCCTGGAATATTATAAATTATAATAGGTATATCTACCTCATCATGAATAGCGCGGAAATGTTCATATAGGCCTGCTTGCGTAGGTTTGTTATAATAGGGAGTAACTATTAAGGCTGCGTTTGCGCCCGCATTTTTGGCATAAGATGTAAGCTTTATTGCTTCTCTTGTGGAATTTGATCCACTTCCTGCAATAACTGGAATTCTTCCCTTGACCACATCCGCTGTGCGTTTCACAATGGCCATATGCTCGTCATGAGATAATGTTGGGGATTCCCCAGTTGTACCACAGGGAACTAATGCATGCGTGCCTTTTTCAATTTGCCATTCTACAAGATTTTCGAACGCATTCCAGTCGATTTCGCCATTTTTGAATGGCGTGATAAGGGCTGTAATAGAACCATGAAACATAGCTATACTTTCTTTTTTTGTTTCCTTAAAAGGGGCTTTAATCTATCGCGCCATAGTGTTTTTGGCAAGTACGGCGTTGTTTTTATTGCCGCTTTATTGATTTTATTGCTCCCAAGCCAAATAATGGCTAATGAAAGTCCGATAAACCGCTTGCAAAGCTCTATGGCAAAGCACCTGACTATAGAGGCTCTAAAACATATAAATAAAAATGAATGGGATCGCGCGCGCGTAAAAATAGCACAAAGCAAAGACCCTTTGGCTGCAAAGCTTTATTACTGGCTGCTGTTAACAAACAAGGATAAACCAGAATGGACAAATCGGCTTTTTGTTCGCTTGTCTCATTTTATTCGCCAAAATTCTGAATGGCCTAATATCTCGAAAATGAAGCTACGCGCGGAAGGTGTTATGCCCGAAACACTGTCAAATGCAGAGGTTATGGCATGGTATGATGACTTCCCTCCCAAAACACCTTACGGCATGGGACGCTATATGGATGCTATGATTATTGATGGAAAAAGGGATAGGGCGCGGTTGTTTTTGGCTGATTGGTGGGCAGATACATTAATTTCACGAAGCCAACAGCGCGTAATTTTTAAGAAATATGGTAATTTTTTAACTGTTAATGCTCATGCAAAGCGTTTTGATGCGCTGCTTTTAAAACGGGACTATGATAATGCAATTGCGATAGCAGGGGTTTTGGGGCGCGGTTATAAGGATTTAGCGCATGCGCGCATTGCTTTGGCAAAGAATAAGAATAGTGGGCTGGATGCATTAATAGAAAAAGTCCCGACATATTTGCAAGATAATGCAGGGCTTTTATATGAAAGGTTGAAATGGCGTAGAGAGCGCAATTTAAACAGTGGTGCGCTTGAAATATTAAGAAATTCACCAGATGGAGCGTTAGTTTTAAATCCAAAGGATTGGTGGCGAGAGCGTCATATAATGATTCGCCGTCTTCTTGAAAAAGGAGAATATAAACAAGCTTATAATTTAGCTGAAAACCATATTCAAAAAGATGGCTTTGCATATGCGCAGGCTGAATGGCTTACTGGGTGGCTGGCTTTAAGATTTATGGATAGACCAGCGCAAGCTTTAATGCGCTTTAGTGCTATGCATCAAAAAGTTAAAACACCTGTGAGCAAGGCTCGCGCGGCGTATTGGGCTGGGCGCGCGGCGTATGATTTACGTCAATTTGATCTATCAAAAGACTGGTATAAAAAGGCAGGCTCTTTCCAAACTGTGTTTTATGGGCAACTTGCGCAGGAGGCATTGTCACGTAAAGTGCGATTATCAAAAAGCCGTTTGCCAAAATTATTTAGATCTGATCGTCGTAATTATAGGCGTAATGAATTAGTTCAGGCATCTATTTTATTTGATGAAGCGGGTATGGGCAAAAGCGCTGAAAACTTTATTTATGCGTTTTTAAAAAATGAGGGAACGCCCAAAGCGTATTTATTTGCCGCAGAAATGTTTGCAGAAAAAGGGGATTCTTATGCCGCGGTGAAGGTAACTAAAAAAGCTACGCGTAAGGGGTTATTTTTAACAAAACAAGCTTATCCAACGATTACCAAGCATCTTTCTGATGTAGATTACGTAGAGTGGGCGCTTATTCATGCTCTGATTCGTCAAGAAAGCATGTTTGATCCGAAGGCTAAAAGTCCTGCTGGTGCGCGTGGCTTAATGCAAGTTATGCCAAAAACAGCCAGCGGTGTATCGAAAAAGCTAAATGTAGGATACAAGAAATCTTGGCTAACCTCTAAACCATCTTACAATATCCTTATAGGCTCAAATTATATCGCGCAAATGATAAAGCGTTATGACGGTAGCTATCCTTTGGCAATCGCGGCTTATAATGCTGGCCCAGGCAGGGTTAATTCATGGCTTAAATTATATGGAGATCCACGTAAAGGTGAGGTGAATTTAATTGATTGGATAGAGCTTATTCCCATTTACGAAACAAGAAACTATGTTCAGCGCGTTATGGAGGGAACTCATACCTATAGATTAAGGCTTAAGGGAATACAGAGGCAACCTAGAGAAAAAATCCATGTTGCTATACAAGACAAATAAAGGCATGATATTATAGCCTTTAGGTTATAAGCTTAGTCATGCTTACTTACGTTCTTTTTGGAGTGTTTTTATGAAATTGCTAATTGCAGATGATCATATATTATTCAGAGATGCGTTGGTTCAGTATATTGAACGATCTGATCCTCTTTCAACAATTGCTTTGGCTAAAGACTTCTATCAAGTTATTGATATATTAGAGCAAAACCCATATTACGATTTGGTTA
>Ga0256834_1002871_pt1 | contig 10596 bp, 9 predicted proteins | sample 4281140metaG_FD_190536 | JGI IMG/M metagenome (GOLD analysis project Ga0256834, IMG submission 190536) | Hydrothermal vent microbial communities from East Pacific Rise, Pacific Ocean - 4281-140 | ecosystem: Environmental > Aquatic > Marine > Hydrothermal vents | place: Pacific Ocean: East Pacific... | reverse complement strand
AACGACTACACTGTATGGTGCGATTAATGCCATTAAAGATGTCAAAGATAAGATTATTACTGTTGAAGATCCTGTAGAGTATCAAATGTCTGGTTTACAACAAGTAAATGTACGTGAACATGTTGGGCTTGGTTTTTCAGATGCTTTAAAATCTATTTTGAGACAAGATCCCGATAAGATTATGATTGGTGAAATTCGAAATCAAGAGACACTGCGTATTGCAATTCAAGCTGCATTAACGGGGCACTTGGTTTTATCAACACTGCATACGAATGACGCTATATCATCAATATCAAGAATATTAGATATGGGTATTGAAGAATATCTTGTATCAGGTGCATTAGTTGCTATTCAGGCACAAAGACTTGTAAGGAAAATATGTATACATTGTAAAAAAGAAGCTATTTTAGATCCACTACTTTATAAAGAAGTAGAACAGTATTTACCTGAAGATCCTACTTTTTATAAAGGAGAAGGGTGTAAAGAGTGTGGACATACTGGCTATGCTGGACGTGAGATGATTTCTGAAGTTTTAACAATTTCAGAAACATTGGCACGTATGATTGCCAAAGTTGCTTCCAAAGAAGATTTAACAAAACAAGCATATGAAGAAGGTTTTGTGACAATGTTTGAAGATGGTGTTCATAAAGCACTTGAAGGTAAATCAACAATTGAAGAAATATTTAGAGTAGCGAGGTTGTAAGATGAAATATTTTAGTGTAACAGTGATGAATAAAGGTCAAAGACGTCAAGAGATTATTAAGGCAAATCATAAAATGGAAGCTATTAATATAGCTAAAAAAAGGTTTCCAACTTCAATGGTCATGAAAGCTTTAGAGACTTCAAAACCTCTAGAAGATACCATGTCACAAATTTTACTTGAGTTTAAGAAATCATCAAAGTCAAAAATACCTATTCAAGATAAAATTTCTACTATTCGTCAAATTGCTGTCATGACAGATGCAGGAATTGCAATTAATGATACATTAGCAGAAGTTTCAGATAATACACAAAATAAGCAGTTAAAAGATATTTATGCAAAAATAAATGCTGATATTAATGCAGGTAACAGTATGTCTGATGCAATGGAACCTTTTACCGCAGAGTTTGGGCATGTAGCATTGGCAATGACAAACTTAGGAGAAAGAACAGGTAATCTCTCAGAGTCTTATCATAAGCTAGCAGATATTATGGAGAGTATTAGGGATAATACGGCTAAGTTTAAAAAAGCTATTCGTGGTCCACTGATTACTTTGGCTGCGATGGGTATTGCATTTACTGTACTTATTATGGTAGTTGTGCCAAAATTTAAAGATATTTTTTCCAAGTTTAAAACAGAACTTCCTTTACCTACACGTATTTTATTAAACCTTGAGTGGGCATTTTCTAATTATGGGTTATTGATTATTGGAATCATAGCCGTGAGTATATTTACCATAAAATTTATGTATAAAAATAATAAAGATTTTAAATACAAAATGGATAAATTGATGATACATCCAAAATTTTATCTTATCAATAAAGCGATTTTCCTTTCTACAATGCATAAATACAACTTGGTATTTGGTGAACTTGTAAAGTCAGGTATACCAGTATCTGAAGCTTTAGATACTGCAGTGGGCATGGTAGATAATGCTGCTATAAAGAGGCAACTCTTAACAGTAAATGCTAATATCGGTAGAGGTATGTCATTGGCTGAGTCATTTCAAATTACAGGTCTTTATGAAAATATGCTTTTACAAATGATTAAGGCTGGTGAAGCTGGTGGACAACTTGATGCTATGCTTGATAAAGTAACACAATATTATGATATGGAGTTTCAAGATCTGATTGATAATTTAGCTGCTTATATCGAGCCAATTATGATGTTCTTTATTGCTATACTTGTATTACTTATGGCTCTTGGTATCTTTATGCCTATGTGGGATCTGGGTAAAGCGGTTAAAGGTTAATAAGATAAATAATAACTAAGGTTATTATTTATAGTTGGTGATGTCTTATTGCTTTTTCTAGGTCTTCAGGTGTATCTATACCAAAACTTTCTGTATTAACTTCTACCATGGCTATCTTAAAACCATGGTAGAGTGCCCTTAACTGTTCTAGTTTTTCTATCTCTTCTAAAGGTGCTTGTGTACTTTTACAAAAATGTTCTAATGATTTCATAGTAAACCCATAGATACCTAAATGACCTTTATAAGCATTAAAATGGTGGTCTCTAGGATAGGGTATTTTAGCACGTGAAAAATAAAGTGCTATATCATTTTTATCTGTAACAACTTTTACTATATTGGGGTCATCTGCTTCTGGGTGTGAAATGAATTTATAACAAGAATTCATTATAATAGTGTCACTATTTTTATTTTTTTTTGTTAAGTGGTAAATAGCTTCAATCACTTCTGTTTCTATAAAAGGTTCATCCCCTTGGACATTGATGATAACTTCATCATTTGAAAGTTTCAGTTTTTGTGCAGCATCATAAATCCGATCTGTACCACTTTGATGTTTAGTAGATGTCATAATAGCTTGTATGTTATATTGGTTTGCTATATTTATTACTTCTTGTGAATCTGTGGCAATCACAACATTATCAATGCTCTCAACAGCTTTAGCTGTACGGATAACCATAGGCATACCTCCAATATCTGCCAATACTTTGTTAGGAAAGCGAGATGAACCGATACGTGCGGGAATGATAATCATATAAAACCTTTGTTTGTTAACTGTAATTATGTATGATTTTACACTCTCTATGCTAAAATACAAGACTTTAAAAGGATATGTATGAAACAGGCGTTGTTGCTTCTTAATATGGGTGGTCCCAATAATATAGAAGAGGTTGAACTTTTTTTACGTAATATGTTTGCAGATAAAAATATATTGACCATGAATCCCTATACACGTAAACTTGTTTCAGCGATTATTATCAATAAACGTCTTGAAGAGGTGAAAGAAAATTATGGACTATTAGGTGGTAAATCACCATTGCCAGGGTTAACTTCTAAACTCATAGAAAAACTTGAAAAAAAAATAGATATGCCTATTTATGCTACGATGCGGTATGTTCCTCCTTTTGCAGATGTCGCACTTGAAAAGTGTCAAAAAGATGGGCTAGAAGAACTCATTTTATTTCCTATGTATCCACAATATTCAACGACAACTACACTCTCTTCAGTTGAAGATATAGAGCAGAGATGCCAACTTTTAGACTATAGCCCTAAGATAACAGTCATTAAGCCTTATTATGATGATTATGACTATATAGAGGCATCTTGTGAAAAGATTATCGAAGCTATGGAGGGTAAAGATACAAAAGAGTATGATTTACTTCTTTCGGCTCATGGATTACCTGTAAGTATCATACAATCTGGTGACCCTTATCAAAATCAAGTTGAGGGTAATGCTTCTGCTCTTAAAATTTATTTGAAAGAACGTGGTATTCATTTTCATGATATTAAACTTGTTTATCAATCTAAAGTAGGAGACTCTGACTGGCTTGAGCCTAATCTTATAGATGTATTGCGTAATCCAACACATCGTAAAGTAGTGATTTTCCCATTGGCATTTACTTTAGATAATTCAGAGACAGTCTTTGAACTTGATATTGAACATCGTGAGATAGCTGAGAAAATTAAATATGACGATTATATCGTTGCTAAATGCATGAATAGTTCTGAGAAGTTTGTAGATTTAATTGTAGATAGGGTATTAAAAATCTAGTGCAAACCATTGAAACGATTTCAGAATTGACAATAGAAGTAAAGCGGTCTAAATTTCTTGCATATCTTGTACCTATTTCACAGTATGAAGGTTTACAAGATAAATTAAAAATGCAACATCCAAAAGCAAATCATGTGGTCTATGCACTACGGTATTTAAATGAGTTTGAACAGATAGTTGAAAACTTTTCTGATGATGGTGAACCAAAGGGATGTGCAGGGATGCCAGTACTTAATGTATTACGTGGAGAAGAGCTTATTAACTGTGCGGTGTTGATTGTACGCTATTTTGGTGGTATTAAACTTGGTACAGGTGGTATGGCAAGAGCTTACACTTTGGCTGTAAAAAATCTGTTAATAAAAACAACACTTGCAGTTTATGAGAAAGAAGAGAGTACTACTTTTACTAGTTCCTATAGCAATGTAGAGAAGATACTGTATCATTTACGTCAATTACAAATTTCTAACTATGAACGTGATTTTGGTACAGACAGTGTTTCTTGGAAAGTGACAGGGAGTGAGGAAAAAATTAAAAAATTAAAAACACTCCTCTAGGAAGATACTCTCTTCCTAGGATATAGAGTAGTGTGATTATAATGCGTCAGTATCTGTCTCATCTGTTCTGATACGAAGTACAGAATCAATGGTGCTAACAAATATTTTACCATCACCGATTTTACCAGTTTTGGCCGCTGCTGCGATAGCATCTACTGCTTTTTGAGCATAAGCATCGTCAGAGACAACGATTTCTATTTTGATTTTAGGGATGAACTCAACCACATATTCAGCACCTCTATAGAGTTCTGAGTGACCTTGTTGTCTTCCGTAACCTTTTACTTCAGATACCGTCATACCTTCAATACCAGCTTCAACTAGAGCGTCTTTAACGTCTTCTAGTTTAAATGGTTTGATTATTGCTTCAATTTTTTTCATATGTAAATCCTTATTATTTATCTATGGAAGTAAACGATATCTTAATCGTTTACAACTTTTTCACCATGAATTGTTTCATCAAGACCTGCTGCTTCTGTTTCATCATCTACTCTTGCCCCACCAGTTACAGCTGAAGCAATAAAGTAAACAATTACAGTACCAACAAGTGTCCATGCACCAACAACAAGTACTGATTCAACTTGAACCATAAATTGTCCCATTCTATCTCCAGACTCTTTAAGCGGTCCATCCCATAAAAGGTCTTTATCGTTAAGTGCTAAGAAACCAGTTGCAAGTGCACCCCAAAGACCAGCTAGGAAGTGGATACCAAATGCATCTAAAGAATCATCATATCCAAGTTTCTTTTTCATTGTAACAACACCGAAGAATGCGATGATTGAACCAACGATACCTACAACAAATGCACCACCAACAGATACAAAACCAGCCGCAGGAGTAATAGCTACAAGTCCAGCGATGATACCTGACGCAATTCCAAGAAGCGTAGGCTTTTTAAAGATAAACCACTCTAATAACATCCATGTAACAGCTGCTGCTGAAGTGGCAACGGTTGTTGTCATAACAGCTAAACCAGCGATTGCATTTGCACCAAATGCAGAACCACCATTAAAGCCATACCAACCAAACCATAGAAGTGCTGCTCCTACTGCTGTAAGAAGAATACTATATGGTTTCATTGCAGTTTTTGGATATCCTGCTCTTTTACCAACTAAGATAGCAAGAACAAGACCAGCTAAACCACCATTCATGTGTACAACAGTACCACCTGCAAAGTCAAGTGCACCAGCATCAAAAAGGTAAGCACCATCTCCACCCCATACCATGTGAGTTATTGGAGCATAGACTAGTAGACCCCAAAGTACAACAATAACCATCCATGTAGAAAACTTCATACGACCAATCACAGATCCAGAAGCAATGGCAACAGTAATAGCTGCAAATGTACCTTGGAATGCAATAAATACGTAACTTGGATAAGTCCCACTTAGGTCAGTCCATGAAATACCTTCAAGCATAACGTTACCAAATCCACCAAATACATTTTGAAGCATTGCACTTTCATTTGTACCAAATGCGATAGAATAACCTGCAACAATCCATACTACAAATGCAACTACAAACGCTCCCATTACCATGGCATAAGTATTAAGTACATTTTTAGATCTTGTCATACCACCATAAAAGAGTGCTAAACCTGCTGGTGTCATGAGTAGTACAAATGCTGTTGATACCATCATCCACGCTGTATCCCCTGTGTCTAGTTTATCTTCTGCAAAAGCAAAGATAGGCAAGAACATCGCCATTAGAGCTGAAAGTTTTAATTTCATGCTAATTCCTTTTATATTGTTTTTTACAGATAAATCATAACATGTATTATATTTTTTAATAGTTGTAATGTGATTAATTTTTAATCAATTGCATAATTTATTGTATAAGAGGGATTTCTAAAGTAATAGAACGTTCTTTCAACAAAGACTTAATTTGGCTCTGTGCTGCTACAAGCTCTATTTCACCATCTGTATCACTATATCTTCCATTTGCTTTGATGGCGAGTTGTACGATGGGTTCTTTTTTATTTTCTATAATTACATGTTGACCAATAAGTAGTTTTAAAGAAATATCTATAGAGTCTGAAGCTCTAAAGGCATTAAGTGTTTTTCTTAAAAGTTTAGAAAAGTTATTTTGATCCATTTTAAAAGCAGGTAAATCTTGATCAGTCAAGAGTTTTAAAGGGTTACTGTTTTTAGTTTTAAAAAGTGCTATGTTCGCTTCTAGTAATATATTGATATCTGTAGTAATAAATTTATCAGTTTCTAGTTTACGCGTGGGTTTAATACGTGGTGTATTGTATAGGCGAATAGAAATTTCATTTTCATTTTCATAACCAACAGTGATGGCATAGAACAAAAAAGAGTCATAGGTAAGGGTGAGTGATGTGGTTCTATATCCAAAATTTTGCGGGGCATAAGAGAGTGCAATATCATAAAGCTCTTGTTTTGAAACATAGCCAAAAAGTATCTCTGCTGCATTATTGAGATAAATAATTTTTCCACTATTATTAAATAAGATAAAAGGGCTGTTGTCCCACTCTACAAATGCTTCAAAATTAATATTCATATATCACCTCAATCAATATTATACTCATGTATCTTTTTTCTTAAGGTATTTCTATTGATACCTAAAATTTTAGAAAGTTGTAGTTGTGAACCATATTTTTTTAATCCTGCTTTTATGAGAGGTTTTTCATAGAGACCAAGATATTCTCTATATCCATCATTTCCATCAAGATATTTAAATATATGCTGATAAATGACATTTTCAATATCAGCATTATCCATAGAGTGTTTTGTCAAATGTAAATAAATAGATTTTTTTAAACTTTTACTGTTCATACTTAAGTTTAGCGGGATATTCTTTTCCTCAATATTCTGTGCATCAATCATTAAAGTAGATAGGGCTTCTTTAATAAAACGTTTTTTTAGATATTGTACATCATCTGGTCGTTCAAGTAGGGTGGGCATAGTATAGATAAAAGCAAAAAGGTCATCAATAACAGATGAGTTACCCACATAATTTGCAGTGGCAATAATACGTTTATTTGAAAAGTCAAAATTATTTTGATTACTTAATTTTTCAAAATCTGTAATAATGAGTTCATCAGACTCTTCTAATGCTTTTTTTACAGCATCCTGATTTAGCCCAGAGACCAAAGGAGCATGAGGAAAAAGATAACGAGCAAGAGATTTTTTACCAGTATGTGGGTCTCCGATGATGATTGATGAAACAAATAGTGTCTTTGTAAGGTTAAAACTTTTAATAATATGTTGTATTTTGTCTGAAGTGGTGAAAAATGATTCCATAAAATGCTTTCATGTGTTTAAAATTTGATTAATAATTAATCATACCATAAAGTTTTGAATATTTTGATATGATTATATTAAAAATAAAGGGATGACATCAAAGTATCGTTTCAAAAGTTTTATCAACATTTTTCTTACCTTGAGTTAGAACAAGCAGTGGAATACTTTTCTATCTTAGGTGGCATTGGTCATGAGTTAGAGTTAGGTTATTTTGATGATGTATTTTCCATGGTACAGTCTAACTTTGTCGATGACTTTAATAAGTTTCAATCTCTAGTTTCCCCCTCATATCTTATAGATACCCCTTACCGAGAGTTACTTGTGGCAGTTGCACGTGGAGATGGTAAGCTCTATTCTGTGCTTCGTAAAGCCAAACTAAGTCAAAGTGCAGGAGAAGAGATAGTCAAAGAGTTAGTCTCTTTGGGTGTGTTGAAAGTGGAGTACTCACGTGAGTCACCACTTAAAGTACACCCAAAACATAAACTCCCTAAAGAACAACGAGCTTATCGTATACAAGATAAACTTCGTTTTGCACAGCCTTTTATGCGTTTTTGGTTTGGATTTGTGACGTACTATAGAAAAGAGTTAGCTTTGGGGGCAGGTACAAAATTTTTAGAGAATTTTGAGAAGCATTATGAGCGTTTACGTTCGTTAGTCTATGAGCAGTTATGTAACGATTTACTTTTAAAATATTATGAAGATAAAGAGGAAGTGATAAGTTCAGGATCGTATTGGGACATCTATAGTGAGTTTGATATATTAGCTTTGACTAAAAGTAAAAAAGTCATACTGGGCGAATGTAAATATAAAGATAGAACAGTATGTAAAAATGAACTTACCAAACTCAAACAAAAAGCAGCAGAGTCAGGTATAAAAGTAGATGTCTATGCACTTTTTTCAAAGTCAGGGTTTTCAAAAGAGTTATTGGGTTTAAAAGATGAAAACCTACTGCTTTTTGATTTGAATGATTTGAAAGTACTTTTATAATTGTATTGTTTACGTAGGTGTGACCATGTCACACGTCAAGAGGGAGTTTAAATGATAACCACCAGCCGAAATTTCCAAATCAATCAAACTGAGATTAGTCGTGTGACGTGGTCACACCTACGTTTTGTTTTATTTTTTTTTCTTCCTTATACACTTTGACACCCTCTAAATACCCAGATATTTCTACTTCTTCATACACTATACCCTCTGGTACAGCCTCGGAGTGTAGTTGCACCGCACACTGTTTGTAGTTAGGCTCAAAAGATTTGGGGTCAAACTCTGCTATGGTGATGTTGTTAATGAGTTGTTCGTTAAAATGAAAAGGCACAAAGACATTTCCTTCACGTACAGTCTCAGAGATTTTGACTATGACATCTTCTACACGTCCACGCGTACCAGAAAGGGCTATGCGGTCTCCACTTTTTACTTGTAGCTTGAGAGCATCTTTAGGACTCAAGTCTACCCATGCTTCAGGTGCTAAGGCTTCGAGTATGCCTATGGTTCCTGTCTTCGTTCGTGTATGGAACTGCTCTACGGTACGTCCTGTATTTAGGATTAGAGGAAGCCCTGCACATGCCATCTCACTTAATGGCTTCCAGTCTACAGGCAAAAGATTTGCTTTCCCATCGGCAGTTTTACATGGCATGTCAGAAGTGTAAAGACGTTTTGTTCCCTCTGGAGCATCCTCATTACAAGGCCACTGTATGCCTCCGAGTTGTTCTATCTTCTCGTAGGACATTTCAGAGTAGTCACAAAGCTGTCCTTTACTTACACGTTTAACTTCGTTGAAGACATCTAGAGGTGTTTTGAGATTTTTAAACAGTAGCTCATGTTTGTCTTCAAAATACTGAGAAAACTCTAACACTATGTCTAAGTCCGCCTTACTATCACCTAGGGGTTCTACTGCTTTTTTAGCATAGTTACAACGTCTCTCAGAGTTCGTGTAACATCCTTCTTTTTCAGACCATGTAGCAGCTGCAAAAACGACATCTGCTATTTGAGCTGTGTCAGACATAAAAGAATCTTGGACTACGAGTATGTCTAGCTTTTTGAGGGCTGCACGTAAGGCATTTTGATCAGGGTAAGACACAAGTGGGTTGGTAGCCACAACCCAAAGGGCTTTTATCTCCCCTTTGTTTATGGCATCTATTATCTGAGGGTAGGCGTATCCACGTTTGTTGGGTACTAAGTCTACAGGTACATTCACTATGTCAGCAAAGGCTTGTCTATCCGCATCACTTGCATAGTTTCTATACCCTGGTATAGAAGAAGTAAACCCAAACTCACGCGTACCCATAGCGTTACACTGCCCAGTGATAGACATAGGGCTTGCACCCTCACGGCCTACATTTCCCGTAATGAGTGCTAGGTTACAGATGGCAGAGACGGTGTCTGTACCGATGCTACTTTGGTTCACACCCATCGTCCATGCAGACATCACAGCATCAGCTTGTGAGTAGATTTTGGCTAAGTTGTACAGCTCTTTTACGTCTATGCCTGTGATGGCTGCTACTTCTTGGGGAGGATAGTTAGCAAGTATGTGTTTTTTAAATTCCACATAGCCGTTGGTTCGTTCTTTGATGAACTTCTCATCTTCCCAGCCTTGCTCAAATATGATGTAACAAAGACCATTTATGAGAGCCAAGTCAGAACGAGGCTTCAATGGCACAAAGATATCTGCCATCTGTGCGGTCTTAGACTTTCGAGGGTCAACCACAATTATTTTAGGATTCTTAGGGTTTTTAGCGATGTGCAGTTTTAGTATGGGGTGATTGTCAGCGATGTTTGCCCCTATGAGCATGATAACATCGGCTTTTTCAAAGTCTTCATAACATCCAGTAGGACCATCAGATCCAAAAGTCTGCTTGTATCCCATCACAGCTGAAGCCATACAAAGCGTGGTATTACCATCGTAGTTGTTGGTCTCTAGCCCTAACTGTACGAATTTACCAAGTGCATAGAAGTCTTCAGTCAGTAATTGCCCAGTAGAGATGACAGCCACCGCACCTTTACCATGTTCTGCTTGTATGCGTTTGAACGCGTCAGAAGTATGTTTAAAAGTTTCTTCCCAAGTACTA
>Ga0256834_1002870_pt1 | contig 10596 bp, 9 predicted proteins | sample 4281140metaG_FD_190536 | JGI IMG/M metagenome (GOLD analysis project Ga0256834, IMG submission 190536) | Hydrothermal vent microbial communities from East Pacific Rise, Pacific Ocean - 4281-140 | ecosystem: Environmental > Aquatic > Marine > Hydrothermal vents | place: Pacific Ocean: East Pacific... | reverse complement strand
GGGGCGCAAGCGTGGTTTTTGGCGTGGAAATATTGATAAAAGTTTCAAGATAGATAATGACTACAATGTGCTGAAAAATGAGATGGTTGACCTCAACTCATTGGCTCTAAATTCCTTGGTAGGGAATGATGACAGTCAAGGGGCAGGTGATGTTGAAATTTATCAAGCGCCGCAAGTCGTTGATAGAGCAGTTGCGCCACGACTGATTGAAGAGACAACGGTTCCTGTTTTCAAAAATCCAGCTGGGTGGGCGGAAAAATCTGTCCAACCACAAACATTTGACTTGGTGGAGCCAAATGGGATTGATCGCGAGATTACTGCGCCAAAATTTATCGTGCCAAAATCGACATTAACGGAACAGCCGAAATTTGTTGCGCCAAAAAAACGGCTACTTCCTGCGCCTCAAATAGTGCCAGAACCTTCTATTCAAACAAACATTGCACCAACAATAATTGTGCTGCCACGAGAAAAGCCTGTAAAAAAGGTGAACAAGAAAAAGGTGACTGCAAAAAAAATAATTCGGGTGAAAAAAGTTGCGAAGTCAAGCAAGACGAAATCACGAAAAGCTGCTGAACGTAAAACAAAGTCTCGTAAAAAAGCTAAACGAGCACGTTTGAAACGTAAAACTCGCTATAAAACGCAGCGTAAAAAACGGATAGGAACAACGCTTAGAAAAGTACCTGCATCTTCAAAAGCTAAGTGTGGTTGCCAATGTGCGTGCAAGTGTAAATGTACGTCTAAGCCAAAGAAGCAAAAACCGTTAAAGCGGGTTTTACACCCTGCTGGGAAAGCTGATTATTCTGGGGCAAAAAAGGTTAAGGTTTTTGTTCCGAGCCGTCCTTGATTGTTGAGCGAATGCACGGGGCATTTTTGTAGCAATTGAAAGGTTGCCTTTCATGTGGACATTTTAGGCCTACATGGGGTAAAGCTTGTGGCGAATTTTTCAAATTTCTATTTTTAATAAGGCGGGCAAATGGCACGGCAATTTATTTATCATATGAGCGGACTATCAAAAACCTATTCTGGCGGGAAAAAGGTTTTGGACAATGTTCATTTGTCCTTTTACCCCGATGCTAAAATTGGTGTGCTTGGCCCCAATGGCGCGGGTAAGTCTACTTTAATGCGTATTATGGCTGGTATGGATAAAGAGTATACGGGCGAAGCTTGGTTGGCTGAAGGGGCAACGGTTGGCTATCTCTCGCAAGAACCGCATCTTGATATGAGCAAAAATGTTCTTGAAAATGTCATGGAGGGGGTGGCTGAAAAGAAAGCTATCCTTGATCGCTACAACGAATTGATGATGAATTATAGCGATGAGACTGCCGATGAAGGCGCGCAATTGCAAGACATGATCGATGCTCAAAATTTGTGGGATCTAGAAACCCAAGTTGAGCAAGCCATGGCGGCATTGCGTTGTCCGCCAAGCGATGCCAGCGTTGAAAATTTGTCAGGTGGTGAGATGCGCCGCATTGCTTTAACGCGACTTTTGCTGGCTCAACCTGACTTAATTTTGCTCGATGAACCAACCAACCACCTTGATGCGGAATCAGTGGCGTGGCTTGAACATCACTTGCGTGAATATCCCGGTGCGATTTTGATCGTGACCCACGATCGTTACTTCCTCGATAATGTGACAGGTTGGATTTTGGAACTTGATCGCGGAAAATCAATTCCTTACGAAGGTAATTATTCAGCCTATCTTGAACAAAAAGCTAAGCGTTACTCGCAAGAAAAACGTGAAGACAAAGCCCGTGAACGCGTGCTTGAAAAAGAACGTGAGTGGATTGCAGCATCACCAAAAGCGCGCCAATCAAAATCTAAAGCGCGTTACACTGCTTATGATGAATTGGTCAAAGCCAATGATGAGCGGATGCAATCGCATACGGCGCAAATTCTTATTCCACCTGGCCCGCGCTTGGGTGATTTAGTGATTGATGTTGAGGACCTTAAAAAGGGATTTGGCGATAAATTGTTGATTGATAATTTATCATTTCGCCTACCAGCAGGTGGCATTGTTGGCATCATTGGACCCAATGGCGCGGGTAAAACCACGCTGTTTAAAATGCTAACAGGACAAGAAAAACCTGATAGTGGGGAAATTCGTTTAGGCGATACGGTGCAACTTGGTTATGTGGATCAATCACGCGATGCGCTTGATCCAAATAAAACGGTTTGGGAAGAAATTTCTGAAGGCAATGAGATTTTGTTGCTAGGCAAGCGCGAAGTTAACAGCCGCGCTTACACTTCAACCTTCAACTTTAAGGGTGGCGATCAGCAGCAAAAAGTGGGTTCACTTTCTGGTGGTCAGCGCAACCGAGTTCATTTGGCAAAAATGTTAAAACAAGGCTCAAACGTCTTGCTACTCGATGAACCGACCAATGACCTTGATACAGAAACCTTGGCGGCGCTTGAAGAAGCGTTGGAAAGCTATGCAGGTTGCGCGGTTGTGATTTCTCACGATCGGATGTTCCTTGATCGCTTGGCAACACACATTCTGGCGTTTGAAGGTGACAGTCATGTGGAATGGTTTGAAGGTAATTATCAGGACTATGAAGCGGATAAAATTCGCCGCCTTGGTGAAGACTCCATTTTGCCGAAACGCATTAAGTACAAACAATTTTCGCGGTAATGTATTCTCTGCACTGATGAATAATTAATGTTGATGCCAAAATGAACGAGAGATGAACGCTTAGTTATCTTTTCGTTCATTTGGTAAAGACTATGATCTTTTTAATGGTGGGCAAGGTTTGCTAACTATTGATTGGAGAGCGTCATGTTTAAAAACGTTATTTTAGGACTTAGTGCAGTGATTGTCATTGTGTCTGCTGGTATGGCGACCAATGTACAAGCGCGGTTTCATCAAGCGTTTCTTTCAGATAACAAAGCTCAAATCAACAAACGGCCTGCGCTGAAATTGGTTGATTGTGATGCAGGTGCGGCGGCTGTAAAAATGGCTGGTTTCAAGCATGTGTTTGCAATTGACTGTTCAGGTGCGCAATATGCCTATAACGGCTTTCGTAAAGAAGTTGAATACACGATTGTGTTCAATGCACAAAGCGGTGGCATGGCGGCAGTCTCGCGCTGATAATCTGCTTAGAGTTGGTCTGGTTTACATTGAACCAGAACGACCTACTTAAGGTATTGATAGTCTTGCATTTCATGCCGTGTTTGTGATTCAAACAAAACATGAAATGCTCTAGTATTTACAGTTTGTTTGTAGACACTTTTGAAATGCACTGACCATTGCGGGGCCGCAAACACCATCAATTTTGCTCTTATAAAAGCCAAGCTTTGTGTATTGTTGCTGAAAGGCTTTCACTATATTTTTAGGTACTAGGCTACAGGCTTGGTTCCATACTATTTTGGCATTTTTAAAATTTCCACCTAAGAAGTATGCGTTGGCTAGTTCGCGGCGGTATGAAAAATTACGCGGTGCAGCTTTTACGGCTTTGGTTAAGTCGATAATGGCGGCTGTATGCTTGCCCTTTTTTAAGTAAGCTGAAGCGCGGTTTCGATAGGCATCGGTGTTGCGCGGGTTTAGCTTTATGACCTTGGTATAGTCTGAAATTGCTTTGTTGGTTTGCCCATCAAGACTGTAGGCGTTGGCGCGGCTATAGTAAGCAATGTATGATTTAGGGCTTAACTTTATAAGGCTTGAAAAATCGACAATTGCTTTTTTAAATTGCTTAGATTTTGCATAAATAGCGCCGCGATTATAATAAGCGCCTTTGTAATTTTTGTTTACGCGGATGGCTCTGGTATAATCTGATATGGCTTTTTTTGCTTGGCCAATTTTTCGATAGGCAACCGCGCGATTAAAGTAAGCTGCAGATAGTTTTGGCTGCAGTTTAATTGCGGTGGTGAAATCTTTGATGCCGCGTTTGTTCTGTTTGATTAAAATATAGCTGATGCCGCGTTTTGAGTAAGCTTGATAGTATTTGGAATCAAGTTTGATTGCGGTTGAGTAATCGGCGATAGATTTTTTTATTTTGCGCCCAGCGCGCCAAAAGTTGCCGCGTTTTAAATAGACCAGCGGAAGTTTTGGGCTGAGTTTAACTGCAGTGTTGTAGTCGGCCAATGCTTGTTTTCTTGCCCCTTTAGCTAAATAAGCAAAAGCGCGACTAAGGTAACTGGCTGTTAGGTTGACTTGGCTGATTTTTTTGCCACCAACTTTGCCCGTCTTGATAATTTTGGAACAACCGCGAATGGCGACATCACCGCGCCCTGTTATGCACTCATTTACTGCGTTGGCTTTGGCTGTGATTGGCATGACAAGGATTGCTAAAACAGCAACAGTTGTGGCGATAATAAATTGGCTGATGATTCGCATCAAAATTCTCCCGTGAACGAATCGGCAGAATAGAAAAAAGCAGATCAAATAGCAAGAATCTGAGGGGTAATTAGATGGTGACGCTTAACCGCTTAAAGCTTCTGGTGCCCCTGGCAATACGCCGTGTTGAACATCGATTGCATTCTTGAGGCTCATTGCAATTTGGTGGGCACGCGAGACAAACTCGTTGGCACTTTCTGGTGTGAAAATGGTGTTTGCTGTTTCTTCAAACATTTCCAACCAGCGATCAAAATGGCCCTTTGTTAGGCCTTCAAGCCTTGCATGGGCAGGTACGGGGCGGCCATTATAGGTGCGGGTTTTTAGGATTACAGAATTCCAAAAACTTACCATTTTTGGCAAATGCTCGTCCCAATCGTCAATTTCGGCATTGAACACAGGGCCGAGCAAGTTGTCGGTACGGATTTGATCGTAAAAATCATAAACTAATTTTTCAATCAATTGAGGGGTGATTTGTGATGCTTTTTCCATGGCGTAGATATGGTGCCTCTGAGACATTTGTTAAAAGTGGCAGAATGTCTCAGTAGGTCAACTATTATGGGTCAACTGTCTATTTTAGGCGCTCGAGAATTGAAACATAGTTGGCAACCGCTGCGCCGCCCATATTAAAGATGCCTGCAAGTTCTGGGTTATTGTCAAGCTGCATGCCGCCAGCTTCACCGAGCAATTGCATCGACGCCATAATGTGCATGGAAACACCTGTTGCACCGATCGGGTGGCCCTTTGATTTTAAACCGCCCGATGGATTGATGGGTAGTTTACCGTCTTTGAAGGTCCAGCCTTCTTTGATGGCGCGGAAACCTTGGCCCTTTTCAGTTAGGCCCATGGCATCATATTGGATGAGTTCGGCGATGGTGAAACAATCGTGGGTTTCAACAAAAGATAAATCTTCTAAAGTTGTACCTGCTTTTTCATGGGCTTGGGCCCATGCTTTGCTACACCCATCAAAATCGATGATGTTACGTTTGTTTAGGGGGAGATAATCTTGCACATGCGCGGTGGCTTTAAAGCGTACTGCTTTGTCAAAGTTCATTGCCGTTTCATCGTCGGTCAAAACAATAGCGGCGGCACCATCTGAAACTAATGAGCAATCGGTGCGTCTGATGGGGCCGGCAACATAAGGATTTTTATCTGAAACGGTGTTGCAAAACTCATAGCCAAAATCTTTGCGTAATTGTGCGTATGGGTTTTCTACGCCGTTGGCATGGTTTTTAGCGGCAATAGCGGCCATTGCTTCTGATTGGTCGCCATAGCGCTGGAAATATAAATCGGCAATGTTACCAAACACGCCAGCAAAACCGCCAGCGGTGTCGCCTTCGGTTTTGCGATGGGATGCATTGAGCAAGATGTCACCAATTTCACGTCCCGGTGCAACGGTCATTTTTTCTGCACCTACGACAACGACAAAACGAGAGCGCTTTGCCTCGATGTCCATTGCGCCCATGTTTAGGGCTGCGGTACCTGTAGCGCAGGCATTTTCTACGCGTGTGACGGGTTTGAATAAAAGGTCTTTGTCGGCATCAAGCGCAAAAGAGGCTGGAAAGGTTTGTTTTTCAAAGCCACCGAAATTGCCGACATAAATGGCATCAATATCTTTAAACTCAAGGCCTGCATCTTCGACCGCTGCTTTTACAGCTGCGGGAATAAGGTCTTCGAGGTCTTGGTCTTCCAGTTTTCCAAATTGAGAATGGGACCAGCCGATTATTGATGTCATGTCGTGTGCTCCGTTTTGCTTTTATTTTCACTGCGGTTCAGCCACAAACTTGTTGAGACTAGCAGAATTTTTTACTCTGCCCACACTCAAGCACGCTAAAACGAGATGGGTCAACAGCATTGTTTTTAAGGGCGCTTGAAAGATCTATAATAGGTTGGTCGATGGCCTCATCGGTAAGCTGAATGGTGCCATGATGAAATGCAATCGAGTGTTGTGATTTTAAATCCAAGTGAGCTTTAACGGCATCATTTGGATTCATGTGCTGGTCTTTCATGAACCAACGAGGTTCATAAGCACCGATTGGTAAAAATGATAGTTTTGGCGGTCCAAATTGTTGGTGAATAGCGCGAAAATGCGCACCATCACCATAGCCTGTATCGCCAGAAAAATATATCGGGCCAAACGGTGTTTGAATGAGAAAAGCGCACCATAGGGCCATGTTATGGTCTTTAATAGTGCGTTTTGACCAATGCCGTGCTGGCGTGAGTGTGACTTTGACCTCTTGGGTCAGGTTAATCGTGTCATGCCAGTCAGCTTCGACAATTTGATGTTTGTGGCCTGTTTTATTGATGATTGCGCCATTGCCAAGGGGGGTGATAATCAGTGGTTCTGATTTGTCGTGCAGGTCTTTAAGAGCTGCTAAGTCAAGATGATCGTAATGATTGTGACTTAGCAGTATAAAATCTATCGGCGGTAAGGCGTTGATGTTAATCCCTGGAGGGTGCGCTCTTTTGGGACCTGCAAATTGAAATGGACTGGCACGATCTGAAAAAAACGGGTCGGTTAAAATGTTTATGCCGCCAACTTGAATGAGGATGGTGGCATGGCCAATAAAGGTAACAGAAAAATCGCCGCTATTGCGCCTGTTTGACGGGCTTGCGTGGTATTTGGTTGCAATTTTTTTTGGCCATTTTTTCTTTTGTCCGCCAAATTGCCATTTCAAAAGATCTTTTAGGCCTTTGGGCGGCAAGTCATCTGGTAAGAAAAACTGTGTGCCGTCAAAATGGTCGCTGATTGGGCCTTGATAGTAGGGGTTTTTTTTAGGTTTTGCCATTGTCAGGAAATAATCGATTTTAAATCATTTTTCAAGGTGGACGCACCCAAAAATCAATTCTAATGTTTTAATGATCCCTCAAGCGAATATACAACCTAAGGAAAATTAAATTATGAGCCGCACGGTGTTTTTGAACGGAGAGTATCTGCCTGAAGACCAAGCAAAAGTTTCGATCTTTGATCGTGGGTTTTTGTTCGGTGATGGAGCTTATGAAGTGGTGCCTGTTTTGGACGGGCTAATGGTTGATGTTGAACCGTTTTTGGTGCGATTAGAAAACTCGTTGGCTCAACTTCAAATTGAATGGCCGTGTAGCAAAGATGACTATTTAGAAATGCACCGTCAGTTGATTACGAAGAATAATCTGAAAGAAGGTGTGATTTATTCACAGGTGACACGTGGTGTTGCAGAGCGCGAGTTTGGTTTTCCAAAAGATACACCAACGACGCTGATGGCTTTTACGCAAGAAAAGCCATTGCTATCAAACCCACAAATTGAGACAGGGATAAAGGTTGCAAGTGTGCCAGATATTCGCTGGAAGCGCCGCGATATTAAATCGATCGCGTTGTTGGCCCAATGTCTTGCTAAGCAACAAGCTCAGGAAAAAGGTGGTTATGAGGGCTGGATGATTGAAGATGGGTTTGTGACCGAAGGGACATCATCAAGTGCTTATATCGTTAAGGATGGGGTGTTGATTACGCGCCCGCTGAACAATTCAATCTTAGCTGGAATTCGCCGGAAGATTTTGTTGAAACTGGCGCGCGAGCATCAAATTCGGGTTGAAGAACGCCCCTTTACCATTGATGAGGCCTATAATGCGGATGAAGCCATAATGTCTGCTGCCACGTCGGTTTTGGCCGTTGTTGAGATTGATGGAAAAAAGGTTGGTGACGGTAAGCCAGGGCAGGTTTTTAAACAGTTACGCGCGCTTTACTTGGAAAACGCGCGTGAACATAGTGTTGTGCAAATTGCTGGTTAAGTAGTTTAAAATTAATGGCGCTCGTCGGCCAAAATTTTAAGGGCTAATCGGAAAGATTTTCGATGCTCTTTTGGTATTAAACTAGCCAATTTTCGATCTACGCTGGAAAGCCCTGGTTCTGCGACATCTAAGGCGCGTTTTCCTGCAGCGCTTAATTTTAGAACATTCCGCCGTGCATCGTTTTTATCACGTTTGCGACGTAAATAACCTTGGGCGATTAAACGACCCACAAGATCTGCTAATGTTGAGCGGTCGATACTGGTTAGCTCGACAAGCTTGGTTTGGCTAATGCCAATGTTTTCGTTCACGGCAACAAGGACAGCAAATTGGCGTTGTGTAACACCGTTTTTACCGACTTTGTCGACATATATATTAGCAGCGTTTTGTGCTGCTTTTTTCAACAAATGGAACATTGATCGTTCTAGTTGTTTTACGTTTGAAACTTCATCCATTTTTATACTCTCGTTGCCCACGACAAAATGGGGCGCAAAACCTACTCAATTGGTTGTGCACGAGTAACTGTAAAATACAGTGGAATCTCTACCCCAGATTCAGCCGCTACCGTAAAGGTTGTATCGTTAAGATCAATATAAATTTTCTCATTACGAAAAAAGTTGATTGATAAAGCCTAAAATCGACACTTTGGATGACAAAAACCCAATTAATGCCTTATTTGGTTTTAGAAATGTCATCTTCGATCATGTATTTTTGCATGATTGGTATTTGGGTCATCATGAAAATAAAAGTGAATGGAAGGATGCCAAAGGTTTTGTAGGTTACCCATGTGTCAGTTGAGAGGTTTCGCCAGACGATTTCGTTGGCTATGGCAACGACCAAAAAGAATAAACCCCAGTTTCTACTCATCAACATCCAGCCTTTGAACTCAAGTTTCATTGCTTCACCCATTACATATTTTAGTAATGGTTTTTTGATGGCCCAGCCGCCAAGTAAGGCAGATGCAAACAAGCCGTTTATGATAGTGACTTTGACTTTGATGAACGTCTCATCGTGAAGATAGAGCGTTAACCCGCCAAAAACAGAAATAATGACCAATGTAACGATTGGCATAATCGAAAGCTTGTGGGTAATCAGCCACGTCACCAGCAAAGCCACCGTTGTAGTGACCATTATGACTATAGTTGCAGTAAAAATATCGTATAATTTGTATGTGGCGAAAAAGGCAATGAGGGGCCCAAATTCTAGTAGCACTTTTAACGCGCCAGTTAGTTTACGGTCTATGTTTTGCGATTGTGTCATGGTTTACTCGTCCTCTAGGCCTGCGATCGCGCGGGCAAATGCATCTGCGTCAAAGGGTTGAAAGTCTTCTAGCTGCTCACCAACGCCAATAGCATGAATGGGTAATTTAAATTTTTCTGCAATGGCCACTAAAATGCCACCACGTGCGGTGCCATCGAGCTTGGTCATGATGATGCCCGTAACACCAGCAACTTTTGAAAACACTTCAGTTTGTGAAATTGCGTTTTGGCCTGTCGTTGCATCAAGCACCAACAAAACCGCATGGGGAGCGCCATCGTCTTTCTTTTTCAGAACACGAACAATTTTTTCAAGCTCGGCCATTAAATCTGATTTGTTTTGCAACCGACCTGCCGTATCGATGATGAGAATGTCGCTGTTGTTTTCAACCGCTTGTGTATGTGCATCAAAGGCAAGGCCTGCAGCATCAGCGCCCGTGGGGCGAGAAATGACATTTGCGCCAATGCGATCGCCCCAAACTTTTAGTTGTTCAATGGCGGCGGCGCGAAAGGTATCGCAAGCTGCTATGGTCAGCGAGTAGCCTTCATCCTTGGCGATGGCTCCAAGTTTACCGATGGTGGTGGTTTTGCCAGCGCCGTTAACACCAACCACGAGAATGACAAACGGTTTCTGGCTATCATCAAAGGTAAATGGCACTTCCACTGGCTTTAGGACCGCGCTGACTTCATCGGCAAGAATTTGTTTAACTTCTTGCGGGTCAATCTGCTTATCAAAACGACCCTTGGATACTTTGTCAGTGATCCGCACCGCCATGTCGATGCCAAGGTCAGCCTGAATGAGAATGTCTTCTAAATCTTGGACCGTATCGGTATCGAGTTTGGCTTTGGTGAAAATGCCCGTAATACCGCTGGTAAGGGCGTTGGATGATTTTGACAAACCTGTCTTTAATCGCCCAAACCAAGATTTGCTTTTGGCTTCTTCTGGTTCTTGGGGGGTGGCGGGCGCAGATTTATCTTGCGGGTCGGGTTGCGAAGTCGGTTGCGGGGCTTGTTCTGCCTCTTGCTTAGGTGTTGGTTCTTGTTCTGGCTTAACTGTTGGCTCGGCGATAATTTGGGTAACAGGCTCAGGTTTCTGCTCGATTGAGACTGTTGGTTTTGTGGCTACATCAAGCTTAGGTTTTTGAACTGGCTGAGGTTGGGCCTTTTTAGGTTTGTTTTGTTTTGCTGGCTTTGGCTTTGGTTGTGGCGTAGGTTTTGCGGTCGGTGCAGGTTTTGATTTGGGCAAAGGCT
>Ga0256834_1002869_pt1 | contig 10598 bp, 10 predicted proteins | sample 4281140metaG_FD_190536 | JGI IMG/M metagenome (GOLD analysis project Ga0256834, IMG submission 190536) | Hydrothermal vent microbial communities from East Pacific Rise, Pacific Ocean - 4281-140 | ecosystem: Environmental > Aquatic > Marine > Hydrothermal vents | place: Pacific Ocean: East... | reverse complement strand
AATTTAAGTCTTGTTCCTCAACTTTGCAAAAACGGATAAAGATCGCCATGTTTTTGATGCTCCTCGGTTATTTCCTCGGCTCTTTGGGATAAATATATTAAGGGAAAAAAGCAGATAATCTTCATGGAGATCAATTTTTTCAAAGAGGATGTAAAAATAAAGTCGATAACCGCAGAAGGGAAAGTCGAAGAATCTCTTTTGGAGATAAGGTATGATCCGTTAATAGAGCATAAAGCAAGGATAAATCTTTCTAGAATTAAAAGGCCTCATGTCGTTGCCAATTCAAAAGCCGGAGAAGAGGAAAAACACAAATCTTGCATTTTTTGTAAGGAGAACTGGGACAAATTTTTGCAAAGGTTTTATAAAGAAAAAAAGTTTTTGGTCAGAGGCGATTGCGCTCTTTTCCCAAACAAATATCCCTTTGGCAAGGATCACACGGTTTTGATTTTAACAGGAACTCATGAATTGAAAATAAATAGAATACCTCTGGAAAACTGGGAAAACGCTTTTTCTTTGATCCATGAGCATTATGTGGAGAGGTATGATGATGGTTATGTTTATGTGAACATGAACTTTCTTTATCCTTCAGGAGCATCTATAGAACATCCACACCTCCAAATTCTTTATGAAGAAAAACCATTGATATTTCAAAGCATGCTTTTGAACAAAAGCAGGATTTATTTTGACAAAACGGGAGAAGATTTCTGGATTTCTCTTTGCGAGGAAGAGAAAAGAAGAAAAGAAAGATTTATAGGAGAATTAAACAATTTTATTGGGATAACTGCCTTTGCTCCTTTAGCAAACAAAGAATCCATTTTTATATGTAAAAAAAGCAAGTCTTTTTTCGATTTGAACGCAAACGATATCAAAGATTTCTCCAAAACCTTCTCTTATGTAGTTTCCAAATTTTTAAGCATTGGCGCAAAAAGTTTTAATGCTACGGTGATGTTTCCAAGCAGAGAAGAAACAGATTTTTTCTCGCCTCAAATCCGCATCATAATGAGGCCAGAACCAAAGCTTCCTTACACTTGCGACAGGGCTTTTATGGAGGTTTATCATAGAGAGCCTGTGATTTCTTTTTTACCAGAAGATGTGGCTAAAGAGTGGAAAAAAGTATTTAAAACAAAAACCTTGTAAGAGCGGAAACTTAATATATCAATACATCGTATATTTCTTTATGGTTGCCAAAGAAAAACGAAGCGATTTGAAAGTTAGAGAGGTTTACGAAGTTGAGGCTGATGAAGTCAAAGCAGAGGTAACAATAGCAGATGATCCAAAAGAATATGTCCCGGTTTACCTCCTTGAAAGGCCGATGTTAGATATAGCGACAAAAGCAATATTAAATGCCATAAGAGAGGAACTAATAAAGCTTGTTGAACTTTCCACAAAAGAATTTGTCGATCCTACTGCCTTTTTATCTGTCAAAATGAAGTTCAAGAAAAAGGCCATGGAACTGATAGATAGATATTTGCCAACGCTAAGGGAGAGAGAAAAAAAGATCCTTGCAGGAAGTTTGATTCATGAAATGTTAGGTCTTGAGGACTTAGAATTTCTCATTGAAGATCCGCATTTAGAGGAGATTGTCGTCAATTCGGCGAAAGAGCCGGTTTGGGTTTATCACAAAAAGTACGGATGGTTGAAAACAAATCTTATAATCGGGAGTGAGGAGAAAATTTACAACTATGCTTCTTCAATAGGCAGAAGAGTTGGAAGACAGATAACAAGTTTACATCCGTTAATGGATGCTCACTTGCCGACAGGAGACAGGGTAAATGCAACGCTTTTTCCAATATCTACGCACGGAAACACTTTAACCATTAGAAAATTTTCGAGATCTCCTTGGACAATAATTCACATGATAGAAAGCAATACTCTCTCCAAAGAAATGGCTGCTTTTCTTTGGTTGGCCATGCAGTATGAACTCAATTTAATCGTTGCTGGAGGAACGGCCTCTGGAAAAACATCCATGCTTTCTACATTGCTTCCTTTTATACCACCTAACCAAAGAATAATATCGATCGAGGACACAAGAGAGATAAATTTGCCAAAGTTCTTGCACTGGGTTCCTTTTTCTAGCAGAGAAGCAAATCCAGAGGGAAAAGGCGCAGTCACAATGCTTGATTTGTTGGTCAACTCTTTGAGAATGAGGCCTGATAGAATTGTGATAGGAGAGATAAGGAGAAAAGCGGAAGCAGAAGTTATGTTCGAAGCTATAAGGACAGGACACAGCGCTTATGCTACATTTCATGGAGATAAAGCAGACGAGGTTTACAAAAGGTTAACCAATCCGCCTATGGAGTTGCCTCCAGCCATATTGAGCGCTTTACATTTAATAGTGGTTCAGTTTAGGCACAGAAGATTGGGGGTTAGAAGGACTTTGGAAATAGTGGAAATAATGCCTGGTGAAAAAGAAATTGGGCTGAACCAGATTTTTAAATGGAATCCTAGAGATGATACCTTCAACAAGATAAACAGATCTTCGAGGGTGTTTAGAGAGATAAATATGTATACAGGAATGACGGAAATGGAAATTGAAAAGGACATCCAAAAGAAAATAACAGTTTTGGAATGGTTGATGGAGCACAAAATAAAAACCGTAAACACGATTGGCAAAATAATGGCCGAATATTATAGGGACGAGGACAGCATTGTCAAAATGGCACAAAATAACGAAGATCCTAAAGAGTTGCTGGATCAAGATTTGATGAACGAACTAAATGCAACGAATCTTTAATTTGTGATGCAGCATGCCTAAAAATTCAAAAAATCAAGATATGTTGTTGAAGAAAAGCAAAAAATTTTTAGGCATAGCCCAAAAGTTGGAAGGGGCATTTTATCAATTAAACGCTGATTTGTTAAGGGCGAGAATGAACATTTCATTAGTGGAACACATAGCAATAAGTCTTTACAAAGGATTTTATTCCGCGACTATGATATCAGTTATGCTTATCTTGGCAGGAATCGTCCTAAAAAATAAATTCACATTGGAAATGGGTCTTTTAGCATTTCCATTATTTTTCCTTTTGAATTTTTACACTTCTTTGTATTACCCAAAATATCTTGTTAACAAAAGGGCTAAAAAAATTGAGGAAGATTTGCCCTATGCTTTAAGACATCTTTTGATACAGGTGAAATCAGGAGTGCCTCTATACCAAGCAATGGTTAGCGTTTCTGAAGGTTATGGGGAAGCATCAAACGAATTTAGGCACATAATAGAGGAAATAAACGCTGGAAAAAGCCAAACAGAAGCTTTGGAGGACAGCATTTCTAAGAATCCGTCTTTGCCTTTGAGAAGGGCCTTATGGCAGCTTTTAACTGCCATGAAAACTGGCGCAGATCTGACAAAATCTTTGGAAGCAACTGTTGAAGAAATTTTGAGAGAGCAGTTAATAGCGATAAAAAAATACGGCCAAGAATTGAACCCTTGGACTTTGTTTTACATGATGTTCGGTGTAATAGTCCCTTCTCTTGGCTTAACATTTATGATGATATTGACCTCTTTCCTAGGAGGAAACATAGGAAATGGATTGCTCGGCATGGGATTGTTTATGCTAGCGGTTTTCCAATACTTTTTCGTTCAAGTTGTTAAGAGTAAAAGGCCCTCGGTGAAAATATGAAAAAGAAAAAGATCAAAATAAAGAGAAAAAAGATTGACTTGAACAAAATAGCGAAAGATATAGCTTTATCTGTCTATCTCATCTTGCCTAAAAGTTATAGAAAGAAAATTGAAAAAGAGGTAAAATATGCAGGGATAGAGGAGGACAAATCTTTATTTTGCGGAAGTTTGGTGTTATTTTTCTGGATAATGGCAATATTCGATTTCTCTTTTCTATTTTTTGTTGTACACGCAAGAATATATTTAGCTATCATCCCCTTTATAATACTTTTTGGCATAGGCTATTTCGCCCCTTATTTAGTGTTTATGAACTTGGCAGAGGCAAGGAGAAAAAGAATGGAAGTTTATTTGCCCGATATCCTCTTGCTCATGTCCTCAAATCTAAAATCTGGAATGACGATAGATAGGGCAATCCTTTTTGCTGCGAGGCCAGAGTTTGGAGAATTGGCAGATGAGTTCAAAAAGGTTGCCTTTGAGATTTATGGAGGTGGAGAAATAACTGAGGCTTTTCAAAAGCTAACTAAAAGAATAAAATCCGTTGTTCTTGAGAGAACGGTAAAGCTTTTGCTTGAGGGCTTAAGAGCAGGAGGTATGGTGGCAAATCTTTTGGAGGAAACAGCCAATGATATAAGGAACACAGAGATTTTGCAAAGAGAAATAAAATCCAGCGTGATGATGTATGTGATGTTCATTTTTATAGCAGGAGTAGTGGCAGCTCCTTTTCTTTTCGCGATCTCGAACGTTTTGGTTAAAACAACAGCAAGCATGTGGAGTAACAACGGTTTTGGAGGGGGTATGAGCAACGGAGCAGCGCAATTTATGGGTGGTGGCTTTATCCACATCAAGCCAAAAAAACTTAAAGCAAACGATTTTGGTTACTTTTCCGTTTTTTCAATGATAATAACAATTGTATTTGCGAGCATGCTCATTTCCATAATTCAAACAGGTTCATCAAAAGAAGCGATAAAGTATTTGCCAATATTTTTAATAATCGCTTTAGGTATCTATTTCGGAGCTTTGAAAGTTTTGACAAAAATATTTTCATCTATGATAACCTAAAATATGGAGGTGGTTGTGTGAAGTTTCCAAGAATGGAAGACGTGGATTATTTCACCAATAGGCCGTTGGAAAATGAGAATGGGGAAAGAACAGGAAAAATAATCATGTTTAGGCTAAAAGGCGAAACAAAGTTCCAATACAAAATGATCTGTCCGTTTTGTGGAAAAGAGCAAGAAGGGAGCATAGAGTTTAAGCGTAGGCCTTACAGAGTCCCGTGCAAGCACTGCAACAAAAAAATACTCATAGAGCGGTTGAAGAAATGAAAGTGAATAATCAATGAAGAATAAGGCCGCTAAAAATCAAAACCAGCCCTATGTTCATTAGTAAGTTTGGAATGTTCCTAAACGCATAAATAAAGTTCTCGACATCTCTGCTCAACATATAAGGTACAAAGCACCTGAAAAGCATTTTTGCAAGATTAGCCAATATGACAAGGTGCAACAGAGAAAAGGTCGGGAAGAAAGTTATCATCAAAGTTGCAAACGCAAAGGAAATTGTGGATATGCCAAACGGATTTTCCATTTCATCTTCCTCTGGCCAGCAAATTTCGTCAACAGCCTTTATTATGCCAAGGGTAAAAAAGATGTAGATGGCTGCAAAAACATTTTTGAAGTATTCTGCTGCTATTATGCAAGCAAATGTTACAATTTCAAATTCAAATATTGCATCAAATCCAAAATTTTCAAGTAAATCTTCGATAAAAAAATAAGAAACGAAAATTAATAAAAATGACAATAAAATTTTGAAACCTCCGATTAAAAACGAAAGTACAGAGCCAAAAATAAACAAAATTATTACATAATCAAAGTCAAAAAACAATAGTGCAGTATCCTTACTATTTTTTGATTTTTGTGAGATCATGAGCATCACCTCTAAAAATAAAAGTAGTTAATTCAACCTTTTTCAGAAAATTTTAAATATATTTCTCAGAATTAAAATATCGAGATATCGCTTATCTTCTTCATCAATATTTCTGGTTTTTCTATCTTGTATTCATTTTCAACAATTTTCACATTATCAAAATTCAGATCTTTATTCATCACCCTCTCTATTTTAGAAATTACACAAGGAATGACTGGTTTTAACAACACAGAAGACATTTTGATCATGTTCAATAAAGTTACGATAACATCTTTCACATTTTCAATGTTCTCCTCATCTTTCACTTTTTTCCAAGGTTCTTCTTTCTGGAATAATGTGTTGCCCAAGCCGGCTATTTCCAACGCTTTTTCCACACCCTCCTTTATATTCCAGTTTTCGTAAGCTTCCTTCCCTTCCTCCAACATTTTTTTGCTCTTTTCCACATATTCCTCAATGACATTTCCTTTAACTTCTCCATTCAAAAACTTGTGGCTGAAGCTCAAAATTCTATAAGATAAATTAACGAAATTGCCTATGAGAACATTATTTATTGTTTTTACAAATGCCTCGTTCGATATTTCTATGTCACAAACTTTGTTGGAGAGGTGATATGCAAAATAGAACCTTAAATATTCAGGATCCTTAACTTTTTCCTCATAATCCTTCAGCTCTATGAAAGTTCCCCTGGATTTACTCATTTTACTTCCGCCAATGGTTATGAAGCCATGTGTGTGAATATAATCGGGCAAAGAAAAGTTACAAGCCATTAACATTGCAGGCCAAAACAAATAATGGAAATAAATTATATCTTTGCCTATAACATGAATTATGCCCGTTTCATCATTCATCCAATACTTTTTCCAATCATCTCCTTTTTTCTCACAATAGTTCATGGTAGATGCAAGATATCCTATTGGGGCATCCCACCAAACATAGAAATACTTGTTCTCCTCTCCAGGTATTTTAAAGCCAAAATACGGCCCATCTCTACTTATGCACCAATCTTCCAAGCCCTTATTTATCCAATCCATCAAATAATTTTTAACTTCCTCCTGAAAATTAGACTTAGTTATGTAATCTTTCAATCTATCTGAAAATGCGCTTAATTTGAAAAAATAATGCTTGCTTTTTTTAGTTACTGGCTTGGAACCGCAAATAGCACATTTGGGCTCTATTAATTCCTTAGGATTGTGTGTTGAGCCACACACTTCGCATATATCCCCATATTGGTCTTCTGCTCCACATTTTGGACATTTTCCTTTCACATATCTGTCAGGCAAAAATCTTTTGCATTTTTCACAATACAGCAGCTCTATATCCTTTGTATATATGTAACCATTTTCCAAAGCTATTTTAAACATCATTATTGCCAATTCCTCATTCTCCTTGCTGTGAGTTATGTAATAATTATCCACAGAGCTTTCAAGAAACTCCAGTGCTTTTTTGAATTTTTCATGGTTTATCTTAACAAATTCCTCAGGGCTCATGTTGTGTTGCCTCGCCCTCAACTCTATGGGTGTGCCGTGAGCATCAGTCGCACAAACATATACCAATTTTCTTCCGGACAGTCTGTAAAATCTAGCCATTATATCAGCAAGTATGAACTCGAAACCATGGCCTAAATGAGGATTGCCGTTCCCATAAGGCAAAGCAGAGGTCATCAATATTTCTTTTTTGTCTATTTTCATTAGCCTATCACCTTTCTCTCAATTATTTTTTCTTAACAAAATTTATATATAATACTTAGTGGCATAAATAGAGTTATGAGAAACACAGCATTGTTCATTACCCTTGCCTTGTTCCTTTTTTTAGCATGCGTTAAACAAGCATATTCAGCAGGAACAGATTATTTTCATTGCTATACTGCATACAAATCGTGTTTATCTCCAAGTGATGTTGTGGTTTTTAGAAAAGCATTGATTAACGATTCCCATGCAGCTTTAGCCAACTACACCTCTTATCCTTATGTGGTTTGTTGCTCTCCCCCAGCTTTAGGTGTCAGGTTAAATGTAAGCGTTAATCCTTATTCTTGTCCATGGGGTGGAGTTCTGTCCTTAAGCGCACCTTACGATGCTCACGTTTCTCCCTACTACTATTATTATTTCCCGTATAAAATCTGCCTAACAGCAAGCGAAGGGTTAATAGTTTGTGATATAACTCAGGGCTCTTGTCCTTACGGTTATACTTGCGTGGCATCAATTGGTAACCTCACAGGAGGATATATAAACGCTCATGTTGCTGATTGCGGATTTTTCCCATACAGTGTGTGTTGCGCATACTTTCCGTATTTGAACGAGAATAATGAAAGTATTGAGATAATAGTGGGCAATGAAAAAGGGTCGAATGTTACAGCCAAAATATATGTGGGTTCCCAACTTCAATTTGCCATAAAAGTCTCAAACCCAACACCAAATCAAAAAAGTTATGCGATCAAGATAAAAACAAGCAGTTTGCCTCTGACAGCATTCACATACTTCACGAACAAAAGATATTACTCTCAAAGAGATATAGAAACCTTCACATTGAAGCCATATTCCTCAGTTTTAATTCCAGTCACAACTTATGGCTTTGAACAAGGAGTTTGGCATATTTATTTTGTTAACCCTTCCAACCCAAAACAAGTTTATGCTGAGTTATCTTTAGATGTTGTTAACAACCCTCAAAGAGGAATAGGCTATTCCTCTGCTCCCGGCCTCGATTGGATTGACATATTTTCTTTAGCATTTTTCGTCTCATTCATCTCAATTATTCTCTACCGTACGGAATAACATAAACATATTCATTCTTTATGTATGAATACACATAAGAAACGTTTGTCACAAATTTAAACGGTGTTAAAAGAGGCAACGAGTCTTTTATCGGCTTTAGTTGGCAAACAAAAGTGGACGATTTGCCTTGGAAAATGCTTATCAACGGTTTTGCACTTTTCAAATCCAGGACTAATTTGTCCCCATCATTTATGAAAAATTGGCAATTTTTCATATCTGGCTGAAAATAACCGCTTGGATATTTTATAACTATGTTGTTTATCTTCGCCACACCTCTCCCTATGTTTTTAACAGTCAATTCCAAAGAAAAAGGATCCCCATACGGATATGGCTGTTGAGGAGCAACTATTTCAGCATAAACAGGCCCTTTTGTGGCTATGTTGTTGCCTGCCAAAGACATGTCCTTTTGAGTGTAAACCCTTTCATTCAGTTCATTTTTGTTTATGAAGTAAATGTATGTTATTGTCTCGGCTGTTGAAGCGTAAGAAACATGAACGTTGAAATCACATTTATACCTCATGTTCATTATATCCCCTTCACTAGGAGCTTTTATTTCCCAGGAAAAAATAGAATATGCGCCAGGATCCAAATCATAAGTTGTTATTTCTTCTTTTTTCCCATCAAAGTTTATATCAACATTTTTCCCTTTGCATTTATCCTTACTCATACCCAATATCTCGAACTTTTGCAATTTGAACATGGGTTGACAAAAGGACAATAATAATGAGCCGTTACTACCGCAAGAAGAGGATTTTGTTTCATGATCTCCTCCACCACTGCTTGTAGGGTCAATAAAAATGTTTACAGGTTCTTGCCCGACATTTTTAACAGAGATTCGAACATCCAAAATTTGCCCTGGCGATAATTTGTTTGAGGGATAAAATCCTATTTTTTCAATTTTCAAAAGATCTCTTCCTTGCACTCGAGTTTTTTTGCCACCGCCCGTTGTTATTTGCACAGGCGAGGTGCATTGAGATGAGATTATGCATAAAGTCAAGGCCAAGAATATCAATAAAAATCTTGAGCGTCCCATAACATTATGGTTATGATGACATTAAAATTTATTTTTAACGAATACATTGTTTATCCGCTTTATGCGAACACAGGCTATAACATCGTTAACACATTGTTTTATGCTGCTCTTTTCATAATCTCTTGCATCCTCATATACAAATTTCTGTTTGAAACTGGATTTTTACCTTTAAACGAAAAATTCGTTCTTTCTTTGTCCGGATGGTGTGTTTTTGGCGGTATTTTAAGGGTTGCCAAAGATTACGGCATAATCCATTCGATACTTTTTGTCAGCCCTTTCATTTATATCATTGTTTTTTCCCTGGTGTTTTTTTCCATACTCATTGACAAATATTTGATGATCCGATTAAACAAAAATGAGAGATGGCAATTTTTGCTTTACTCTGGATGGATCGCAACATTCATATTGCTGAATTCTTTAAGAGTCGTGGATTGGAAAATGCTTTTCTTTTCTTTATCCCTTTGGCTCACGATAGGGATTTTTCTACTTGCTATCTCAAGAAAAATAAAATTTTTTGAGAACAAATGGAATTTTTTTGCCATACAATCCCAAATGCTCGATGCTTGCGGAAGTTTTGTCGGCATAACTTATTGCCACTTTTGGGAGAAGCATGTTCTAGCGAGAAATGTTATGAGGGCCGCCTCTCTTTTGAATTTGCCAACCATACACAATTCTTTCGCTTATGTTCTTTTACCTTTGAAATTCTTTTTGATTTCCTTGGCTTTGTATTTGATAGACAAGTATGGATTAAATGAAGAGGAAACAAAGTTTGTCAAGATGGTGATAATCATCCTTGGAATAGGAATAGGCACTAGAAATGTTTTCTCAACTGCCATATTTTGCAGAGGTTAATCATTTTAATGTTTTTCATAAATTTTTATTATGGCCCTCGATTTTTCTCTAATCGAAAAAAGTTTGAAGTTGGCAAAAGAGAATAATGAGAGAAGAATGTTTTTTCTATCCGGCTTGTCGCTTTTCCAACTCAACAATTTGGAAAAGATAGCAGAGATTTATTTGAAAAATTGCAACGCTGATCCAAAGACCCTTTTTATTTGGAGAACGGGTAGTGAAGAGAAAAAAGTTTACGAGAATTTGAGCAAAAAAATGAAAACCCAGCTTTTGGAGTTTAAGGATGTTGACACAATTTTAGGAACGAACTACGATTTTGTTGTCGTTGATCTTTCGTATGGCATAAGTCCGAACGATTTAGGCAAGATAACAGGAATAGTGAAAGGTAACGGAATCCTTGTTTTTTTAGCTC
>Ga0256834_1002868_pt1 | contig 10603 bp, 11 predicted proteins | sample 4281140metaG_FD_190536 | JGI IMG/M metagenome (GOLD analysis project Ga0256834, IMG submission 190536) | Hydrothermal vent microbial communities from East Pacific Rise, Pacific Ocean - 4281-140 | ecosystem: Environmental > Aquatic > Marine > Hydrothermal vents | place: Pacific Ocean: East... | reverse complement strand
TCATCTATCTTATTTTGTTTTTGTTTAGGCTCATGTTGATCAGGCTGTTGGGCCAAATCACTCTCAACATCACGTTGTTGCCGCTTTTTTTTATCTCGGTCCACTTCAGGTTTTTCACGAGGCCCAGGCTTTTTTGACCGTGTAACAGGCAGGAGTGGGTTTAGCGAACTGCTCTCTCCAATATCTGCCATACACCACCCACCATTGTCTTATTTAGAGTAGAGGCAAAATCTATTCAATATTGCCTAAAACATACTGACTTCGGCCCACTCTTCATCCGTCAGTAATTTATCCAGGTCAACTAAAATCAGTAGACCCTCTTCTCGACTAGCTACACCCTGAATATATCGTGAACTCTCTTCATTTCCAACATTAGGAGCAGAATCGATCGCTGAAACGTCAAGATCAACTACTTCAGCTACGGCATCAACCAGTATGCCCACCACCTGTTTTTCAGATTCGATAATAACAATACGGCTCGACTCTTCTAATTCGGTAGAAGGCAGCCCAAAACGGCTGCGTGAATCAATAACAGTAACTACATTACCACGTAAATTAATAATACCAAGTACATAAGATGGCGCACCAGGGACGGGAGCGATCTCAGTCACTCGCAGCACCTCTTGCACCTTCATCACATTAATACCGTATGACTCACCTTTTAATTTAAAGGTGACAAGCTGGACAAGCTCTTCATTGCCTCTTGCATCTTCATCAACAGCAGAATTCATTAAATTGCTCCTGGTTTAACTCTTAAGTCGAATGGATATACCATCAACTATGCCCCATAAAATCACACTACACCTATTAATCTATCGCCAAGAATTAATAGCATAACTTACACATAGATCGGCCAATTAAGTCACAACTTGATACTAAGATGGAGAGTTTCTCATTTTGTCCATTATTCACTCAGGAAATACCCCTTAACATCCAACCTCAGCGGGTGATCATCTCTAACAGGGCATCAATGTTTAATACCGCACATAGCTGATCTTTTACTGTTCCGGCCAGCCAGGGGCGTTTTCCTTGCCCTGTGCGCCAACGCACCATATCTTTTGAAAATAGCTCTGTACTAAGAATGCTATCGCACGCCAACCCCCAACGACCATCACCCACTACGAGGATATATCCACCCGTTTGACGCTCACCATGCGCTCTACAGCTAAGACGCTCAGGCATTATAATTTTGGCCATATCAACAATGCCTACCTTTGCATCACGACTCAACATAACACCAAGGTGCCACTTCGGCTGGCCTGGCATAACACTGGGTTCTTCACTCCACTCAATAATGGTCTGTAAGCAGGTGAGCGGAATGCTTAAGGTGATGCCATTCACTTTAAACATCAGACACTGGAATGGCTCTTCTGCCCAGGGAGGAACAATTTCAGCTGCACGACCATCATCAATTTTTTGAATTGGGTCACTGCAAACAGCTACAGCCTCAACCAGCGGCAATGGCTCAACAATCTGTGGTGTTTCAACGACTATTTTCTCTTCACACTGAACCGCGGGGTCATACTCATCAACATCTTTCAATAAGGCCTGGAGATAGTTATCAATCGCTAGATCAGGGTCAGCAACTTTTGACGGTTGTTGAGGCTGCTTCACGATTTAGCCACAACTTTTGCTGGGGTGTCATCCATATCCATTAAACTGTCTAGCAACATCTCATAGGCCACAACACCATGTGTTTTAGCATTAAATTGAACCGGTGGGATACCCGCTTTACTCGCTTCACGCAGCTGGGTATCAACAGGAATAACCTCAGACCAAAGGTGGTCTCGATAGGTCTCTCTCAACATACGCAAGCTATCTATGGAGGCACGAGTGCGCTGATCAAACATTGTTGGCACTATGCTATATGGGAGTTCAATGTGGCGGGCACGCAGCACCATCGCAAGTGTCTGCATCATGCGCTCTAGTCCCTTCAAGGCTAGAAACTCCGTCTGTACTGGGATAATCAGGCGTTCACAGGCTGCCAGTGCATTCACCATCAATACACCTAACATTGGCGGACAATCAATCAGGACATAATCAAACCGATTTTCCAACGCTTGCAGAGCACTCTTTAGCACCAGCCCCATCCCTTCTAGCTTGCCCGCTTGCCGATCTAATGTGGCTAATGCAATGACAGCTGGCATGAGCTCCAACAGCTCTGTGCCTGTTTGAAAAAGGAGTTTTACGGGGTCAGTTGCCTTTTTATCCGCAACGGCTTTAAAAAGAGTGTAGACACTATCATCTAGTGCATCTGGGTCGTAGCGAAAATAACTTGTTAGTGAACCATGCGGGTCAATATCAATCAGCAGTGTCCGCTGCCCACGCTGTGCTAAAAGGCCTCCTAGCGCAACAGCGGTGGTGGTCTTACCCACCCCACCCTTCTGGTTTGCAACCGTCCAGACTTTCACCGCACACTCTCCGGCTGTACAACAGTGACACCCGCATCATTTAAGACACGCGGCAATACTCGCCCTTCACGTGCCCCTTTGGCTAAGATGATTAGCACAATACGTCTATTGGTTGAACGCCCCTCTTCTGTCGTGTTGTCAGCTATGGGCTGATACTCACCATAACCAATCGCTGCCAGTCTTGATGGGTTGACACCGAAGCGAGCAAAAAGATGTACAACACTGGCTGCTCTCGCTGCAGATAGTTCCCAGTTAGAGGGGAAAAACAGGGTATCAATTGGAATATTGTCGGTATAACCCTCAACATGAATCGAATTGGTTAAGGGTTTTATAATTCGAGTAATCTTTCGTAGCGCTTGCAGCGCCTGCCGTGAGAGCCTTGCACTACCACTCTCAAAGAGCATTTTGCTCTTCATGGTCACCTCAACCCAATCCTGGTTTTGTTGGATCTCAACCAGATCATCACCGATGAGAGCACTCATGACCGATTCTAGTTCACCTGCAATGGCTGCTAATTGCTGATCCTGATTTAGCAACTCCAGCGCCTCTCTATTTTCATCGACATCTACCATATCGACAGACATATCACTGCTGCGCTCCACATCAACCTCTGGAGCTGCAAGCACTGAGCGGCTCACCTCCCCTATTTGAATAGGATCAGGTGACTTCACCTCAGTAAATGTCTGACTCAACGTATTAGAAAGCACGCGGTATTTACCCTCATTGATAGATGAAATTGAGTACATCACAACAAAAAATGCAAACAGCAGGGTGATGAAATCAGCATAGGAGACTAACCAACGCTCATGGTTTGTAGATTCATCATAGATTTTTCTCCTACGCGCCATCGTTCTAACATCCACTATCAGGCATGATGCTAAGGAAGCTCTGTACATTTGTTCGATGAAACACTGTTATTCCATCACACTTAAGCGTAGGCCAACTCAATCTAAAAACCCTCGTAGCCTCAGCTCAATATTGCGTGGGTTATCACCCTCCGCTATACCAACAACACCCTCAATCATCATTTCACGATAGTGGCTACGCGCTTTAGCTTGTGCCGTTAGCTTTGCTGCAACAGGCAAGAAAAATAGGTTAGCAAGCGCAATACCATAAATCGTTGCAACAAATGCTGTGGCAATACCAGCACCCAGTTTTTCTGGTTCTGCTAAATTTTGCATGACATGAATTAGCCCCATAACAGCGCCAATAATACCGATAGTGGGGCTATAGCCACCCATCGACTCAAAGACTTTGGCGGCTTGTAGGTCATGGCTTTCACTGCTATCTAAATCTACCTCTAAAATAGAGCGTATGGTTCCAGGCTCTGCACCATCGACCAGAAGCTGCACCCCTTTACGCAAGAAACTGTCTGGCTCTCGCTCTGAAGCCTTTTCCAAACCCAGCAGACCCTCTTTACGGGCAACATTGCTCCATCTAACAATTTTAGTTATCGATGATTTCAGCTCATCCGCTTGATAGACAAAGACTTGTGATAATGTTCGTAAAGCATGTTTAAACACGGGTATGGGAGTTTGCAGTAAAATCGCACCCACCGTACCACCAATCACAATCACTGCCGCTGGGCCATTGGCAAGGGCACCAATATGTCCCCCTTCAAGAAAATTTCCACCCAAAATTGTACCAAAGGCAAGCGCAACACCAATTAAGCTGAGAAAGTCAGGTCTCATCGCACCTTACTCAGTTCAGGCCCAATCTCATCAAGCGTCAAAACTCTGTCAGAGTAGCCTGCCGATTCAACCGATTGAGGCATGCCATATACAACACAGCTCTCCTTATTTTGGCTCCACACACTCGAACCTGATGATTTAAGAAGGCGTGTTCCCTGTTTTCCATCACACCCCATCCCAGTCAATACAATGCCTAAGACTGCTGCAGGGTAAGCCGTTGAGGCAGAGCCAAGCAGGAGGTCAACACTAGGGTGATAGATCTGTTCAGGCAGACTATCAACAATCTGAACGCCACCTCTTGAGTCAAGCAGCATCTGCTTTCCACCGGGGGCAAGCAGCGCTAAACCTGGTTCCAGTCGATCTCGATCAGTCGCTTCTCGCACTCTAATAGCGGAGCACTCATTCATTCGTTCTGCAAATGCAGTTGTAAAATTAGCAGGCATGTGAACCGCTAACACCAACGGCAGAGGAAAATCATGAGGCAGTGAAAGCAAAACTTTTTGCAGTGCAACTGGCCCACCCGTTGAGGCACCTATAGCAATAAGCTTGGTCACGCCTCTTCGAGGCAATGCCTGTTTGCGTATTGGTTGAACAGGGGGTGACAGGGTGGGCTTTGCCACTCTAACCATGGGAATACGGCTTCGAGCCACTATCCGCAGCTGGCTGATCAAGCGGCTACCTGCTGCATCAAACAGCATTCCCCCCTCTTTAGACTCCGTTTGTTTTGGTAAAAAATCGATAGCGCCCGCTTCAAGTGCCTGCAATGTCTCTTCGGCACCCGCTTTGGTCACATTGGAAAACATGATAATACGAGAGGGGTTGCTCTCCATGATCCGCCTGACAGCGGTGATGCCATCCATAACAGGCATCTGAACATCCATGGTGATTACATCAGGTGAGAGTGCTGCCGCTTGCGCAACCGCTTCTGCACCATTGCTGGCTTCACCAATAATTTCAACATCTTCTTCCGCCTTAAGAATATCAACTATTCTATGACGAAAAAATGAGGAGTCATCTACAACCAATACTCGTATTTTTGCATTCATTCGGTTAAACCAATCTGCATATTCACGGTTGCAATAGACGACTTTTAATCAAGCACCTCTTAAATTAGAAGCGGGAGCAAATAACATGCTTCTCATCGCCAATGATCTACAGCAACACCACCACCATCATTAATGTGCATATTTTTTCATCAAACCAGGGATATCAAGAATCAGCGCAATTTTGCCATCACCTGTAATCGTGGCACCGGCCATACCATCAAGGCCTTGTAGTAACGCACCCAGCGGTTTAATCACCACCTCTTCTTGACCAATGAGATAATCAACAACCAGCCCTATCTGAACATTCCCGACATTGACAACAACGACATGCCCCTTCCCTTCATCTCTCTCACTATCTAGCGTGCCATTCTCAATCAGCCATTTATTCAAGTAGAAGAGGGGTAGCGCTCGTTCACGAACCATAATGGTTAGCTGACCATCAACAACATTAGTTCGGCTCAAATCTAGATTAAAAATTTCTACAACACTGGCGAGCGGTAGTGCAAAGGGTTGATCACCAAGAACCACCATCAGGGTTGGCAGAATAGCCAGCGTCAGAGGCAATTTAATGACAATCCGACTCCCTTCACCCAATACTGAGTCTATCTCTACCGAGCCATTCATCTGAGAGATTCGAGTCTTTACAACATCCATTCCGACACCACGGCCAGAGACATCTGAAATCTCAGTTTTGGTTGAAAAACCGGGGTGAAAAATCAGGTTATAGCAATCTCGATCATCTAATCGTGAAGCGCCCTCTTCATCCATCATCCCTTTTTCAACCGCTTTTTGGCGCAGTACATCAGCATCCATTCCTTTGCCATCATCAGTAATGGAGAGCAAAATGTGGTCTCCCTCCTGAGCAGCCGTTAGAAGTACGGTACCTTGACGGGGTTTACCTGTAGCCTCTCGCTCTTCGGGTGTCTCAATACCATGATCAACTGCATTTCGGACTAAATGGACAAGAGGATCTGCTAGAGCTTCAACCAGATTTTTATCTAAATCGGTATCTTCACCCTCCATCTTCAGTTCAATCTCTTTCTTCAAAGTACGTGCAAGATCACGAACCACTCGAGGAAAACGGCCAAACACTTTTTTGATTGGCTGCATGCGTGTCTTCATCACAGCCAATTGGAGGTCTGCCGTGACTACATCAAGATTACCAACGGCATTAGCAACATCTTCATCATTCATAGCCGCTTTGAGTGTGGAGAGTCGGTTTCTAACCAACACCAATTCACCCACCATGTTCATGATGTCATCTAAACGCTGAGTATCGACACGAACAGTTGTTTCAGCAGGTGGTTTTGCTTTAGTAGCTGGTTTTGCTTTAGCAGCAACGGGGGCCGTTGGCTCTTTCGCTGCAACGGGGGCTGCCGGTTCTTTTGCTGCCACAGGTGCCGGTGCATCAACTGGTTCTGCAGGTGTTGGAGGAGGGGGCGCTGGCTCCTCTTTCTCTTTTGGCTCTGCTTGAGGTGCTGGCTCTGCTAAAGATTCAGCATTTTGTAAGGTGCCATGTTTGCCCGCACCATGTAGTTCATCCAGCAGTGCTTCAAACTCTGACTCACTAATATCATCACCATCTGGCCTGGGGATATCTTCATTAGGGCTTTGATCTGCCCCAACAACACCACCATGTTTACCTTTACCATGAAGGTCATCAAGTAGCGCTTCAAATTCATCTTCCGAAATATTTTCACTATTTTCAGCAGGTGCCGCAGCCTCTTCTGGAGATTGAACAGCATCCAGAAGCGCTTCAAATTCTGTATCGGTTAGATCACCTTTCTCAGCGGGTGCTGCCACCTCTACAGGTGTCTCTGCAACAGGTTCCGCAACCGCTTCAGCAGGAGCATCTTCACTCTCTGGGTGAGCTAATTTTGCTAACTGATTTAATATTTCTTGATTCGCAGGAGGGGGGTCAATACCTTGACGTATCGAGTCGAACATGTCATTGACAATATCGACCACCTCTAAAACCGCATCCATTAAACGAGCATCTACTTTACGCTGCCCTTGCCTTAGCACATTAAAGACATCTTCAGCTCGATGGCACACACCAACCAACGCATCAATTGCTAGAAAACCAGCCCCACCCTTGATGGTATGAAAACCACGAAAAACGGCATTCAGCAAATCGAGATCTTCTGGACTCTGTTCAAGATCAACTAGCTGTTCGCCAAGCAGCTCTAGAATTTCACCTGCTTCTACTAAAAAGTCTTGAAGAATCTCATCATTTAGATCTAAGGCCATCTAAATATACTCCCACCCACATTCCTTTAAAATTAACCAAGCAGAGTAATGACATACACAGCTTCATCACAAAACTTAATAGGGCTTTACCAAAGGGTAAAGCAGTATCAAAAACCTAAACTGGAGAGCAAGTCATCCACTTCATCCTGACTGTTAACAACATCGCCCTGTTCAACACCAGGAACAACTGGCCCTTCGAGTACCTCTTTACCATGCTCTTTTTTATGAGCAGGCAGTTTGCTGCCAGAGATACGAATTAACCCTATTAACTTTTCCTCAACATCATGAACAAGATCAATCACTTTACTAATAATTTGCCCAGTCAGATCTTGGAAATCTTGTGCCATTAACACTTCAGACATATTCCCATGTAACTTTTTTGAATCATCAGTAACAGAGTGTAAAAAGGTTCCAATTTGAGCACTGAGTGCCGAAAATTCATCTCTTGAAAGCTGACGTGATGTGAACTTTTCCCACTCTTCTATTAGCTGTTCAGAACCCTTTTCAAGGTTCTCCAGCAACGGCATACTCGCTTCAACGGCACTGAGTGTTCTATTGGCTGAGTTTGATGTCATCGTGATGACATACTGCAATCGCTCTGATGCATCAGGAATACCTGTTTCAGTTAAATCACCAATTGATGAGTCTAGAATAAAACCATTTATAGCCTCATGCAGTTCACGTGTCAGCCGGCCAACCTCTTGAAACAGTTCACTATCTCCAGCGTTTGACAGTTCATCGATTTTTAAATCTGCTTTGGCATCTTTGCCCGCTTCAAGAAGGGCAACAAGTTCACGCGCCATTGTAAGCCGTTCGTTTTCTACTACTGAAACTTCAGTCATACGAATCAGTCCTTTACGAATGAGCCGCGCAGTTAGCCCACACGTTCAAAAATTTTATTGATCTTCTCTTCTAGCGTGCCTGCGGTAAACGGCTTAACAACATAGCCATTTACGCCAGCCTGAGCAGCTTCAATAATCTGCTCACGCTTGGATTCTGCTGTCACTAGAAGAATCGGAAGTGAGCTCAGTTGTGGGTCTGCTCTCACCTTTTTTAGGAGATCCAGCCCCGTCATCCCTGGCATATTCCAATCACTGACAAGAAAATCAAAATTTCCTGTCTGTAGCATTGGCCATGCTGTAAGACCATCATCAGCCTCTTGGGTATTTGAGAAACCAAGGTCTCGCAGTAAATTTTTAAGGATTCGCCGCATTGTGGAGAAATCATCCACAATGAGAATTTTCATGTTTTTATCCAATTCAACCTCCCAGCCTCAAGCTGCCCTACTGTGTTACTTGTTTTAACAAAGTTCATCTGTCACTTAATGTCCTATATCGACCGACTTTTATAGAACTGAATTAAATTACTCTTAAGAAATGAAATTAAATTACTCTTGGGAGACGACTAGCCATTCTGAGAGTCGTGACCGCAGCCTTAACGTGGCTTGACTATGAATTTGACAGACACGTGATTCACTAATACCGAGTACTAAACCAATCTCTCGCAGATTCATCTCATCATCGTAGTACATTGATACAACAAGACGCTCTCGCTCGGGCAGGCCCGAGATCGCTTCAGCTAAAGATTGTTTGAAGGCATCCTTCTGTAGGCCATCAAATGGCCCAATGGAGCTTCCTTGTCCAAGGTCAGGAGCAATTTCGCCAACAGCAGCCAGCTCATCCAGACTAAAGACCCGACAACCCGATGCATCCTTTAATATATGGTGATACTCCTTCAGTGACATACCCAGTACAGAAGCCACCTCTTCATCACGTGCATCTCGACCTTGTCTATTTTCGATGGTTCGCATCGCATCAGCGACCATACGTGCTTTCCGGTGGACAGATCTTGGCGTCCAATCACTACGCCGAATCTCATCCAACATAGAACCCCGAATCCTGATGCCAGCATAAGTCTCAAAGCTGGCACCTTGGGTGGGATCATAATTTCTGCTCGCCTCTAGCAAACCGATCATGCCCGCCTGAATCAGATCATCGACCTGAACATTGGGTGGGAGACGGTTCATTAGGTGGTAAGCGATACGCTTAACCAAAGGGGCGTGCCGAATGACTAAATCATCATGCCCCTTTCTTTCATCGGCGGTGTAGGTAGTAGCCAATCCTCTCACCTCATATCCTCACGTTGACTTGAATATTGAATCAGGCGTTCAACAAAAAACTGTAGTTGCCCATTAACTCCGGATGATATCGGCCAACCATCTGTTTTCTTTGCCAGATTCTTAAATGCCTGTGCAGAGCGACTACGAGGAAATAGCTCAACAACAGGTTTTTGAGATTTTACCGCTTTACGTAGATTGTCATCATAGGGGATGAGACCCATGTAGGTCAGCATGACATCTAGGTACTGATCAGTCACTCGACACATCTTATTGTAGAGATCTCGTCCCTCTTGCACACTGCGGGTCATGTTGGCCAAAATATGGAAACGCTGAACACCATGATCACGATTTAGTAGCTTAATAATGGCATAAGAATCCGTAATTGACGCGGGTTCATCGCAAACAACAACAACAACCTCTTGTGCAGCACGGCTAAAACTGATCACTTGATCAGAAATACCGGCAGCTGTATCGATAACAAGAACATCAACATCATGGGCTACTTCACTAAAAGCTTGAATCAACCCTGTATGTTCAGCAGGCGACATTTCAGCCATTCGGGTGATACCCGATGCCCCAGGTATCACTTGGATACCACTTGGCCCCGTTAATACAATCTCTTCCAAGCTGCGCTCACCACTCATCACATCAGAAAGGTTATATTCAGGGTGCAGGCCAAGTACAACATCAATATTAGCAAGCCCAAGATCGGCATCAAGTAACATGACACTTCGGTTCATGTTGGCCAGTGCAATACTCAAATTGACTGAGACGCTGGTTTTACCCACTCCCCCTTTACCGCCCGTAACGGCAATAACTCGCACTGGCTGAGGAGAGACCATTCGTCTTAATCCAGCTGCTTGATCATTAACTACACTAGACATGAGCAGACTCCCCTCCTCCCCCTAGCGCCAGCGCTAAGACATCATCACTGATACCCTCTTGGGCCAAATCAACCGCTGTCGTAATCATATTTAGTGCTCTAGCTCGATGGATATCTTCTGGCACACGCTGACCATCTGTGGTGTAGGCAAGCGGAATAGTCCGCTCCATTAGGGTTGAGATCACGCCACCTAATGAGCCCGC
>Ga0256834_1002867_pt1 | contig 10604 bp, 8 predicted proteins | sample 4281140metaG_FD_190536 | JGI IMG/M metagenome (GOLD analysis project Ga0256834, IMG submission 190536) | Hydrothermal vent microbial communities from East Pacific Rise, Pacific Ocean - 4281-140 | ecosystem: Environmental > Aquatic > Marine > Hydrothermal vents | place: Pacific Ocean: East Pacific... | reverse complement strand
AATTTATTATATAAAAACTTTACCAGTCTTTATTTTCAATAAAAATTACAACATATAACCTAGGGTAGATGATAAAAATTTCTAATAAAGATTATATTATATTCGCTCAAATTATACTAATCTAGATTTGTATATTATTCTTCCGTATAGGGGGAGAATATTTTTATAATTATTCTTCCCTGTGTTGCAAAAATTATATATAAAAATTCATAACATTATGAAAAATTTTTAAAAAATTTTCACAAATATAGGAAATATGTACGACAAGTACTTCGTACTACGATACTGGGAAAACCTAAAACATAGGGTAAAAAAGACAGAAAAAATATTCAAAAGAGAACTAAAATTAAATTTCGTGAAAAATAAACCAATATTTTTAACCGGGCCTAGGAGAGCTGGTAAGACTTATCTCCTATTGGACATATTTAGGTCCACGGAGTCCATATATCTAGACTTCGAACATCCCTCCATAAAATATGTCAATGTCAAGGAGGTTTTCGAGATAATAGACCTAATAAACGAAAGAGAAGGCAAGAGCTTAAACAAAGTACTCCTGGACGAGGTTCAAATAGTCCGAGACTGGGAGTCCTTGATCAGGGGTCTGCTGGACGATGGCTTTGAAATAATAGCATCGGGCTCTTCGTCAAAATTATTGCCTAAGGAAATGGTCACGACCCTAAGGGGCAGGGCGTTGTCCTATTTGCTATTGCCGGCGTCATTCAAGGAGTTTCTAAACATAAAGAATGTAAAACTACCAACTGTTTTGAGCCTAAGGGATAAAGTAAAGATTCAAAACCTATTGGAGGAATACATGACTAAGGGAGGTTTTATAGAACCTTTGATTTATGAAGATCTAAGGGAGAAAATTTTGAAAGAATACTTTGATACAATTTTTTACAAAGATTTTGTTGAAAGATTTTCTATAAATGATCCAAACGTCGCCAGGATTTGTATGGAGTTCTTGTTTCAAAATTTTTCTTGTGAAATTAGTATAAATAAGATTTCTAGATTCGTGTCTTCAATCGTAGGCTCCGATGTTAAGAACAAGGTCTATGAGTATGTCTCAAGGCTTCCGGAGACCTTGTCCGTATTCTTCGTAGAGAGATACAATAAAAGCTTGTACAAAAGAAAATCAGAGCCAAAAAAGGTATATATTTGCGACACCGGGCTGGCCAGTGTTTTGCTCTTCGATGTTCCACTAGGTCGTTTAATGGAAAACATAGTCTTTCTAGAGCTTTTGAGAAAGACAAACGAAAGACCATTGATGGAGATATATTATTACAAGGATAATGGTTATGAAATAGACTTTTTGATCAAGGAAGGTCCCGAAATCAAAGAATTGATCCAAGTCACTTATGCCTCGAGCTTTGATGAGATCAATCCAAGGGAGTATAGGGCTATGATCAGAGCTTCTGACCTCTTTAAAGAGACTAAATTAACCATTATAACATGGGATTACGAGGACCAGAAAAGACTTTCATGGTTTGGAAAAGAAGCTCTAATTAATTTTGTCCCCCTATGGAAATGGCTGTTATAAAAGGGTTATTTATGTATCTTGGTTATAATAAAATTTATTACTTTTCGTATCAGCACTGCGAAGATTTTATAAAATTCTCGCACTACCATTAATTCATATGGATATAAAACAAATATTGATAGACCAGAAAAAGGAGCTAGATTATATTATTTCAAGTAAAAAAATAATAAAAAGAGAAATCCAAAATAGCCTAGAGAACGTCATAAACTCCAATTTGATAAAAGTAATCTCTGGAATAAGAAGATCCGGGAAATCTATATTATGTGGATTGTTGTTGAAAGATAAAAAATTTGCATATGCAAATTTTGATGAAAAAATACTATTAAAAATAGATCCAAGGGATTTATTAAGAGTGTTTCACGAAATTTATGGAAATTTTAACTATATATTGCTGGATGAAGTCCAAAATCATGAATCTTGGGAACTCATGGCGAATACCTTTCATAGGGCAGGGTATAATCTATTCATAACCGGTTCCAATGCTCGGTTGCTCTCTAGGGAGCTGTCGAGCCATTTGACTGGAAGACATATAGACATTGAACTGTTCCCTTTTTCGTTTAGAGAATATTTGACTGCCATGAGCCTAAGTTTCGAATATCCTTTGTCCAGCAAGGAAGTGGGTGAAATAAAACATCATTTATTAAACTATATGTCCATGGGAGGCTTTCCAGAAATAGTTGTCAACAAGGAAAATCCAAGGATATATCTTAGAAAACTTTTCGACGACATAATAGAGAAGGACATTGTCCTTAGATACAGAATAAGATATTTAGAAACCTTTAGGGAAATTGTGTACTCGGTTTTGGCTAATTTCTCCAATCCAATAAGCTTTAATAAGTTCAAAAAACAGTTCAACCTAGGTAGTGAACACACGATAAAAAATTATCTACGATACCTAGAAGAGGCTTTTATAATACTTCAATTGAAAAAGTTTTCCTTTAAACCAAGAGAAATAGAACTCTCGGAGAGAAAGGTTTATTGTATAGATACAGGGTTTATAAAAAACGTGGCGTACACAAGCTCCGAAAATATAGGCCGATTGATGGAGAACTTGGTCTATATAGATCTTTTAAGAAGAAGATCTTATTTTAAGCCTAATATGGAAATATACTACTATAAGGACTATCAAGGATATGAGATAGACTTCCTAGTCAAAGAAGGTATTGAAGTTAAAGAGCTCATTCAAGTAACCTACGCCACGGACTTCGATGAGATAGCCCCTAGAGAATATAGAGCTCTAATAAAGGCCTCGGAGTTATTCAAAGGGACTCGTTTGACCATTATAACTTGGGATTATGAAGATACCAGGACCATAAAATGGTTCGGAAGAGAGGCTTCTATCGACTTTGTCCCCCTATGGAAGTGGTTCATGTCAGACACGAGTGTCTAGATTTTGGCAAACTTGTTAAATTTAACTGAACAAAATTTTAAATTTTTGTTCACTACAATTATTATTATGAACATAAACAACATATTATTCAAACAGAAGGAAGAGCTTGAACATATATTATCTGGTAAAATAGTGCCTAGGGACGTTAAAACAGACATAAAAAAGGATATAATAAAGGTCATAACCGGGCCCAGAAGGTCTGGTAAGTCTACGTTGGCATTGATTTTGTTAAAAAATGAAAAATTTGCATACATAAACTTCGACGAAAGAGAATTATTAGACTTCGATTCCATTTCCATAGAAAAAGCTTTGAAAGAAGTCTATGGAGACTTTGACTATATAATATTGGATGAAATACAAAACTATAACAAATGGGAGCTATGGGCGAACTCGCTCTATAGAAGGGGTCATAATTTAATTATCACCGGCTCCAACGCCAGGCTCTTGTCTAAAGAACTTTCTACCCATCTAACCGGAAGATATATACCAATAGAGCTTTTCCCGTTTTCGTTCAAGGAAGTACTGTACTATTTCGATTTTGATTTGGAAAATGTAAATCATTTGCTTGAAAAACAAGGAGAAATTTTGAACATTCTAAGGGACTATATGGTCATAGGCGGCTTCCCGGAGATCTGGGTAAAGAATCTCGATAAAGAATATCTCAGAACCTTGTTCGACAACATCGTCTATAAGGACATAGTCTTAAGATGGTCCGTGAAATACCCGGAAAAGGTTGGGGACCTGGCTAGATATTTCTTGGATATAGTCTCAAATAAATACACCCTAACAAAATTAAAAAACATTTTGGAATTTTCCAGTAAGGTCACGATAGAAAAATACATAAAATACTTGGAAGAAGCTTATTTAATATTTTCGTTGAACAAATTTTCTTTCAAAACAAAAGAAATACTAAGATCGCCTAAAAAAGTCTATATCGTCGACAATGGCTTCGTAACTTCGTTCTCATTAAAGAACAACATCGGTTCTTTGATGGAGAACATAGTCTTTTTGGCCTTGAGAAGAAAATACAAAGAAAATCAAGAACTGTTTTATTATCAAGATCCTCAAGGCTATGAGATAGATTTTTTGATCAAGGAAGGTCCTAAAATCAAAGAACTTATTCAAGTAACCTATGCCTCGGAGTTCGATGAAATAGCCCCTAGGGAGTACAGGGCCCTGATTAGAGCTTCTGAGGTTTTTAAAGGAGCTCGTTTGTCCATTATTACTTGGGACTACGAGGATCAAAGGGTCTTGGAATGGTGGGGTAAAAAGGCATTGGTCCGTTTCGTACCCCTATGGAAGTGGTTGTTATAATCAAAAAATTTATATATATGAGACTAAGAATTATAACTTATGGACGTTGTCTTAAACAAAGAAAGAGAAGAAATTAATAAATTTTCCTGTGAATTATTTAGACAAATATTGAATAAAAAGTTTGAAAGAAATACTGTGGTTGCCCCCGTTAGTGCAAATTGGGTACTTTCAACAATTTTAAACCTTGCAGGCCATACGGAAGAAAATACCACACCAGAGATTTCAGAAGAAGTATTAAATTCGGATTATTTTAAAACTGCTAATGGAGTATGGATAAATCTTTCTGAATGTCCATTTGAAATCAAAGAAGAAGATGGTAATAATATATTTTGCTTAGGAAGTTTTAACAGAGAAACTATTACCGAGATAAATAACTGGGTAAGTGAAAATACAAATAGAAAAATCAATCATGTATTTGATGAAAATTATGAACTACCACCAATAGTAGTAGTAAATGCAATGTATTTCAAAGGTAAATGGGGATGTTCATTTAGTAATGCGGGACCATATCCATTTTTCCCAGATTATGATAGTTTTAAACATGTAATGGTAGACTATATTTCATCCGAAAAACGGGAATTTAAAAATTTTTCTAATGATGATTGTATTGCAGTTGAAATACCCTACCACAATAAAAGATATTCTATGTTTATAATAATGCCGTATAAGATAGAGAATTGGCGTAATGTACTTGATAATTTACCAGATATAATAAACAAAATAAATACCACCGAAGAAACAATTGAAACTAAATTATACATACCAAAGTTTGAAATAGAGGATGCCAATAACCTAACACCATATTTAAATATACCAGAAAAATTGAAAGGTCTTGTAGAAGTTAATCAAAAAACATACATAAAAGTAGACGAAGAGGGAACCGAAGCAGCCGCAGCCACATATGGAATATTAAAATCTTTTAGTTTTAAAATAGATGGATTGATTATAAATAGAGCATTCATATTCGTAATATATGATAAAAAGGAAAACGTAATATTGTTTATGGGAGCTATTTTTAAGCTCTAATAGAGTAGGTTTGTCCCTACAGGAGAATTAATTTTTAACCCTATTCAAATTTTATAATTTTCTTAAATAATATCATTGTCTACCCTAGGGTAGACATAGAAATTTTGACAGTTTATCGATAGTAATATTTTGTAAAAAATTAAAAATTTATATTTAGCCATATTTCCCCAATGGAAAAGAAGTTTTTAATAACCGCTATAGATTGGTCTGGTTCCAAGAAAGATCCAAAGAATATTTATACCCTTGTTTCGGTTGAAGAGAAAAATTACAAAAAATTAAAAAATTACTTAATTAAGACATTGGATATAAAACATTGGAAAAAATTAACAAAATTGGAAAAAACAAGATATACTAATAAGTTTCTTAGGAAATGGAATGAAATAAAAACTTTAATTAAGTATATAGATATAAGTTTTGATCAAAATATAATTTTTAACAATGCACCTATATTTCATCAAACTAAAATACTTATAATAGATAATACAATTTTTAATAAAAATTATACCGTACTTTCTAAAATGGATAAAATAATTTTAGAAGGAAATGTAAAAGAGTATTATAAACCAATAATTTTACTATCAGACAATATTTCAAATATTTTTAGAAAATTATACAATGAAACTGCTAACAAAAAGAAAAGATACGAATTGTTAAAGAGATTTAGAAAATAGGCCTCGTCCCATGTCATCCGCACCCGGATCATCAGGATGCCTCTCCCGGGTTTTTGTCCAGGACGGGCTACCTAATTTATTACTCTGGAATAAATATTTATAAATTTATATGGTTATAAACCGAAAATTTTATAAATTGGCCACGGTCTCAATGTCGTATAACGGAAATTATACGACGTTAAACCCTTGGTTATGACTTGATTACAACCTCTTCCTTTGGGTTCGAATCATGGTATATCTTTTCCGAAACAAGATTTATTAGACTATCAAGTTCTAATTTTATGGGCTCTGGGGCATATTCTTTAATTTGACGAGTCTTTTTCAAAAAGAATTTAATTTCAGTCTCTAGAACATTCGAAAGAATTATTTGATCTATATTATCAAGCTCGAACAACTTTTTAAACATTGGAACCGCCTTTCCAACTTCCAAACCCTTATCAAAACTCCAAAATATGTCTGGGCATGGTAATTGCTCCATAACCACTGTAACAATTCCAGCGAGCCATACACCTGCGAAGTAAAGGCCTATGATTCGTTCTTTTTCGTCATCGAGACCAAGTACATACTCTAAATAATTTGAAAGCCCCTGTATCAAGTCGTTGATGGCTCTACCCTTATTTAATAAAAATAAATACGAGAAGAAATTATACATGTTATGAATTTCTAGGCCCGTGTCTATAGAGTTCTTTAAGATTTGTTTAGTATTTTCGTTTATTTGTAGATTGTCTATCAATTTATTTAGATGTTCTTTGATAAAATCGTATTTTGTTAGATCTATCTTTACTTTCGATGTTAGATTACATAACGTTACTCGTATAACGAATCTTACATTTGCATCGCTAGTAGAATAATAATCTTTTCTTAAGTTGGTAATAAGTCTTATCAAGGAATTTTCCAATCGTTCGTTTGGCTTTATTGTGCTTATATTATTCAAAGTCTTATTAATTTGTAATAGTTTGTCATTATATCGTTATTAGAATTCATTATGTTGTCAAAACGTTCTACAAGAACGTTACACAATTCTTCGACGCCCCCGTTGTAATCTCGATACATAAACATAATACATGTATTGTGTTATTTTATATATTCTTTATTTTTCAAAACTTACACCCCCTTACTCGATAAATCTTTCGAACATACGTATATATAACCCGAAACGACGTTGAAGAAATTCAAATCATATATAAATTTTATATCGAACATAATTTATATATGAATGGATAAATTTATATATTAGTCAAGTATGTTCGAAAGATCGTAGGTCCGGTGTATAGGGAAATAGAGTATTTTGACTAGAAAATATATGTTAGAATATATCTTTCAATTTATAGAGAATTGAAAGGCCATATTAACACCTTGTTTTATTTTTTAGAAAAAGTTTATCTTTCAATTTATAGAGAATTGAAAGGGTTCTTTTGGTTCAACGTATGGGCAAACACTTAAAATTTTACTTTCAATTTATAGAGAATTGAAAGCCGCTATCTAGAGCTTGTCCAAGTTGAAATAGTTCTCTTTCAATTTATAGAGAATTGAAAGTTGTTTGTGCCAGCTGGGAAAAAGAACTAAGGCAAAATGAACTTTCAATTTATAGAGAATTGAAAGACACATCCCCAAAGACTTACTGAAGTTGCGGTGCTCGTAGATCTTTCAATTTATAGAGAATTGAAAGTGATTATACCATCAATAATCTTCTCATGAATATCTTTTGCTCTTTCAATTTATAGAGAATTGAAAGAATGAAAGTTGTCAAATTTATTATCTATGTCTTCTTTCCTAAAGTCTTTCAATTTATAGAGAATTGAAAGAATTAGACAAGCCATAGCAAATGAAATAAACAATACTTTGAACTTTCAATTTATAGAGAATTGAAAGAGGAACGATAACAACTCCTGCAGTTGATCCAGATGTATTAACGATCTTTCAATTTATAGAGAATTGAAAGACTTACTTTACTCCAACAACGAAAATTTGGTATTTCACTCTTTCAATTTATAGAGAATTGAAAGTGTAAGCTCATTCATAAACATATATAACGCATTCGTTTCGTTCCTTTCAATTTATAGAGAATTGAAAGAACATAGTCTCTGCATTACTATATGCTTTCATTATAACAACCTTTCAATTTATAGAGAATTGAAAGGCGAAATACAAGTATGATACTTGTTCTTCTATGAAACGAATCTTTCAATTTATAGAGAATTGAAAGACTACTACTGTACTATCAACAACATCTTCTCTCTCTCATAACTTTCAATTTATAGAGAATTGAAAGTTCAAATACTATTAGCAATGCGAAGTGGTTCAGCGATGTTAAACCTTTCAATTTATAGAGAATTGAAAGTGCATATTATATCCAACCCAGTCATCTTCTTCGCACACATCTTTCAATTTATAGAGAATTGAAAGATTTTTCTTGAGGATAGCATTTCATACACTTTGAAAGCAAGTTCAGAGAAATCTTTCAATTTATAGAGAATTGAAAGAGTAGTTTAAGTACTTCAAGTCTCTTGCGCATAGATCCCTTTCAATTTATAGAGAATTGAAAGTCTATATCAAGTTTCCTTGGCAACGGTATGTTCGTTTCTAAACTTTCAATTTATAGAGAATTGAAAGGTTTGGTTTCAGAGCCGGGTCAAGGAAAGACTTACTTCTTTCAATTTATAGAGAATTGAAAGAAGGTGTGTACATATGCATCGTATTTATGATACTTTTTGGGTTGTCTTTCAATTTATAGAGAATTGAAAGACCGTCCGAACGAATTTTATGTCTCGGGAAAATATTGTACCTTTCAATTTATAGAGAATTGAAAGACGTAGTTGCTTATTGGAATTATAGCACTACTAAAATAATCTTTCAATTTATAGAGAATTGAAAGCAAATATAGTTTGTTCTAACTTTTGCAGTTTATTGTAACTTTCAATTTATAGAGAATTGAAAGCCTTGATCATTTTTATCATTCCTCATTTTTTTGTCTATTTTTCTTTCAATTTATAGAGAATTGAAAGGCCATACCACACGCTCCGAGCAATTGAATCTTTTTGCTATCTTTCAATTTATAGAGAATTGAAAGCAACTTGAAAATAACAGAAGTACAAGTACAAGGATACATCGGCGGACTTTCAATTTAATATAGAATTAAAATAAAGAATATAGATTATCAAAATATTAAAAATTAAAAAGTTCGCGAAGAGTTTCAATCTCTTCTTTTGTGAACCATTCACTAATCAATTCTCTATATAACGTTATATTATTGGGATCTTTTTCTAATTTATATAATTTGCCTATTGCGTTATAATATTGTTCAAATTTCTGATCCCTCTTTTTTTCAAATTCATTAAGCCATTTTTCAGATTTTTCAATCTCTTGTAACAATTTTTCCAAAAATTCTGGATTTTGTCTTGATATCAATAACAAATAAGCACCCGCTCCATCTTTTGGTCTATATTTTTCCAAAACTCTTATTAATATTTCGACCATAAAATCTTTAGCATATTGCCAATCTATCTCTTCAAAATCTTCTTCATACAGCTTCAAAAAATAATCTAGATATTTTTTAGGATCTTCTTCACCAGAACATAAAAAGTCAGCAGTTATATTTTCAACATGTTTAATTAATTGATATAAAATCGCCCTGTCGACAATATCTGGTAATATGTTATTTTTATAAAACTCATCAATTTCCTGTGCTAAATCTATAAACACTACAACAGGATTTTTATCCTTATCCTTATATTCATTAAAGAACTTATGTAATTTGTTATACAATAAATTCAAAAATTTACATAGTTCGCGAACATAAACTTTATTTCCTTTTAAAAAATCCATTTTTAGATAAAGATCGATTTTGAATTTTTTAAACTTTTCATATGTCTGTAAGGTGAGTTCGATAAAATTTCCTTGCCAATATGGTAAATTTTTCTTTTTCAATTCCAATTCTGCTGCCTTTTTATCGTCTTTAGTTATCAATAGTTCTAGACATTCGATTAAAGTAGCTAAGAAAGGAATAGAATTTAGCGGAAGGTAATAATCGTTAAAATATTTTAATTCCAAATTTTTAAATTCATTTAACTTTCCTATTGACCAATCGATTTCCCATTGCAAGTCACTAAGTTCTTTGTTTTCAAAATTAATCATTTCCTTTAATTGTTTTAATTCTTTGTTTTTGGCAAATTCTCTATACAACTTACAAGCATCGACACGAATCTTTTCAAATACAGTTTCACCAACGATGCGATATATGGCGTTTTCTGTATTTTTAAAACAACCTGGTACTACACAAGTAAGTTTATGGAATAGTTCTTCAAATTCGTAGTCTTCTATACGATAAAGATTGCCAGAAATTTTTGATATTCTCGATAACAAAAATGTAACTCTATCGATTAATTCAAATGAAAACATATTACAGTAGTTCCCAGAAACGGGTTTCCCGACATTTTGATCTTCTTCTTTTAATCTTGATTTAAATTTTTCAATAAGCACGTGAATCATAATGTTCTACTTTAGACATACATCATATATAAAATTTACTCAATAAACTATTTCAAAGATGTTTCAAAAGTCTTTCTATGTCTTGCTCGTCGTTATAAAAATGCAAAGAAATCCTTAGACCTTTTCTATAGGATACGTAAACTCCGTTGTTCTCAAGTCTATGAACGGTGTCTTTATC
>Ga0256834_1002866_pt1 | contig 10605 bp, 15 predicted proteins | sample 4281140metaG_FD_190536 | JGI IMG/M metagenome (GOLD analysis project Ga0256834, IMG submission 190536) | Hydrothermal vent microbial communities from East Pacific Rise, Pacific Ocean - 4281-140 | ecosystem: Environmental > Aquatic > Marine > Hydrothermal vents | place: Pacific Ocean: East... | reverse complement strand
AAAGATATACATGATTATATAGCAGAAGATAATAAGCGAGTGGCAAGTAAAATCACTAAAGAGATTTACAATAAAGTACAAATATTGGCTACCTTTCCTCAAATAGGATATATGTACCCAAATGATAGAGACTTAGAAATACGTATATTGCTCTATGGACATTATAGGATTGCATATTTGATAAAAAACACAAATACTATATCTGTCTTGGGTATATTTCATGGATCATTAGATATACAAAGATATTTAAAATGAAGTTGAGCTTTATATTTCTTTTATAATGAGTTGAAACAAAACTCCAAGCAAGCACAAGCTATAATTTATCAATACAACTTTATAAGGAATAATAATGCATGAACAAACACTAGCTATCCATGCAGGATATGAAAAAGATGCGATGGGGACTATGGCTGTACCTATTTACCAGACGACAGCATATGAGTTTAGAGACACAGAACATGCGGCGAACTTGTTTGCACTCAAAGAGCTTGGGAATATCTATACACGCCTTATGAATCCTACTTCAGATGTGTTTGAAAAGCGTTTTGCTGCAATTGAAGGTGGATTAGCTGGTATTGCTACTGCATCTGGAATGGCGGCTATCTTTTATGCCATTGCCAACGTGGCTGAGGCTGGAGATAACATCATCGTGGCAAAGCAAGTGTATGGTGGGACTACTACACTCACAGGGCATACCATCAAACGTTTTGGTATAGAGACACGTTATTTTGATGTACGTAACCCTAGCGAGATAGAAGCATTGGTAGATAATAAAACAAAAATCATCCTTTTTGAGAGCATCACCAACCCGAGCATAGACGTGGCTGATTTTGATGCGATAGTGGCTATTGCTAACAAACACAACATTTTGACATGTGTAGATAATACGGTAGGTACACCGATACTTTGTAAGCCGTTTGACTATGGTGTTGACTTGAGTGTGCATAGTACGAGTAAATATACCACGGGGCAGGGAATAGCACTTGGTGGTATGCTAGTAGAGCGTCATGACTTGGTAGAGAAGATAAAAGGTAATCCACGTTACGCACACTTTAATGAGCCAGATGAGAGTTATCATGGGCTTGTCTATAGTGACTTGCCTTTGCCACTCTTTACGCTTAGAGTAAGACTGGCACTTATGCGTGACTTGGGTGCGACACCTGCACCGTTTAACTCTTGGTTGAACATACAAGGTTTGGAGACCTTACCTTTACGTATGAAGCAACACTCTGTATCGGCACTTAGCATCGCAGAGTTTTTGGAAGCACATCCAAAAGTAAGTAAAGTAAACTACCCAGGATTAAAGTCAGATGCGAACTATGAGCTAGGACAAAAATACTTTAAAGGTGGACACTCAGGGTTGCTCTCATTTGAAGTATCAGACAAAGAGACTGCACAGAAGATAGCTGATGGTACAGACATCTTTGCTGTGGTGGTAAACATAGGCGACTCGAAGTCCATCATCACGCACCCTGCAAGTACGACACACCAACAGCTCTCAGACACTGAACTTATAGAAGCTGGTATCCCTGCTGGACTTGTAAGACTAAGCGTTGGACTTGAAGATACGCAAGATTTGATTGATGACTTGACGAAGGCTTTGGGGTAGATGTAGGGTCTTGTCCCCCGACAACACCAATTAAAAACCAAATATATTATTAAAGGTGTTGTAAGGGTACAACACCCTACCTACAAAGTTTAAATATGATAAAATATTACAATTAAATTTAAGCACAAAAGTACTTTATGAAAATCGAAACTAAAACAGCACAATTTAGCTCCCCTTTATACTTAGAAAGTGGGCGTATATTAGAACCGTATAGCATTACTTATGAGACCTATGGTGAGTTAAATGAAGAGTGTTCTAATGTAGTGCTGGTATGTCATGCACTCTCTGGTTCTCATCATGCTGCGGGTGTGTATGAAGGTGAGAGAAAAGCTGGTTGGTGGGATGGACTCATCGGCGATGGGAAAGCACTGGATACTACAAAATATTTTGTTATTTGTACGAATGTGATAGGTTCATGTTTTGGGACCTCTGGTCCTATGTCTACGAATTACTCTACACAAGCACCATACCGACTTAAATTTCCCGTTGTGACTATAAAAGATATGACTAGAGCACAAATGCACTTACTCTCTAACCTTGGCATACACCATGTTAGAGCCATAGTGGGTGGTTCTATGGGTGGGATGCAGGCGTTACAGTTTGCCGTAGATTACCCTAACTTTGCAGACGATGTCATCTCTTTAGCTGCTACCTATGCAACACGTCCTTGGACGATAGCTTTTAATAAAGTAGCAGTAGAAGCCATACGTAGAGACCCTCGTTTTAACCATGGGAACTATGAGGTGAATGCTTTTAAAGAAGAGGGGTTAGATGGGCTTGCTATAGGGCGTATAGCTGGGCATATCTCTTACCTTTCTCCTCACTCTATGGATGACAAGTTTGGGCGTAACTATGTAAACAATGATGGGCTTTTTGAACTGTTTGGACGCTATGAAGTGGAGCGTTATATGGAGTACAATACAAATAACTTCTCACGTAACTTTGACCCACTTTCTTACCTTTACATAGTTAAAGCCATCAATACCTTTAACCTAAGTCGTGGCTATGACTCTTTGCATGATGCGATACGACGCATAAAAGCAAATGTTCATCTTATAAGTTTTTCATCTGATTATTTGTTTTTCCCTTCGGAGATGAAACACATAGCAAAGATGATGAAGCGTAATGGGCAAGCACATACCTATTTAGAGGTAGAGAGTAACTATGGGCATGATGCTTTTTTGGTAGAGTTAGAGAAGTTTGAAGAGAATATAAAAAAGGTATTATCATGAAAAATGAAACATTTGAAGAGAAGTTAGACTATTCTAAAGCACTTTTAGAAAAGTTAATGAATCCTGAAATGACGTTAGAAGAGTCGGTAAAGTTATATGAAGATGGATTAAAAAATATAAAAGATGCACAGAAGCTTATTGAAGACGCAAAAACAAAAATCACTGTGATTGATCAAGAAAATCAAACGATTCAAGAGGATTTCTAATGTCTAGTCTCGTTGTAGCAGCACTTCAACTGCCAACGCTTGGTATGAATGCAACAAGGTTAGAGTTTTATTTGAAGCAAGCGAAACAGAGAGATGCAGATGTGATGCTTCTTGGTGAATATGTATTAAACCATTTTTTTAAGAGATTGAAACGATGTCTGTCAATATGGTAAAGGCACAAACCAAAAAACACTTAGAATTTCTTAAAGAGCTCTCTATTAAATATGATATTGTATTTGTTGCACCAATTATTATAAGTAAAAAAGATGGATATCATAAAACAATTGTAAAAATAACACCAAAAAATACGCGTTACTATGAACAGCAAATTTTACTACCCTATACACATTGGAATGAAAAGAAGTTTTTTGCCAATGATGTTGCTCCACTTAGCGATGCTATGACTTTTACAATAAAAGGCTTTAAAGTGATGGTTATGGCAGGCTTTGAACTACATTTTGACCCATTTTGGGAGCAAGTAACACGTAAAAAAATAGATTTGGTACTTTTGCCAACAGCATCTACGTTTGGCTCACACAATAGATGGCGAGAGATTATTAAAACGAAAGCTTTTTTGCATGGTTGTTATATACTTAGAGCCAATCGTTTAGGTGAATACTCTGATGATGAGGTGCAATGGAAATTTTATGGCGACACGATGCTGGTTTCACCTGAAGGTGAAGTAGAAATGATGCTTGAAGATAAAGAGTCTATGCTCGTAGAGATTATTGATAGAACAGAAGTGCTGGAACACCGTAAAGTATGGGGTTTTGAAAGAGAACTTAAGTTCAGGGAGGACTTGCTATGACACAAAGTGATTATTTTAATAGACAAATTCAACTCTGGGGTGAAGCGACACAAAAATCTCTTCAACATAAAAAGATAGCCATTATAGGTGCTGGTGGTCTTGGTTCAACATTAGCACAAGCCTTAGGTACGTCAGGTATCGGTGAAATACATTTGGTAGATTTTGATACTGTTTCGAATCATAATATACACAGACAGATAGCCTTTACCCTTTTGGATGAAGGCAAAAATAAAGCCAAGACCATAGCCACACTTATAGAGTCCAAAAACCCTTTTGTAAAAGCTGTGGCTTTTGATATGACCTTTGATGACTTTAAGCAGATGGGAAACACCTATGATCTTATACTTGATGCCACAGATAATTTACCCGTACGTGGTGAGATAGACAAGTATGCAAAAAAGACAAAGACACCTTGGATTTATGCTTCAGTCGAAGAGTTCAATGGGCAGGTGTGTTTCTTTGAAGAAGCAAATTTTCAAGTTTTTAATATCTCTGACCATAAACCTGGAGGTATTACAGCCCCTATAGTTATGTATATAGGCTCACTACAGGCTAATTTGGCGTTGCGGTACTTGGCAGGACTTACTGTGATGAAAGATAAGCTTTATTATCTTTATTTTGATGAAGTAGGTGAACTGATTACTCAAAAGTTTGGAATGCCAAAAGTATAATATGGTTACAATAATAAATAACTATAAGGATAAAAAATGAAAGAAAAAATATTACTCATAACATTGATGCTATTCGTGGCAGGATGTACTCAAGAAACACAAAATTCTTTGAGCCGTTCACTGCAAAATTGGACAGGCACTAATGGTGTACTAGACATTTATGCAGGTGATAAATTGGTACATAAGTTTATTAAAATTGATAAACTATCAACAGCTAAAGGCACAAATGATGGTAGTGCTAGACCTTATAGATATGGTTATGGTATAGATGATCTAAATTTAAATGGTAAAAAAGATGATGGAGAGAAAAAAGTTTATTTTGAATTTTCAGATTATTCAACATCATATATTTTTTATGAAAGAAACTCAAAGGAGAAGAAATGAAATTTGTAAAAACAAAAGAAGCTCCAAAAGCAATAGGTCCATATTCACAAGCTATAGTCGTAAATGGCATGGTATATACATCAGGGCAAATAGCACTTAATACAAATGGTGAGATGGTCGGAAATGACGTCGAGACACAAACACATCAAGTGATGAAAAATCTACAATTTGTTCTGCAAGCAGCAGGTTCAGCATATAACGATGTCATTAAAACCACTATCTTTTTAGCAGATATGGATGATTTTTTGAAAGTAAATAAAATATATGCTGAGTATTTTGGATCTCACAAACCAGCAAGGAGTACAGTTGCTGTGAAAACTTTACCTAAAAATGCACTTGTGGAGATAGATTGTATAGCACTTTGCGAAGCACACGTTAATTTTGGATAATTAAAAAAATATTAAACATTGTTTGGGTATAATCGCAAACTTTTAAAAAACATTAAGATAACAAAGGGTTTGCAATGTACGCAATCATTAAAGCAAGTGGTCAACAATTCAAAGTGCAAGAGGGTGACATCATCTGTTTTGACAACATGGGTTTAGAACCAAAGTCAGCAGTAGAGTTCAAAGAAGTTCTAGCAGTAGACAAGGGTGACTTAGTTGTAGGTACTCCATTCGTAGAGGGTGCAGTAGTAAAAGGCGAAGTCATCAATGAAGGTAGAGATAAAAAAGTTATCATCTATAAGAAAAGAAGAAGAAAAGATTCAAAACTTAAAAGAGGTTTCAGAAGAGACTTTACAAGAGTTAGAATTACTAAAATAGCGTAAGTGATATTTCTCGCCAAAGGCGTAGCTTTAGTGAGATGAATTAAAAGATTGGCTTTGCCGATTTTTAAGAAGAAATTTATAAATAGGAGCAAAATATGGCACACAAGAAAGGTCAAGGATCTACTCAGAATAACCGTGATTCAGCTGGACGTCGTTTAGGCGTTAAGAAATTTGGTGGGGAAGCAGTTATACCTGGTAACATCATCATAAGACAAAGAGGCACAAAAGTGCATCCAGGTAATGGCGTAGGTATAGGTAAAGATCATACTATATTTGCACTTATAGAGGGTGTAGTTAAATTTGAAAACAGAACTGCTAGTCAGAAGAAAGTTTCAGTAGTCCCTGCATAAGGTAGGTTTGGCAAGTCCAAGTCGTTATGGACTTGCACTTGCTTTTAACATATGTTTTAAAGTATTAAATCTCCATTTTTATTTATCTTCAATAAATCTTTACATTTATTCCTACCAAGAAACCACCCATCGACATAGTCTTGTTTGTTTTGGAAAAACCAATGTGATTTTGTATATACACCTTTAGCAGTTTTACATCCATCTTTAATACCTTTTTTATAAGTATCCTTAAAATGGGCACCAAAGTAAATCCCATTATAAGTATAACCACCTTTATTGGCAGGAAGATGTCTTGGTTTACAGCCCGATACTAAAATAAATGTACTTATGAGAAAAATAGTTTTTATTGTAATGGTATATTTCATATGTATTCCTATGATTTTTTTGCTAAAATTATAGCAATACTTTCCCCCAATTTAGATATAATTCTACAATTCAGAGTGTATCCATAATATAGTTATTATTTTTATACACATAAAGGTTTAGAATGTTTGTAGATAGTGTAGAACTGATGATAAGTTCAGGTAAAGGGGGAGCGGGTTCTATCTCTTTTTGGACTGAAAAGTTTGTGGCGAATGGTGGACCAGATGGTGGAGATGGAGGACGAGGTGGTGCTGTATTTTTTAAAGTAGATAATAATACTGATACACTCTCAGGTCTTCGTGGTCGCAAACACATGAAAGCAGAGAACGGGCGTCCTGGTGAAGGTCGTAAATGTTATGGAAGAAAAGGACAAGATATGACTATTACTGTACCTCCTGGTACCACAGTAGTAGATATGGAGACAGGTGAAGAACTCATGGACTTAGTCAATGAAGGTGATGTTATTCTCTTTTTAGAAGGGGGTAAAGGTGGACTTGGGAATATGCATTTTAAATCTTCGTCAAACCAAAGACCAACGTATGCACAACCTGGACTCCCAGGGATTACGAAGCAAATACGATTAGAGATGAAGCTTATAGCAGATGTGGGACTTGTTGGTTATCCAAATGTAGGTAAGTCAACACTCATAGCAACACTTTCAAATGCCAGACCACAAGTTGCAAATTATGAATTTACAACACTTACTCCAAAACTAGGTGTTGTGCATATAGGTGACTATGATTCTTTTATGATGGCAGATATACCAGGTATTATTGAGGGTGCAAGTGATGGAAGAGGCTTAGGGCTAGAGTTTTTAAAACACATTGAAAGAACTAAGACTTTACTCCTCATGATAGATGCTGCAAATTACAGAGAGATGAAATATCAGTATGAAACTTTACTTGTAGAACTTCAACGATATTCAGAAACGTTAGCAACACGGAAACATGCCATAGCCATTACCAAGATAGATTCACTTTCTCAAGAAGAGGTTAATACCTTAACCCAGACATTTTTAGCAGATATTTCTTTAGAAGCCAATGATACACTTGGTAAATATAAAGCAGATATGGGTTATGTAAGTTATGGGTTTAAAACAGATTTTGGGGTACCTTTACCACAAGAAAAACCATTGTTTGTATTACCTATTTCTTCAGTTGCACATATAAATACTGAAGCATTACGTTATGCTTTGGGTGAATTTACAAAGAATGTAGAAGAAGAGCAAGAGGTATAAAATGGAAGTGAAACGTGTTGTTATTAAAGTAGGCTCTCATATTTTAACTGAAAATACTGGTATTGCTAAGGTACGTATGTTAGCGCTTGTTGAACTTATTGCTGAACTTAAAGTGAAGAAGTTTGAAGTGATATTGGTAAGTTCAGGGGCAGTTGCAGCTGGATATACGAAACTACAGTTAGAGCGAAGCTTAATTGGTAATAGGCAAGCTTTAGCAGCCATAGGTCAACCACTATTACTTAGTATGTATCAAGATGAGTTTGCTAAATTTGGGTTACTTTGTTCTCAAATACTTTTTAGGGCAGATGTATTTGAATCAGATGAACATATAAATCATGCTAAAGTAGCTATAGATACACTCCTTGAAAACAATGTTGTGCCTATTATCAATGAAAATGACACAGTGAGTATAGAAGAGCTAGTCTTTGGGGATAATGATAGACTCTCTGCTCATGTGGCACATCACTTTGATGCAAAACTTCTTGTGATACTCTCTGATATAGATGCATTTTACGACAAAGACCCTAACAAATATGATGATGCCAAACGCCGTGCAGTAGTCACAAGCATCTCTAAAGATGAACTTGAAGCAGAACATACACCTAACAACGAATTTGCAACAGGGGGGATAGTGACTAAATTACAGTCTGCTGATTTTATGATGAAGAATGATAGAGAAATGTTTTTAGCTTCAGGGTTTGATTTACGTGATGTGAAAGCTTTTCTTCTAGATGGTGAACATGTGGGTGGGACGCTTTTTAAAACAAAATAAATTGTGTATATGGTCGGCTGAAGCTAACTTTGCCCTCTATAATGAACCCCATAATTCGAACCACTTAAATTACATTTTTTATTTCAAATGTTAAAATAAATAAAGAGATAAAAGGAATAAGAAAATGAGTGTAAAAAGAAAAAGTTACAGTGCAGATTTTAAAGCTAAATTGGTGTTGGAAGTTTTAGAAGGAGAAAAGAAATGAACATACCACCCATACAAAAACAACTAGCCCACAAACAGTTAGAAAGATTTTGTGTCTCACGTGTACCTATTGAGGTACAAGACAAGATAAAGATGGATTACATTATAGAAAAAAATGTAGCCACACTTATAGAAAAAAGACCTAGATGGGATGACCCTCCAGCCCCATGGACAGAGCTACCCATAGCCCACATGATATATGATACATCTACCATGACATGGCAACTCTACTGGATACGAGGTAATGGTAAAAAAGAGCTATATACAGACCTAGAACCTCAAAAAGATTTACAAAAATGTATAGACGAGATAGACGCAGACCCTTTGGCTACCTTTTGGGGATAGTATGGCAAAGCAGATAATACTTGAAGAGATAAAAGCACTAGAGCATAATACACTGTGTGATGTGCTTTATGGGATGATAGATACCAACCATGAACTCTATGATAAACTTGAAAAGATGATACTCTCTTCTGATACACACGCCTTTATAAAGCAGATGAAAAAAGAGATAAAATCTTTAGAGAGACGAAGAAAATTTATAGAATACAAAAAATCATTTGCACTTTCAAAAGAGATTTGGGCTATGGTGGAAAATATAGAGACATTTCTCCTGCATCAAGGGGAAGATATAGTTGCATCTGAGTTACTCAAAATGCTCATGCTTACAGATACAAGTATCTATGAACGCACTGATGACAGTGCAGGGGCAGTGGGTGATGCCTATAGGTATGCAGAGGAGACATGGGTAGAAAGCATAGCATATCTGAACAGTGACAGTCTCTATAATGAAGTGATGAATCTGTTACTAACAGATGAGTATGGATGTAGAGATATTCTTTCAGAGACTTTACCTAAAGAGGTACTTGAAAGGGTATTTGACACATACTATGATACTTTTGATGATGCCTTAAGGGATGAAGGGTATAGAGAGTATGAAGTAATGGGTATACTGCATAAATGTGCACACTACATGGGGTCACCTGAACACTATAAAAAAGCAAGTCTCTTAAAAAGTGATACTTTGGATGATACAGAGTTGTTAGCTATCGCTAAAGAGTATCGACATATAGATGATGTTGAAAATGTATTAAAATCCCTTTCTAGCATAGATTCCCTGCCTAGACGACAATTGAGTGAATTTTTTGAGATGAAAATATGGGTATTTGATAAGCAGGAGAACAATACCGATAAAGTGGGAGCTTATAAAGAGTTCTATGAAAAGACAAAAGAGGTAGGTGTATTGCTCAAATACTTAGAACACTTAGAAGATGGAGAGCTAAAAGAAAAAGTGAGATATAAAGCACTGGATGAAGTAACGAGATATAGCTTTGTAGAGGCTATACATTTTTATAGAGCATTGGATGAAAAAGAGCTATGTGCAAATTATATTGATAGTAACACAGATGAATTGAGGACATCTTCATTGCACACCAAAGAGCTTCAATCACTACTCAAATGGTTAAGAAATGACTACCCACAAGAAACGATATTGCTTTTAAGAGATGTATGTGAAAGTTCATTGGAAACCAAACAAAGTAAATATTATGGTAGTTCTATCTGGGCGTTAAAAGAGATGCTTAATATAGAAGAAGAGAATGATACTTTGGCATGGGATATAGAAGAGAATAGTGAATATATCACTAGACTACTAAAAGAGCATAAGCAGAAACGAAAATTTATGGAGATGTTTCATGATGAATTTGAATAAAAGCTACTCCAAATTTTATTGACATTTCCCTCCATAAAGTATATACTATAGTAATTAAAGTATATAAAGGATTTATTATGACAGTGAAAGTAGAAAAATCAGAATATAAAAAAGAACTTTTTTCTCTACCTGTTGATGTGGTAGAGATGTTAAAGCAATATGCGAATGAGACACATCAAAAAAAAAGTCATATTGTCGCAGATGCTATTAGTGAGTATGTGGAAAAGAATAAGCGTAAAGAGTTGGCACAAAAGTTTAAACTTAACATGGGAATCATTAGTGCAAATAC
>Ga0256834_1002865_pt1 | contig 10606 bp, 11 predicted proteins | sample 4281140metaG_FD_190536 | JGI IMG/M metagenome (GOLD analysis project Ga0256834, IMG submission 190536) | Hydrothermal vent microbial communities from East Pacific Rise, Pacific Ocean - 4281-140 | ecosystem: Environmental > Aquatic > Marine > Hydrothermal vents | place: Pacific Ocean: East... | reverse complement strand
CACATTTAACATTCTATTATTGGTTTTTAAAGTAGATAACAAGCTCGAGTTTACATAATAATCTTTAAACAGGTCAACCTCATAATCTTCTTTTATGCTGACAATTAATTGATGGGACTCAATTAAAAAACCGGCTGTATTATTTTTAGGCAAATACAAACCTCCATCCTTTCTATATACAGAAAGTCGAACTCTAGCATCAATTAATTTATTGGCAGTAACAGTCTTTAAAATTTCATTTTCGAAAAACTCTAAAGTAAGCCCCATAGAAATATGCATCCGCAACATTCGCATAGATGCCATCAACCTAAAATAGTGATCTTCTACAAATATAACTTTACCATTAAGGACTTTTATTGTCTCAAATAAACCATCACCGTATTTAAAAGCTCTATTATTGATACTTATCTTAAGGTGATCTTCAACAATATTTCCGTTTAAATTTACCATTATTTATATAAAAAAGCCTCGAAAAAATCGAGGCTATATATTCAAATCCTTAATAATTTTTAATTAGGCTCCTATAGTTTGCTTCAACTCAGCAATTTGATTTTCCCAAAACATTTTAGACTCATCAACTTCATCTTCATCAGCAAAATCAGTTACAATTAAAGAAACATCTGAAGTTAAAGCATCTACCATTATAGTAAACTCAAAGTATACCTCTTCATCTTCATCTTCTAACCACTTATATTTTATTTTTTCATTTGTTTTGTATGACATCCTTCTGGCTTCTTCTTCAGAATCATCCCAAATAAATGTAAATACGTCACTTCTAGAGTTTACATTATCAGCAAACCACTCACTTAACCCATCAGGCGTAGAAAGATATTGGTATAAAAATGCAGGCGAGGCATGCATGATGAACTCAATATCAAATTTAATTTTTTTAGACATTTACAATTTTTTTATAATCTTAAGATTGGCAATATATATAATATCCTATTTTAAAAAAAACTTTTTTATTAAAAATAATAAGAAAGAAATCTTGCCTCTACTAAATTTGTTTTTATATTTGCAAACTTAAAAATGGCGAGGTAGCTCAGTTGGTTAGAGCGTCGGATTCATAACCCGGAGGTCGGGGGTTCAAATCTCCCTCTCGCTACAGGATAAAGAGGTGTTTTTTTACATCTCTTTATCTTTTTGAAATTTTGCTTTTTTACTGCCTTCGTACATTTCATACTTTACAAACCTACATTCTAATTTGCCATTATAAACTTTAATTCTTTTTGAAGTTCTTAAACCTACATTTTTCAATCCGTTTTCAAAATCAGAAGTAATTAGCCATGCATTTGTATTTGGGTACCCTTGCTTCAATGTATTGCCTATTTCTTTATAAAAAACAGGAACATCAATTTCTAAACGTTCACCATAGGGTGGATTAAATAATACTATAGTTTTTCCTTCTATTTCTTTTTTAGTCTTAAAAAAATTGTCTTGTCGTACTGTAATAAACTCTTCTAAACTTGCATTTTCAACATTATCAGTTGCTTTAAAAACAGCAGAAGAAGCCCTATCATAACCTATAATTTCTCTGTTAGACTCTCTAACTTTTTTAAGTAATGAATTTCTAATCACTTCAAATAAATCTTCATCAAAATCATTCCACTTTTCAAAACCAAACTCTCGTCTATTGATATTTGCAGGAATATTATTCGCAATCATAGCAGCCTCAATCAATATTGTACCGCTTCCACACATTGGGTCTATAAAATGTTGTGTTCCGTCATAACCAGATAACAACACCAAGCCTGCTGCTAACACTTCATTTATAGGAGCAATATTTGTAGCACTTCTATAACCTCTTTTATGTAAAGAATCTCCTGAACTATCTAAAGAGACTGTACAATCATCTCTATAGATATGTACATTAATTTTTAAATCTGGATGATCTAAATCAACATTAGGTCTCTTTCCAAATCGGTCTCTAAAGTAATCAACAATGGCATCTTTAGTTTTTAAGGATAAATAATGAGAATGAGTAAAATTTTCAGCATTTGCGACGGCATCAACGGAAAAAGTACTATTTACATCAATATAATTATCCCACTTTATAGTTTGTAATTGTCTGTATAAATCATCTTCATTTTGTACTTTGAACTTTCTAATGGGTTTTAAAATTCGTACAGCAGTTCTCAAACCTAAATTTGCCTTATACATAAATCCAATATCTCCTACAAAACTCACATTTCTAACACCAATTTTCACATCAGTTGCTCCTAAATTTCTAAGTTCTTTTGCTAATAATTCTTCAAAACCAAATAAAGTTTTGGCTAACATCTTAAAATTTTGATTCATCTTATAAAATTATTTCACAAAAATACACTTATTACAACTACTAAAATTTGATTTCTTACTTTTGTACGCAATTTTATAATTTATTAATGAAAACTGAAAAACAAGATTGGTTTAAAGATTGGTTTGATACAAAGTATTATCATATTTTATATCAAGACAGGAATGATGATGAAGCAAAGCTTTTCATGCGACATTTGGTTTCTTTTTTAGATCTTAAAAAAAATAGCAAAATTTTTGACTTACCTTGTGGAAAAGGACGTCATTCAGTATTTTTAAATACACTAGGCTATGATGTTACTGGAGCTGATTTATCAGATAATAGTATTGCATATGCAAAACAATTTGAAAATGAAAACTTACATTTTAAAGTTCAAGATATGCGAGTACCTTTTGACATAAAATTTGATGCAATTTTTAATCTATTTACTAGTTTTGGATATTTTGATGATAAAGAAACCAATATTAAAGTTTTACAAAACCTAAAAAACGGACTAAAAAAGAATGGCGTTTTAGTGATTGATTTTATGAATGTTAATTATGTAAAAAAGTCTATCATAAATTATGAAGTTATCACAAAAGGTAATATAGATTTTATTATAAACAGATCTATTAATAGTAATTTTATCACAAAAGACATTCGTTTTTCTGCTGACGGAAAAATGCATCATTATACTGAAAAGGTAAAATTTTTACCTTTAGATGTGTTAAAAAAATATTTCAAAAAAGCAGGTTTAAATTTAAAGCATACTTTTGGCTCTTATGATTTGACTCCTTTTTTAAGCTCAGAATCTAATCGGTTAATTTTAATTTTAGAATGAGCTACTTGTCCTTAATAATATCTGTTTTATGTGGTTTACTACTAGTTACAGTTCTAAAACCTACAACTAAGACTGTACAACTTGTACTATCCTTTAGTGGTGCCTATTTGCTATCTATTACCGTGCTACATTTATTACCTGAAGTCTTTGAATCACTTCAAAAAAATATTGGAATTTATATTCTAATAGGAATCTTAATACAAACTATTCTTGAATTTTTTTCAAAAGGAGCTGAACATGGTCATATTCATGTTCATTCCTACGCAAAAGGCATACCATGGTTACTATTTCTAAGTTTAAGTTTACATGCATTTTTAGAAGGAATACCACTTGGCACCGTAAATAGTAATTTATTATTATGGGCGATTGTTGTACACAAAGTACCAATAACTATCGTGCTTTTTATATTCTTATTACAATCAAGGCTTAATAAAAGTTCTATCTATTTATTTATGATTGTTTTTGCTTTTATGAGTCCGTTAGGTCTATTGATTAGTAATGAAACTTCATTTTTTAGCACCTATCATATTGAAATAACTGCAATAATTATTGGGATTTTCTTACATATTTCGACCGCAATATTATTTGAAAGCACAAAGAATCATCAATTTAATATCAAGAAATTTATTGCAGTATTGCTAGGTTTTGCAATTGCCTTTATAAGTACACAATGGCTTGTAATACATTAAAATAGGTGTCGTTTTACTCTAAAATTTCTCTGTATAACTCAAATATTTCAAAATTTTTAGTTGTCTTTGAAAACTTTATAAATATTGATAATAATGAATTTTATTAAAAACTTACCTTAATTAGCAACTTCACTAATAAATCGAATACGTACCAATCGTAATTCTTCCTCATCATATTCACCCTCAAATTCATCTAGAGCCTCTTGTATTTTATCAGTTTCAGCTTCCATAAAATACTCATAAATTTCTTCTTGTTGATCTTCATCTAGCAAGGTGTCTAAGCAATAATTTATATTTAGTTTGGTACCAGCGTATATAATACGTTCCATTTCAGTAATCAATTCAGCCATGGTTTGCCCTTTTGATTTTGCGATATCAATTAGCGGTAATTTTCTGTCAGTATTTTGAATGATAAACAGCTTAAATGCAGAGTTTGTACCCGTAGTTTTCACCACCAAATCATCAAATCTTTCTATATTATTTTCTTCAACATACCTCTGAATTAACTCAATAAACGGTTTTCCAAATTTCTTTGCTTTTCCATCACCAACCCCATGTACATTTGAAAGTTCTTCAATTGTCATTGGGTATTTTAAGGTCATATCTTCTAAAGACGGATCTTGAAAAACCACAAAAGGAGGTACATTTTTTTGCTTAGAAACCTTCTTTCTCAAATCTTTCAGCATCACCATTAACTTTTCATCTGTACTACTTCCTGATCCTTTAGCATTAGTTATAATTGCTGTAGTATCTCCTTTATCATAAACATGATCTTCTGTCATCATAAAAGAGACTGGCTTTTCAATAAATTCTAAACCTTTATCTTTTAATTTTAAGACTCCATATTGTTCTATTTCTTTTGCAATATATCCTGCAACTAATACTTGTCTAATTAAAGCCATCCAGAAGTGGCCTTCTTTGTCGTTACCAATACCAAAGTATTTTTGTGTATCAGTTCTACGAGATTTTAATAGTGCATTTGACTTCCCTACCAAAGTATTTACAACTTCTTTTGACTTATATTCTTGATTGGTATCTCTAATTACTTCTAATAAAATTTTTACCTGATCTTTAGCTTCTACTTTTGTTTTTGGGTTTCTAACATTATCGTCCATATCAGCTCCATCTCCATTTATTTCGTCAAATTCTTCTCCAAAATAATGCAATAAGAATTTACGCCTAGACATTGATGTTTCGGCATATGAAACTACTTCTTGTAATAGTGCATGTCCAATTTCTTGTTCTGCAAGTGGTTTTCCTGATAAAAATTTCTCTAGCTTTTCAATATCCTTATAAGCATAAAAAGCTAAACAATGACCTTCACCACCATCTCTACCACCTCTACCAGTTTCTTGATAATAACTTTCTAAACTTTTAGGAATATCATGATGAATTACAAAACGTACATCTGGCTTATCAATCCCCATACCAAAAGCAATAGTAGCAACAACAACATCTATATCTTCCATAATAAACATATCTTGATGTTTGGCTCTAGTCTTAGCATCTAAACCAGCATGATAGGGTACAGCTTTTATATCATTCACTTGTAGTACTTGAGCAATTTCAGTTACTTTTTTCCTACTTAAACAATAGATAATCCCTGACTTTCCTTTATAACCTCTAACAAACCTGATAATATCTTTTTCAATTTCTTTAGTTTTTGGCCTAACTTCATAAAACAGGTTTGGTCTATTAAACGAAGCTTTATATGTTGTTGCTTTGGTCATGCCTAAATTTTTCAAAATATCTTCTTGAACTTTAGGTGTAGCCGTAGCAGTCAATCCTATAATTGGCACATCGTCTATCCGTAAAATAATACTCTTTAAATTTCTGTATTCAGGTCTAAAGTCATGTCCCCATTCTGAAATACAATGTGCTTCATCAATAGCAACAAAAGATATTTTTTGTGTTTTTAAAAAGTCTATATACTCCTCTTTTGCTAAAGACTCTGGGGCTACATATAATAGTTTAGTAATACCAGTACTAATATCTTCTTTTACCCTATTTATTTCTCCTTTATTTAAAGAAGAGTTTAAAACATGTGCAATACCATCATTGGTCGAAATACCACGTATGGCATCTACTTGATTCTTCATTAATGCAATTAAAGGAGATACAACAATTGCAGTTCCTTCTTGAATTAAAGCGGGTAATTGATAACATAAAGATTTGCCTCCACCTGTTGGCATTATCACAAAAGTATCTTCCCTATTCATGATACTTGTAATAACTGGTTCTTGTAACCCTTTAAATTGATTGAAGCCAAAATACTTCTTTAGGGATTCTTGTAAGTTTAAATTTGTCACTCTGATTTATTATTTATCTATAATTTTAGATACATTTGCAACTAAAGATACTACTTTATTTTTAATTCTTAATTTTTTAATTTTTTTTGATGTCAAACACTAAAAAAAATATTCTAGAAATTGCCAAGCAAACCATTTCTATCGAAAGCAAGGCGATAGCGAATTTAATAAATTTTTTAAATAAAGATTTTGAAAATGCAATAAATTTTATTTTAAATTCAAAAGGTAGAGTTATTGTTACTGGAATTGGAAAAAGTGCCAATATAGCTTCAAAAATTGTTGCCACTTTAAATTCTACTGGCACACCTTCTATATTTATGCATGCAGCAGATGCCATACATGGTGATTTAGGGATTGTACAAAAAGGTGATGTCGTTATTTGCATTTCTAAAAGTGGTAATACCCCAGAGATAAAAGTACTACTACCCTTAATTAAAGACTCAAGTAACAAAATTATTGCAATTACAGGTAATTTAGAATCTTATTTGGCTGAGCAAGCAGATTTTGTTCTAAATGCAACTGTAGCACAAGAAGCTTGCCCGAATAATTTAGCTCCAACTACTAGCACTACAGCTCAATTAGTTTTAGGAGATGCTTTAGCTGTTTGTTTATTAGAAATGAGAGACTTTGGCAGTAAAGATTTTGCAAAATATCACCCAGGAGGAATATTAGGCAAACGATTGTATCTTCGAGTAAATGATTTGATACTGAATAACACAATTCCAAAAGTAAAACCTAATGATGCCATTTCAGAGGTTATTATAGAAATTTCAGAAAAACGATTAGGTGCAACCGCAGTCATTGAAAATAATAAAATTATAGGTGTAATTACTGATGGTGATATAAGACGAATGTTAAAGAACAGTCCTGATTTTATCTCTTTATCTGCTAAAGATATTATGGGTAGAAATCCAAAAACCATTAATTCTGACGCAATGGCTATTGAAGCTTTAAGCATCATGGAAAACAATAGTATAACTCAATTATTAGTTAGTGATAATGACATTTATAAAGGCATTATTCATTTACATGATTTATTAAAAGAAGGTATTATCTAATATGTCTGAAGAACAAAATGAAATGTCATTTCTAAACCATCTTGAAGTATTAAGATGGACGTTGGTACGCTCAGTAATAGCTGTATTGGTTACAAGCTCTATTGCTTTTATGATGAAATATTTTATTTTTAATAAAATTATTTTATTACCAAAAAACCCTTCATTTATTACGTACCGAATGTTATGCTCTCTCTCTAAAAAATTAGGTACAGATGGATTGTGTATAGATGAAATTCCGTTTATTGTTCAAAGTAGAACCATGGCTGGGCAATTTTCTGCTCATATTTGGACTTCGGTTACTGTTGGCTTCATCATTGCTTTTCCCTTTATTTTATGGGAAATATGGAAGTTTATTAAGCCAGGGTTATACTCTAAAGAAAGAAAACATGCAAGAAGTTTTATTATCATATCTTCTTTTTTATTCTTTTTAGGTGTTCTTTTTGGTTATTTTTTAATTACACCACTTTCAATTAATTTTTTAGGGTCATATAGAGTAGCAGATGAAGTAAATAATAATATAGATTTAAGCTCATATATAGGCCTACTCAGAGCTTCTGTACTTTCAGCAGGATTAATTTTTGAAATGCCTGTGGTTATTTATTTTTTAACAAAAATGGGATTGGTAACTCCTGAATTTTTAAAAAAATACAGAAAATATGCTCTAGTTTTAGTCTTAATTCTAGCTGCTATAATTACACCTCCTGATGTTATTAGTCAATTTATCGTGGCAATACCCATGGCAATTTTATATGAAATTAGTATTGTAATTTCAAAAGTAATACTCCGCAAAGAGAAAAAAGAAGCCGCTAAGCTTTAAATTTTTACTATTTTTACAATTATGAATATAGATGTTGATACATATATTGATAAACATACGCATTTTTATAAAATGCCACATATGCTTAGGCAATTAATTATTTCAACTGATCTTAAAGAAACTATAAAATGGAGAATGCCAACCTTTACCTATAACAATAAAGACATTATGAGTCTTGGAGCTTTTAAAAGTCATCATGAAAATTGGATTTTTCAAGGAACATTACTAAAAGGTCAAAAACATATTTTAACTTCTCAAGAAAAAACAAAGAATATACGTCAGTGGAGACTTACTCATGATTCTATTATTGATAAGAGTTTATTTGTAGCCTATAGTAATGAAGCCATCTCTAATAAAAAAAGAGCAATAAAAATAACGTATAAAAAAGATTAACTTAAAGATGATTTTAAGAGCAGAAAATATTCAAAAAATATATGGTAGCAGAACCGTTGTTAAAGGTATATCCCTACAAGTAAAACAAGGTGAAATCATTGGTTTATTAGGTCCAAACGGAGCTGGAAAGACAACTTCTTTTTATATGATAGTTGGTATGGTACAACCCAATGAAGGGAAAATTTTTTTAGACAATGAAGATATTACTAATGATTCAATGTACAAACGTGCTCAAAAAGGAGTAGGTTATTTAGCTCAAGAAGCTTCTGTTTTTAGAAAACTTTCTGTTGAAGATAATATATTGTCTGTCCTACAATTCACCAAACTTTCTAAAAAACAACAAAAAGAAAAATTAGAATCATTAATAGATGAATTTAGTTTAGGTCATGTTCGTAAAAATCGTGGTGATTTGTTATCAGGTGGAGAGCGAAGAAGAACCGAAATTGCTAGAGCTTTAGCATCAGACCCAAAATTTATACTTTTAGATGAGCCTTTTGCAGGTGTTGACCCTATTGCAGTTGAAGATATTCAAAGTATTGTCTCTCATTTAAAAGATAGAAATATTGGTATATTAATTACCGACCATAACGTTCAAGAAACATTAGCAATTACCGACAAAACCTATTTAATGTTTGAAGGTGGAATATTAAAAGAAGGTACTCCACAAGAATTGGCAGAAGATGAAATGGTTAGAAAAGTTTATTTAGGTGAGAATTTTGAACTAAAAAAAGCCATTAAAATAAAAAAAAGCTAACGAATAATTTCGTTAGCTTTTTTTTTATTTTTGATTCCCTAAGACTGATTTTGTACCAGTAACCTTCCCTTTTTCATTGATTAACAGATAATACGGAAAATTTTTTCTTTCTATTCTAAAAGCATAAACTTTCTCTATTCCATTTCTTTTTGATAAACTATAAGTAACGTTTTTTGAAATTTTATAGCCTGAATAATTCTTTAATGTTTCTTTTACACTCTCTGGAACTTCAGATTTTTGTATTTTATAGACAACTTCAGTAGTCTTTTTATCTTCAGATTGTCCATAACTATATTGTAAACCAAAATAGGTAAAGCAAATTAATATAGCTAAAATTTTAATATTTTTCATTGATCTATTCTTTAATAATTATTATTTTCTAGAACTCCAACTCGTTTTATATCTACCTGCATCAAAATCATAACCTAGAACTAATAATGGCGTTCCAGAATGGTTTAAATCAACAGCTTCATTGATATTGAATTGATACCCCATACCAACATAAAACTTATCCTTTTTCAGACCTAAAAGTGGTGATATCGATAGTGGGTTAAAACCTTGATCATTTAAAAATCTTGAATTAATTCCTGCCCACATATAACCATCATCTGTTATCTTACGTACTTTAAAATTTAAATCAGAAACCGACCGTCCATCTCCTTCAAAATATTTAAAATATAATGATGGCTCATATTCATATTCTTCACTATCACTTACAAAAGTATAGCCCGTATATGCATAATAATTTCTAAGTTTAATAGGTTCTGTATCAGCAAAGATTTCTATATTTTTATTCAAAATATTTGAGATATTAACACCTACAAAATAACGCTCTACTCTATACAATGCTCCAACTTCAAAGTTGTGATTTGAGGTTGACTGACTTGCTCCCACATGTGGATCATCTTGACCAGTTCCATATCCATTATCTCCAAAATTTTCAGTACTAATTTTAAAATGATTAAACTTATATGAGATACCAAAAGACAAATACTCTTCATCAGCATCAGATAATGTTAAATGATAAGCATAAGACAGTTGACCTCCCATTTGCTGTGTAGCACCATTAGTATCATTATATAAAATAATACCTAAACCTGTTTGTTCATTTAACCTAGTGTCATAAGATATATTCTGTGTACGTGGAGCATTTTTCATACCTACCCATTGAAAAACACCACTCAAACGTAATTTATGAACATCATCGATACCAGCATAGGCAGGAGAAATTGCAAAAGTGTTTTCAACCAAATATTGAGTGTAAGGCGATAATTTAAATTCCTGTGAATTTGCCATTAGCGTAAAGGCAAATGCTATTATAAAAATGTATTTTTTCATTGGATTATTTTTTCTCTTATTTTTTTTATTATCTATATAATGTAACGTTTCCTTTAAATTCTCTATTGTCATTCGGGTCATTTAGTTTAATAATGTACCAGTAATCTCCTGAGGGTAATAATTTACCTTTGT
>Ga0256834_1002864_pt1 | contig 10619 bp, 10 predicted proteins | sample 4281140metaG_FD_190536 | JGI IMG/M metagenome (GOLD analysis project Ga0256834, IMG submission 190536) | Hydrothermal vent microbial communities from East Pacific Rise, Pacific Ocean - 4281-140 | ecosystem: Environmental > Aquatic > Marine > Hydrothermal vents | place: Pacific Ocean: East... | reverse complement strand
GTTCCTTTTCCTGGAATTGGAGCAATAATACGAATTCCCATTGCAGAAAGTGATAAAGCAATATCATCTTCAAGATTTTTAATTTTTGAAATCCGAATACCTGCTTCGGGTACTATTTCATACAAAGTTACTGTAGGTCCAACAGTAGCTTTAATACGGTCAATCCCAATATTATAATTATTAAGTGTTGAAACAATTCGGTTTTTATTTGCTTCTAATTCCTCTTGATCAACAGAAATACTTTCGTTGTAATCTCGTAGTAAGTTTAATGTTGGAAATTTATAGTTACTCAATTCAAGTGTAGGATCAAATTCGCCAAAATCTTTCACCAATTTATCAGCCAAATTTTCATTTACATGATTTTCTTCTACAATTTGATCTACGGCAATTTCAACGTCATTACTGGACTCAATATTTTCTTCAAAAGTAGATTTTATATTTGTGCCTGATTCTTCTTTCTCAAGAGGAATATCGGTATTAGTTGATTTTTTTTGTGAAGTAGATTGAGTATTGTCTAGAGATAATTCAATGGATTGTTTGGTGTTTTCTAAGGTGCTTTCAGTAACTTTATCTTTATGATTGTTCTTTTTTGTACTTTTAAAGTTGTTTTTAAAAGCTTCAGGTGTTAACTTAAAACGAATTACTAAATAAGAAATTCCTAAAAATAATAAGAGTAAAATTAATCCTGTTTTCCCTAAAAATTGTTGTAAAAACAAATTAATTTCATAACCTAATACACCTGCAAATAGTGAATTTTTATAGGCAAAAAATCCAAAACTAATTGAAATCCAAAGAATTCCTAAAATTCCCCATCCCCAAATTTTTCTAACTTTTTTTAACTTTCCCTTTAAAAAAATAGAGATGCCAGAAAAGAACAAAAGGAAAGGTATGTATAGTGCTGCAACTCCAAAACTTTTGTAAATAAAGAAATGACTGATACTAGCACCAATTTTTCCTAATAAATTTTTTACTGAAATATTTTTATCTGTAAAATTTGAAAGTTGACTTTGGTCTTCTTGCCAGTTAAAAAAATAAGATATAAATGAAATTAGTAAAAAAAATGCAAATAATATTACAAACACTCCAATAATGGTTTGTGTTTGCTGGTTTCCAAAAAAAGATTTGGTTTTTTGAAAACGAGGCTTGATTATTTTTTTTGTTGAAATTTTTTTCTTTTTAGCCATTTACCGTATTATCTCACAAAAATATAAAATTAATATGATTGTGGTTAAATTCCTAAATAAATTTAGGGATATAAATAATTAAACCAATAATAATGGCAAATATTGCTGCAAAAAATGCTGCGCCGGCAGAAATATCTTTAACTCTGCCAATTTGTTTGTGATATTCAGGGTGAATAAAGTCGGCAATTTTCTCAATAGCAGTATTTAATGATTCTGCTACCAAAACAAGTCCAATTGCAACTAATTGAAACATCCATTCGGTAGCAGAAATATGCATTAAAAAGCCTATAATTGTCATAATAATAGCAATTATAACCTGTGCTATGATACTGTTTTCAGAAGTAATTAAAATCCAAAATCCCCTAGCAGCGTATTTTACTGATTTTAGGCGATTTAGAAAAAAATTGTTTCTTAAACTCATAGTTGTTTTTACAATGCCTTTAGCACATCTTCATAATTAGGTTCGTCAACAATTTCAGGAACTTGTTGTGTATATGTTACTTCTCCTTCTTCATTAATAATTACAATTGCTCTTGAGTGTAAGTTGGCAAGTGGCCCATCTTTAATTGTTACGCCGTATGCCTTTCCAAATTTTCCTTTTGCAAAGTCAGACAATGTAATAACATTATCCAGTCCTTCAGCACCGCAAAAGCGTGCTTGTGCAAAAGGTAAATCTCTAGAAATACAAAGTACTTTTGTGTTTTCAAGATTTCCAGCTTCTTTGTTGAATCTTCTAACTGAAGCTGCGCAAGTACCAGTATCTAAGCTAGGGAAAATATTTAATATTAGTTTAGAACCCCTAAAATCTTTTAGCTTTGCTTTAGATAAATCTGATTTTATTAAATTAAATTTTGGTGCTTTTTTACCAATTTTAGGTAGTTTTCCTACCGTATTAATTGGATTGCCTTTTAGTGTTATTTTAGTCATAATAATTATATTTTAAATACCAAAGTTAGTTTAAAAAGTAAAAACTCCCGAATTAATTCGGGAGTTTTTAAAATATATTTGATTTTTGTTAGTGTTTCGATAAGTAATCAGCTACACCTTCATGCGTAGCTTTTAATCCTTCTTTTTCTGAACTCCAGTTTGCAGGGCAGGCTTCGCCGTGCTCTTCTGTAAATTGTAATGCATCAACCATTCTCAAAGCCTCATCAACATTTCTTCCTAAGGGAAGGTCGTTTACCACTTGATGACGTACAATACCATCTTTATCAATTAAAAACAAACCACGATAAGCAATTAATTCGCCACTAGCTTGTAATTGATCGTTATCATCGTAATAATAATCACCTGCTAATACATCGTAATTTTTTGAAATAGTTTTATTGGTATCAGCAACAATTGGATATGTTACACCTTGAATTCCTCCTTGAGCTTTTGGCATTTGCAACCATCCCCAGTGAGATTGTTCAGTATCTGTAGATACAGCAACTAATTGAACATTTCTTTTTTCAAATTCTGCTAATTTTTCTTGAAAAGCAAATAATTCGGTAGGACAAACAAATGTAAAATCTTTAGGATAAAAGAATAAAATAACATATTTATTTCCTTCAAATTGTTCTAAAGAGTAATTTTCAACAAACTCTACTCCGTTTACTACCGCTTGCGCGCTAAATTTTGGTGCTTTTTTTCCAACTAATACAGCCATTATTATATTTTTATTTATGATTAATAATTTTGTTTAGCAAAGTTACAAATTTATATAGTGATTTAAAATGATGTTAATTTTAATATTTTATTACGAAATAGATTTTCTCTATAATAAATAACTTTCCAATAATTTAATAAGTATAAAATCTTGTATATTCGCAGTCTAAAATTTAAACCTTTTGAAGCTTAAAAATTACACTTCTGAATTTAAAAATAATTTAAAATTAGCAACCCCAATTATGATGGGGTCATTAGGCCATTTATTGGTTGGTTTAATTGATGATATTATGGTGGGTAGGCTAGGTCCTGTAGAGTTAGCAGCTACTTCACTGGGTAATAGCTTGGTTTTTATTGCGCTTTCTATTGGTATTGGATTTTCGTTTGCAATAACACCTTTAATTGCAGAATCTGACGGAGAAGGCGATGAAGAAAAAGGAAGAAATATTTTTCAGCATGGGTTAATTTTAATGACCATTTTAGGCGTTGCAGTGTTTGGAATGTTATTGTTTATTAAGCCCATTTTGTATCATTTAGATCAACCCGAAGAAGTAGTTGTTTTAGCAATACCTTATTATGAAATAGTTGCAATGTCCATGATTCCTCTTATGATTTTTCAGGGATTTAAGCAATTTGCTGATGGTTTGTCGCAAACAAAATATGCTATGTATGCCACAATACTTACAAACGTTGTAAACATTATTTTAAATTTTGCATTAATTTATGGTATATGGATTTTCCCTAGGTTAGAATTGGTTGGAGCTGCAATAGGTACCCTAATTTCGAGGGTTGTGATGGTTGTTTTTTTATATGTTGTATTAATGAAAAAAGAAAAATTTGTAATTTATATGAAAAGATTACAATTTAAAGAAATAAAAATTAAAACTTTCAAAAAAATAATAAGTATTGGATTTCCAACAGCACTGCAAATGTTATTTGAAGTTGGATTATTCACAGCATCAGTTTTATTAGCCGGTACTTTGGGAGCCTTACCTCAGGCTGCAAATCAAATAGCATTAAAACTTGCTTCTACTACATTTATGATTGCTGTTGGTATTGGTGTTGCAGCAACAATTAGGGTGAGTAATCAAAAAGGATTGAATAATTTTATTGAATTAAGACGCATTGCATTCTCAAACTTCTTGTTAATTTTAATAATTATGTTTACCTTTTCAATTGCATTTATGGTATTTAGAAATGTACTGCCATGGATGTTTACAGATAATTTAGAAGTTATTAAAATAGCATCAAGTTTGTTAATAATCGCAGGCTTTTTTCAATTGTCAGATGGGTTACAAGCCGTTATTTTAGGAGGGTTAAGAGGGTTGCAAGATGTGAATATTCCTTCAGGAATAACATTCATTGCATATTGGATAATTGGTTTTCCTGTTTGTTATTACTTAGGAAGAATTGCAGACCTTGGTACTTTAGGAATCTGGATAGGCTTATTAACCGCATTAACCAGTTCAGCAATTATGCTGTTTTTTAGATTTAACTATTTATCAAATAAATTAATAAAAGAAAAAAATGGACTTACCTAAATTTTTATTGGGAGATAATACAGATTACTCTGACAATATTTTTATTATTCATACAGAATTCCCTCGATTCATTATTAATTTAATTGATGATGAAATAGAGTGGTTAGAAGATTTTCAAGGTGAAGATCAAGAACAATTAGAAAGGGAGGTTGTAACACTTATAGATTTAGCGAGTAAGTTTTATGACCGTGAGATGGAGCGATATAATGAAGAATGAAAATTAGTTTTTAGACTCATTTATTAGTTTAAACGCTTGTCCAACCCAATCATCTCGTTCAATTCTACCAGTAAAAAATTTAATTAATTCGTTAATTTTAGCAATGTCTCTACTGTTAAAATTACTTATTTGTTCAAAGGTGAAAATACCAATAGCGTTTAGTTTTTTTTCAATTGAAGATCCAATGCCTTTTATTTTTTGTAAATTATCTTTATTTTCAATAGATGCAAACCCTATGCGATTAAAATTCAACCCTCTATCATAGGTGTCTATTGGAACTGTCTTTACCATTTTTTTACCGCCACGTTCAAATGTTTTGGTTGCTCTAATTTTAGACAAGTCATCTTTAATGTTTAAATCAATAAACTTATTATTTGAATTAAAAGACTTTTTATTCTTTTTTCTATATTCTTTGATTTGTCCAAAAAATAAACCAATTAAAAAAGCTCCTAGCATCCAGCAAAAAATTTCTAAGAGATGTATAATACTTGGATTTGAAAAAATGAATAAGGACATAGTTAAGTTTAGATATTAGTTAATTTTAATTTCGATTCTTCTATTTATAGCTCTTCCTTTTTCAGTTGTTTTTTCGGCAATTGGTTCAGACTCACCTTTAGAAAATATTGATAGTTTATTGGAGTCTATACCATTATTAATAAAGTATTTTTTTGTTTTTTTAGCTCTATTGAGTCCAATAATTATATTTTTGTCAAAATATCCTAAGTTATCAGTATGCCCAGTAATTCTCACTTTTTTAGTAGGATATTTATGTAAATATTGCCTTAAAACTTTGGTGTAGTATTCTAAATCTTTAGTTGGTATTAACATATCATCCTTAAATTCAAGGTATAGTGTCTTGTCACTAATTATGACTTCAATACTATCTGTAAATTTTTGAGCTATTTTGTTAAAAGTTAGGTCAATACCATTGTTGAATTTTTTTTCATGATTAAATGAAAAATTTGAAACTTGTCCAAAAGTTTTAATTCTGTCTGCTTTCACACCTAGATGGACTAGCATATTTTTTACGATTTCTGCACGTTGAATTCCAATATTTTTATTGGAATTGGTTTGAATTTCATCATGTAAATACTTTCCAATAATATGAAGTTCTTTTGTGTAATTGTTTGTTAGAACAAATTTGATACTATCAGTTAAATGTGGAATATCAGTTATATTAGAAACGTATGAATCATTTTGTTTTATGGTAAATGCTGTTGGGAAATTATAAATAGTACTGTTAGTTTTATCAATAACTGATAACTGCATTTTTTGAGGAGAGGTGACAGTTAAATTTTCTGATGAGATATTACAATTGTTAAAAAGTTTATTGCTGATAAAATAATGAGACGTGAGCGCAATTAAAACCCAAACAAAAAAAACAGTAATGGCTTTAAAATAGTGTAGCATGATTTATTTTTTAGCACGCTAAATTTAAGGATAAATATTTTTGGTTGCAAATTTATCTTACTGCAAATGAAAAGATTAGAATAGTAAAGCTAATTGTTTTTAAAAGATTCAACCAATTCAAGTTTGTTTAAAGTAGTTTTAGTTGTAAAAATACCATAATTAATAAAGACATTCTTTTTTTCAATTTTATCAATAGTTCCACAAGAGTTGCTACCAATAATACGAACTTTGTCTTGTGCTTTAAAAATATAATTAGCCTTATGTTTTTCAATTTTTTCAGCTGCTATTTTTTTTACTTTTCGTACCTTAATAACTTCAGTTAATACTTCTACTTCTGTAGTTTTTAGCTTTTTCTCAACTTGTTGTTTCTGTACCTTTACCTGTTTTTTTTGAAGTTTAGTTTTAGGTTTTGGAGGGTTCTTTTTTAAATGTTTTGTTTTTTCAGTAGCCACCCACTTATTAAAATCTGTAGTGAGTTGTTTTTTATTATTGGTTTGAAAATATCTATGAATGAGCTCGTTAACTTTTCTTCCTAAAGAAAGCATTTTTAGGTTATTATCGTATAATTCTTGAAAACTTTCAAGTTTTTCTTGAACTTTTTGTTGTTTTTCTGTTAAACTATCAGTTTGTTCTACAGCTTTAGATTTTACTTTTTCTAAAATTTCAGAAGTTTGTTGCAGTTTATTCCTCTCTTTTTGAAGTTTAGAAATTGTTTTATCTAATCTAATTTTTTCACCTTCAACTCTTTTTTTTGCTTTGTTAATTAAACTGAATGGAATACCATTTTTTTGAGCAACTTCAAAAGTAAAAGAGCTACCAGCCTGTCCAATAAATAATTTGTACAATGGCTCTAAAGTTTTCTCGTTGAATTGCATATTAGCATTGGCAACATTCTCCAATTCACTTGCCAATACTTTTAAATTTGCATAATGTGTAGTAATTATTCCAAAAGCCCCTTTTGTGTAAAACTCTTCTAAAAATATTTCAGCCAAAGCGCCTCCTAACTCGGGATCGCTCCCAGTTCCAAACTCATCAATTAAAAATAAGGTATTGTTATTGCATTTTCGTAAAAAATTACGCATATTTTTTAAACGATAGCTATATGTACTTAGTTGATTTTCAATAGATTGGTTATCTCCAATATCTGTTAGTATTTTTTCAAAGAAAAAAGTTTCTGAACGTTCGTGTACAGGTATTAATAAGCCACTTTGAAACATCACTTGGAGCAATCCAATAGTTTTAAGTGCAATACTTTTACCTCCAGCATTTGGCCCAGAAATAACAATAATTTGTTGATTTTTATTTAGTTCAAGTGTTTGAGGTACTGTTTTAAGGTTTTGTTCTTTATTTTTCACCAATAAAATTGGGTGATATGCATTTCTTAGAAAAATTCTTTTTTCGGAAGTTATTTTAGGAAAACATGCTTTTATCTTTTTTGCATACATTGCTTTTGCAGCGGTAACATCTAACTTTGTTAGGTAGTTCTGGTAGCTTTTTAAATCAGGAATAAAAATCCTTAGTGAATTTGTTAATTCCTTTAAAATTCTAACAATCTCTTGGTGCTCTTCATAAATTAAATTTTGTAGCTCTCTACTATATTGTAAGGTGGTTTCTGGAGCAATAAATACAATGCTTCCTGTCTTAGAACTTCCTACCAAGCTACCTTTTACTTTTCTTCGATGCATAGCTTGAACAGCTAAAACACGCTGATTGTCAATAACGGATTCTCTAATTTCATCTAAATAACCTGCATTATTGTATTGACTTAAAGCTTTGTTGAAGCTTCCACCGATTTTAGAGCGAACCAAATTAATATCTTTCCTCAGTTGTTTTAATAATGTTGAAGCATTTTCTTGAACTTCTCCAAAAGGGGTAATTATTTTTTCTATGCTAAGTACTAATTGCTTTTGGTATGTTATTTTTTGAGAAGCTTCAAAAAGAAAAGGGTGGTATTCTCTAAATTTTTTAAAAAATTGCAGTAGCTCAAAAATTGTAGTTGAATTATTTAGTATTTTTAAGAAAGAGGTTGGTTCTAGATAACTATTTTCAATAGATAATAAATGTAATTCTTTTTGAATATCGTCAAAATGATGATTGGGTATTTTATTATCGTTTTCAAAGGTTGATAAATATTCATTTACTTCTTCTAATTCTGGTTTCAATTTTTCAATAGTTTGAAAAGGTTTTATTTGTAAAGTTTCAGTTTTACCTAAATTTGAAATACAAAATTCACTTACAGACTGTAAAATGGTATTAAATTCTAAATCAATTAATGTTTTTTCTGAAATGTTACTCATAAAAAATAGTACTTTTGAAAAGTTAGGCAAAAGTATAAATTTAAGATGAATAGCAACAATGAAAGTTAAAATAGCTGAAAGTTGGAAAAAAGTATTACAACCTGAATTTGAAAAACCTTATTTTAAACAACTTACTCAGTTTGTTAAAAATGAATATACAACAAATAATTGTTTTCCAAAAGGAACTCAAATTTTTGAAGCTTTTAATTTATGTTCTTTTGAAAGTTTAAAAGTAGTAATAATTGGTCAGGATCCTTACCATGGTGTAGGGCAGGCGCACGGACTTTGTTTTTCAGTAAATGAGGGTGTTGCTCATCCACCATCATTAATCAATATTTTTAAAGAAATTGAAACAGATTTAAATATTCCTTATCCCAAAAGTGGGAATTTAGAGCGTTGGGCAAAACAAGGTGTACTTTTGTTAAACGCCACACTAACTGTTAGAGCTCACAATGCAGGTTCTCATCAAAAAAAAGGTTGGGAGCAATTTACAGATGCAGTTATAGAAAAAATTTCAGAAGAAAAAAAGGATGTAGTTTTTTTGCTTTGGGGAGGTTTTGCGAAAAAGAAAGGATTGAAAATTGATAAAACTAAACATCATATTTTAACTTGCGGACATCCATCACCTTTAAGTGCTAATAGAGGTTATTGGTTTGGGAATAGACACTTTAGCAAAACGAATGATTATTTAGAAGCTAAAAAAATTGAAAAAATAAAATGGTAGTAGTTATTACTACAACGTTTCATAAAAAATAAAAAAGCACCATTAAAGTGCTTTTTTACTAATTAACTTAAAAAGTTATACAATGAAAACAAAGTTATGCAAGTACTTTGCTAACAGATACATCGCAATTCCTATGCCAAAATTAGGGAGGTGTTGTTAATTAAAAGTTAAAGTAAAAATAATTTTATATTAAGTGTCTTTGTGCTTTGTAGGAAGAACGTACCAATGCACCACTCTCAACATATTTAAAACCCATTTTTAAACCTAGTTCTTTATATTTATCAAACTGTTCAGGTGTTATGTATTCAATAACAGGTAAATGTTTCTTACTTGGTTGTAAATATTGACCAATAGTTAAAATATCAACTTTAGCATTTGCTAAATCTTGCATGGTTTCAATAACTTCAGTTTCAGTTTCGCCCAATCCAAGCATAATACCAGATTTTGTTCTCTGTTGCCCTTTATCTTTCATATATTTTAAAACTTCCAAGCTGCGATCATATTTTGCCTGTATTCTAACTTCTCGTGTTAAGCGCCTAACAGTTTCAAGATTGTGAGAAATTACTTCTGGAGCAACAGTTAAAACTCTGTCGATATTTATTTTATTTCCTTGAAAATCAGGTATTAATGTTTCAATTGTTGTGTTTGGATTTGCTCTTCTTATAGCATTGATTGTTTCAGCCCAAATTATAGAACCACCATCTTTTAAATCATCTCTATCTACAGATGTAATAACAGCGTGTTTTATTTTCATTAATTTAATTGAACGTGCTACTTTCTCTGGTTCTTCCCAATCTACTGTTTCGGGCCTTCCGGTTTTCACACCACAAAAACCACATGAACGTGTGCAAATATTTCCTAAAATCATAAAAGTGGCTGTACCTTCAGTCCAGCACTCACCCATATTAGGACAGCTTCCACTAGTGCAAATGGTATTTAATTTGTACTTGTCAACTAACCCTCTTAGTTCAGTATATTTTTTACCAACAGGTAATTTTACTCTTAACCATTTGGGTTTTTGGATTTTATTTGAAGGTGATATTGTTTTTTCTGACATTTTTTATGAAAATTGACTGCAAAAGTACGAAGAATTTATAAACTAAAAAGGTACCAAATGCTAAAGCTAATTAAAAATAGTATGCCAAACCAACTGAGGATTTTTAAATATAAAGAAGGCCTCCATTCTTTTGGAGTATGTTTTCCTGAAATTAAAATATAGTTTATAATAGCGAAGAAGGGAGCTGTTAAAAAAGATAAGATTGTTGCAATTTTTATAAGTACACCCATCTCAGACATAAAGAAAATTAATATTGAAATAGTTCCAGTTGCTAAAAAACTAATCCAAAACCAGTACATATTTTTATAAGATTTACCAGTTAAAAGATCAAAGGTTTTAGTCATTGCCCTTGGCGATGCATCTAAAGTAGTAATGGTGGTACTAAACATAGTTGTAAATGCGGCTGCTGCAATAAAAATAGTTGTTCCACTTCCTAAATTTTTAGTGTAAAGGCTAATTAATTGTTTTGAAAATTGCATAGCACTTCCGCTAAAAATTTCACCTGAATGATACATTACAATTGCACCTAAAGAAACAAAACA
>Ga0256834_1002863_pt1 | contig 10620 bp, 16 predicted proteins | sample 4281140metaG_FD_190536 | JGI IMG/M metagenome (GOLD analysis project Ga0256834, IMG submission 190536) | Hydrothermal vent microbial communities from East Pacific Rise, Pacific Ocean - 4281-140 | ecosystem: Environmental > Aquatic > Marine > Hydrothermal vents | place: Pacific Ocean: East... | reverse complement strand
CAGAGAGCCGTTTTCACGCTGGATCTCTTTTTTGGTGCGGACGACGACGGCCTTGACGACCTGGCCCTTTTTCACTTTGCCGTTGGGCAGCGCTTTTTTGACGGAAGCGACGATGACGTCGCCCACGCTGGCGTAGCGACGCTTGCTGCCGCCCAGGACCTTGATACACATGATCTCTTTCGCGCCGCTGTTGTCGGCGACGTTCAGACGGGTGAAGCTTTGAATCATGATCCGACTCCTCTGGTCACGATCTCTTTGAGGCGGAACGATTTGCGTTTGGAAAGCGGTCGGCACTCGATCGCGCTGACCACGTCGCCGACGTTCGTCTCGTTGCGCTCGTCGTGAATGAGATATTTCTTGAAGCGTTTGACCGTTTTGTGATAGCGGGGGTGCATGATGCGGCGCTCGACCAGAACGGTCGCCGTCTTGTCACCCGCTTTCTTGATGACGGTTCCTTGAATGATACGTTTATGTGACGCCATTTCCTATTCCTTATGCATTCTTCTGCGCGTTGATGGCAGTCTTGATGCGCGCGATGTCCTTGCGGCACGCGCGGATCTCGTTCGGGTTGGTAAGCTGCATCGTCTTGAGCTTGAGTTTGAGCTCAAACAGCTCCATCTTCTTCTCTTTCAACATCTTTTCGAGCTCTTCAAGGCTCTTTTCTGCGATCTCAGTATATTTCATTGCTTGCCTCTTGTGTGACGATTTTCGTTTTGAAAGGCAGTTTGTGCATCGCAAGGGTCAGCGCTTCGCGGGCGAGCGCGTCGTTGACACCGGCCATCTCGTAGATGATGCGGCCGGGCTTGATGTTCATGACCCACTTGTCGACGGCACCTTTACCTTTACCCATCCGTGTTTCAAGCGGCTTCGCGGTGATCGGCTTGTCGGGGAAGACACGGATCCAGACTTTTCCGGTACGCTTGACGTGACGGGTCATCGCGACCCGCGCCGCTTCGATCTGGCGGCTGTCGATGCGGCCGTGCTCGATCGCTTTGATTCCGATGTTGCCGAATGCCAGCTGATTGCCGCGGTAGGCTTTGCCGCGGTTGCGGCCTTTCTGCTGTTTGCGGTATTTGGTTCGTTTGGGCATCAACATGATTTATCTCCTTCCGCGGGGCGCGCGGCGTCCGCGTTTCTCTTCGACCGGCTCGGGCTGGATACCCTTCTGAAGGACTTCGCCTTTGAAGATCCAGACTTTGACGCCGATGATTCCGTAGGTGGTGTACGCCTGGGCGAAACCGTAATCGATCTTGGCGCGCAGCGTGTGCAGCGGCACGCGGCCTTCGAGGTACCACTCGGTCCGGGACATTTCCGCGCCGCCGAGGCGTCCGGCGACCTGGACTTTGATCCCCTTCGCTCCCGCTTTCTGGGCGGCCTGGATCACCTTTTTCATGGCGCGGCGGAACGCGATGCGGCGCTCGAGCTGCGTGGCGATGTTTTCGGCGGCCAGCTGGGCCGACGCCTGCGGGCGTTTCTCTTCGCGGATGTTCAGAGAGACCGGCTTTTGGACCATGTTCTGAAGGCGGGTTTTCAGTTTTTCGATATCCGCGCCCTTCTTGCCGATGATGATACCGGGCCGTGCCGCGACGATCGTGACGCGAAGGCGCTTCGCCGTGCGCTCGATGATGATGTCGGCGATACCCGCGTAGTAGAGCTCTTTTTTGAGGAACTTGCGGATTTTGTCGTCTTCGGCCACGAAAGCCGGAACACGCTGCCAGTTGGGATACCAGCGGCTTGACCAGTTACGGTTGATACCAAGGCGCAAACCAATCGGATTGACTTTCTGACCCATTACTTATCCTTCGCTTCAGTAACTTCGACCATCACGTGCGAGGTCGGTTTCATGATGCGCGACGCGCGACCGCGTGCGCGGGGTTTCCAGCGCTTGAGAACCGGACCCTTGTCGATTCGGCAGGAAGAGACCACGACCTCTTCGGGCTCGTAGCCGCCGTTGGCGACGGCGGAAGCGATCACCTTGGCGATCACTTTGGCCGCTTTGTTGGGCATGAACTCCAGGCTCGCCAGGGCGAGCTCCGCGTTCATTCCCTGGACTTCGCGGGCGATGAGGCGGGCTTTGGTCGGGCTGAGGCGGATGAATTTCAGTGTTGCTTTGCTCATGCGCTACCCCTTACTTCCCGACTTTTTTCTGAACCGAGCCTTTGTGGCCGCGGAACGTGCGTGTCGGAGCGAACTCGCCGAGTTTGTATCCGACGTGGTTCTCCGTGATGTACACGGGAACGAACTGGCGTCCGTTGTGGACGTTGATGGTCAAACCGATCATCTCCGGGAAGATGGTGCTTCGGCGTGACCAGGTCTTAATCGGTTTATTATCACCGGTCTCTTTCGCTTTAAGCACCTTCTTCATCAGGTGCTCGTCGATAAAAGGACCTTTTTTAATCGATCGTGCCATGTCTACCTATCCTCTTATTTTTTCTTGCGTCGAGAAATGATCAGTTTGTCACTGGCCTTCTTGCGACGGGTCTTGAAGCCTTTGGTCGGCATACCCCAGGGGGTAACGGGATGGCGACCGGAGTTGGTCTTGCCTTCACCACCGCCGTGGGGGTGATCAACCGGGTTCATCGCAGAACCGCGGGTTTGCGGACGGATACCGCGGTGGCGGTTACGGCCCGCTTTGCCGATGACCATGTTGGCGAACTCTTCGTTGCCCACGGTGCCGACGGTGGCCATGCACTCACCCAGGATTTTGCGCATCTCGGAGCTGGGCATACGGACAATGACATATTTGCCTTCCCGGCCCATGATCTGCGCGTAACCGCCGGCACTGCGCACCAGTTGGCCGCCTTTGCCCGGTTTCATCTCGATGTTGTGCACCAGGGTACCGACAGGGATATTTTTGAGTTTCATCGCGTTGCCGGGTTTAATGTCCAGTCCCGCTTCGGCGGCCTGAACTTTATCACCCACCTTCAAACCGCTGGGCTGAAGGATGTAGCGTTTGTCGCCGTCGGCGTAGTGGATCAGGCAGATGCGGCAGTTGCGGTACGGATCGTACTCAACGGTCGCAACGGTGCCTTCGACGCCGAATTTGTTGCGTTTGAAGTCGATAATGCGATAGAGTTTTTTCGCACCCGCTTCCTTATGACGGCTCGTGATTCTGCCGCGGTTGTTGCGTCCCGCTTTGGCCGGCAGTTTTTTCAGAAGTTTGCGAACCGTCGGTTTGCTGGTAATGTCACTGCTCTCGATGACGCTCATGAAGCGTCGGCTCGGAGTGTACGGTTTAAATGTTTTGATTCCCATCTTCTCTTCCTTACGCGCTCAGGCTCTCGATGTTGGCGCCTTCCGGCAGTTTCACATAGAACTTCTTAAAATCGGGGCGCTTGCCTTCGCGACCTCGGAAACGCTTAACCTTGCCCTTTTGGCGAAGGGAGTTGACCTTCAGCGGGTTGACGCCGAAGTACTCTTTAAAGATCGCCTTGAGCTGGTTTTTGGTCACTTTCGGCGAAGTTTGCACCACGATGACGCCCTCTTCCTGAAGGCCCAGACTCTTTTCCGTATATACGATTGATTTAATATCGGTAATATCAGCCATCTTAGCCCTCTTTCGTCAAATTGTCCCAAACCGCTTTCTCGATAACCACCGCGCGGTAGGCGGCGGCCAGATAGCCGTTGAGCTCGTTCTCTTCGATCAGATAGCAGTCGGGAAGGTTTCTAAACGCCAGGTAGGTCTTCTCGTCAATCAAAGACTTGACCCACAGCGCGTCGCGCGCGCCCAGTTTTTTCATCATGGCCGCCGCGTCTTTGGTTTTGCCGCTGGCTACCTCGATGGCGTCTACTACAAAGAGCTGGCCGTTGGCCGCTTTCTCCGCCAGGGCGTGCAAAAGCGCCAGGCGTTTTTGCTTTTTGTTGACCTTCTGGTTGTAGTTACGGTTGGCTTTGGGGCCAAACGCCACGCCGCCGCCGACAAAGAGCGGTGAGCGGATTGAACCGGCGCGGGCGCCGCCGCGACCTTTTTGGCTCCAGGGTTTTTTGCCGCCGCCGCTAACCGCGGAGCGGTTCTTGGTGTGGGCCGTATTGGCGCGCAGGGCCGCCTGGTACGCCTTCACATACAGATAAAGGTTGTGGGCGCTTGCCTCAAGAAAAGCAGCGGGCAGTTCCGCCTCGCCCGCCTTTTCCAGGTTTTCATTCAGAACAACTGCTTTGCTCATTTACTGATCCTTACCCGTCCCATACCGCCGTTGGGGCCGGGAACGGCACCCTTGACGACGAGAATCCCGTTTTCGGGATCGAAAGAGACGATTTCGTTTTTAACGGTCACTTTGGCGTTGCCGTAGTGGCCGGGCATTTTCTGTCCGGGTTGAACGCGACCGGGCCATTCACAGTTACCGATAGAACCGGGTGCGCGGTGGAAACGAGAACCGTGACTGCGGGGACCGCCGGCAAAGTTCCAGCGCTTCATGACACCGCTGAAGCCGCGGCCCTTGCTGGTAAAGGTGCATTTGACCTTTTTGGCTTCGCTAAGCGGCGAAAGATCCAGGTCGCCCGCTTCGGTATTGACCACTTTGAGGGTGGCGAAACGGTTGAATTCGGGGCTGAGGCCATACTTTTTTTGTTGTCCCTCAATCGCCTTGTTGCGTTTCTTGCCGTCGGCATAGGCGACAATGGCCCGACCGTCTTCGCCCACCTCGCACACTTTGACTTCCCGTACTTTCAGGAGCGTCACCGGCGTGCTCGGTACGCCAATCGTTCGGCTCATACCGATTTTTTCTACGATAAATTCCATAACTTTTACCCCTTGTTACCCATAGATCGGACTTCGACATCCACTTCCGGAGCCAGATCAAGCTTCATCAGCGAATCAACAGTATCCGGTGTCGCGGAGACAATGTCGATCATACGCGCATGAATACGAATTTCAAACTGTTCACGAGAATCTTTGTTGATGTGAGGCGATCTGAGCACGGTATAGCGTCGGATCTTGGTAGGCATAGGAATGGGTCCGCGAATTTCCGCGCCCGTCCGTTTAACCGCTTCTACGATGGCGGCAACTGAGCGATCAAGCACACGGTGATCGTACGCTTTAAGCTTAAGTCGAATTTTTTCCATAGGTTTTTCCCTTAAAAGAACTTGTTGGTTATGGCACCAACGCTTTTTGGAGCCAAGATTATACATAAAGAAAAAGTCAAAAGCAAGGTTTTTCGGGGGTTTTGTTGCGCAAACACAAAAATTTGTTTCCTTTTTAGAAGGAAATAGTAGAACTTTTTTTCGATTCCGCCGAAACCTGCTACAATTACGCAAACCAAACACAGGAAGGAACATAACCGGTTATGGAAAGCAATACCACCGCCACCTTTGCCCAAGAACTCCCCGATCTGCCCTACCTTAACATGGGATCGGGATTTCTCATCGGGATGGCCGTCGGCTACTTTTTAAAAAAGAGTTTCAAGATTCTCCTTTTTTTCCTGGGAGCGGCCATCGCTTTTACCTTCGCGCTAAGCCAAATGCACGTCGTGGAACTTCACCCCGATCAACTGGAGCATACCGTCTCGACCGGATCGGACTATTTTAAACATTTTGCCCTCTTCCTCAAAGATCGCCTCTCCGCTTTCGGGGCCGCCGGGAGCGGATCGGCCATCGCCGGTTTTCTGGTCGGATTGAAGATGGGTTAAAGCGCCATGCACCAGCTGGAGGCTCTGTATGAGCTTGTCCCCAGGCCCGTCGGGTTCGTGGAGCGCAAGTATGAGATTCCCTCCTACTCAATCAACCTCTACGGCCCGCCCCTTTCGGGCAAAAGCTGGCTGGCGCTGGACTATCTTCAAAAGCTTCCCCGTCAACGGAGCCTCTATATTGATCTTGCAGACCCCCGCATTGATGAAAAAGGACTTTTTGAGAACCTTCAAAGTTTTATAGAAAACCGCCGTATCGACACGATTGTGCTCGACCATTGCTGTCAGGCGCCTCCCGTTTTGCCCCGTTGTCGTCAATATATTCTCATCTCCCGACACCCTCTTGATGCGCTCCCGCTTTTGCCGAAGCTAAACGTTCTACCCCTGGATTTTGAGGAGTTTTTGGCTTTTGAAAAGCGGTTTTTGCAACCACAGCACTCCTTCTCCCTTTACCTGAAAACCGGCTCGCTCCCTTTGATGGCGAAGATCCCGGAACCCCTCATCACGGCCCGGCTCCATCAAACCGTTCGGCTCATCTTCCCGGATCCTTTGACATTACGTCTCTTCAAGATCCTTGCCGCCTTTAACGGCAAAAGCACCTCGCCGCACCAGATCTACACCCTTTTTAAGCGGGAACATCCCCTCTCCAAAGACCGGCTTTACGCCACACTCAAAGCGTGGGAATCCGATGGGATTTTGCAATGGTTCGCCAAGGCCGACCGCCCAAGATCCGCCAAACGCCTCCTGCTTTTTGATTTTGCCCTGCCCGCGTCCATGCATTTTGAAAAGTCCCTCATGGGTCAGCTCTACACCATCACGGCCCGGCGCCTGCGCCAAACGGCACCGGAGGTCACCTGGCATGACAAGATCGATTTTTTTGATCCGGACAGCCGGTGCGCCTACTTTCTTTTGCCCTTCGGCAATCCGCAGGGGTCAGCCAAAAAAATTGCGAGCGCCGCCTCGGAACTGGACAGACTACGATGCAGACGTGTTGTTATTTTAACAATTTCTAATACTTTCAGTTTCCGTTTTGAGCCCATGAGTGTCACCGCCAAACCCTTTTATGAATGGATATTAGAGGAGTAGCCTCTTTCAGCCCCCTTTCAAACTGACCGCATTAGAATAGGCGTAAATGAGTGCAAATTTCTTTAAACGGGAGTAGCCATGCGAAAGGGTTTGTTGATTCTTCTTTGGGGCACCGTCTCTCTCTTTTCGGCAGATCACGCCTTTTACAGGAGTATTGTTCTGGCCACATGCTCCTCACTGCCTGAGTGCAGTCTCTATGCCAAACAGGTCGGCAGTAACATACAAAAAGATCCAAATCTTTTACGCATACAAAAAGCAAAAGGTTTCTCCGTCCTGAGCCGGCCGTCCGGTCGCTACTATATTGCCGCCATTGAACCGCTGTATGACGACAACACGACCCTGATGCTTTTTGAGTTCGCCAAAAAGTTTTTTCATGACGCCTTTATCTACCAGCATAAAGGCGCGTACAAAACCGCGCGAAGCCCGTTTTATATCTATCAGCCTGCTGTAAACCGCGACTCGCACAAAAAATCAAAACCCGCTGTGCAAGCCAAACCGGCTCCCCAAACCCGCCCACACCCCCAAATTTCCAAAGAGGAGGATAGCCGTTTGAACCTTTATATACCGATAGCCTTGGCCGCCCTATTGATACTCGTATGGCTTTTACGCCGCCGTCGCTCTTTTGACAAGGGCAAGCCGCACGCACAGATGGAGGAGCTGTTGGTCGGCGTGGGCAAGCAGATTCACGCACCGGCCAAGGAGATCATCCAAAGCAGTGAAAAGATACTGCAAACCCCCTTGAGCCCGGAGCAGATTCAAGAGATCGAGAAGATCCGTCACTCCGATATTCGGGTCTTAAATGTGGCGACCGAGCTGATTGAGTATATGCGCATCAAAGCGGACGAGATCACCATTCGTCAAGAGCGTTTCTATCTGGACAACGTGTTGGACGAAGTAGCCGGTAATGTGGCCCACGCTTTCAGGGGAGAGGGTATTCGGCTGATTTACGATATTGAAAAAAAGGTGCCCTCCCGGCTCAAAGGCGACCCTGACAACCTGGGCAAAATCATTCGCAAGCTGATTGAAAGCGCCATACGACGTAGCGGAAAGGGTGATGTCAAGTTGATCATACGGGTTGACGGCACGGAGAAAAAACCGATCATCAGCTACAGCGTCATAGACGCAGCCGTACCGCTTTCAAAACATGAGATTGAACGCATCTTTGAACCGTTTTGCGTAGATGATCGCGGTTCGGGCCTTTCACTCTTTATCGCCCAATCCATCGCCAAAAGAATGGGCGGCTGGATCGAAGCCAAAAACAACCCCGACCGCGGAAACCGGTTTACCGCGGTACTGCCCTTCTCTCCCGTCGACGAGGATCGTCGTTTCTACCCCTTGCCGGCCAAAGGGTATACCGGCCGCTCCGTTTTGATTGTCGATCCGCACACCCCGTCCGCCGAAGCGATTCAACACCTTTTTGAGTATTTCAAAAACCGTGTCACCCTGGCCGGTCCCGATGAGACAAAGGCGTCCGAAGCCTGGTTGCGGTATGACCTTATTCTGGTGGCGCCGGAAGCGCTCAATGAAGAGAGCGTGGCGTTTCTTAAAACACACAAAACGTCTTTGCAAGGCAAATTGGTTCTGGTTGTCGATATGCTGATGCCCCATCCCAAAGCCCAGGTCTATCGCCCTCTGTTTGACGCCCAAATCGCTAAACCCCTGGATCGGCAACGCATCTATGACCTCATTGTGGATCTTTGGAAAGACAAGGTGCCGCAGGAGCGCAAAGAGGTTCGCATCCAAACCCAGCCGACAACCAAAGAAGAGATTCCCGCCGAAGTGGAAGAGGCGCCAAATATTACCAAAGAGAGTTTTTGTATCTTCAAAGGCGCTTCTCTGCTGATTGTGGAAGATAATAAAATCAACCAAAAAGTGCTTATCAGCCTGCTCTCAACCAGCGGTATTCGTATTGTTATAGCCGAAGACGGTAAAGAGGCGCTTCAAAAACTTGAGAGCGAAGGGCCTTTTGACCTGGTTTTAATGGATATCAATATGCCCGTCATGGACGGCTATGAAGCCACACGCCATATTCGTATGCAAGAGAAATACGCCGACTTGCCCGTTGTCTCCCTTACCGGGCTCGGTCTGCCCGAAGAGATCGCCAAAATGTATGCCATCGGTATGAATCGCCACCTGCTCAAACCCTTGAAAGTGGGCCAGCTTTATACAATCTTTAAAGAGTTTCTTCCCTACAGCCAAACCGAGGCGTCCGCCCAATCTCAGCCCGATCAACCCGAATCCAACGACCTTGTGGACTTCCAAAAAGGGATCGCGCTCGCCAACCATGAACGCACCCTTTACGCCGAGGTATTGTCCGAATTTGCCAAACTGTATGAAACGCTACCTGAACGTTCTCTCAACCCCGCCGATACAAAAACCCTCTATAAAACCGCTATAGACCTCAAAGGGGTCGCCGCCAATCTCGGGGCCTTTCGGCTGGCCGATAGCGCCGACAAAATCGTTACCGACATACGCGACGGGAAAAAGGTGACCGAAGAGACGATTACCCAACTGCAAACCGTCTTGAAAAAGACACTTCAAACCGTTCACGCCTTTTTGCAAAAGGAGCAAGGCACGTGTGTCTCTGCGGCATAGACGAAGCGGGCCGGGGGCCGTTGGCCGGACCTTTGGTGATGGCGGGCGTCGTTTTACATGAAGCTATCGAAGGGCTGGACGACTCCAAGCGCCTGAGCGAAAAAAAGAGAGAGGCGCTTTTTACAAAGATTCAACAATCCGCCCGCTGGCACCTGGTGCGCTTTGAGGCCGAGGAGATCGACCAAAAAGGGATGGCTGTCTGCCTGGCCCTGGGGTTGGAAGAGATCAAAGCCAACCTTGCCGCCCAACGCTACCTCTTTGACGGCCCCACCGCGTTTGGCGTCGAAGGCATAGAGACCCTCGTAAAAGCCGACCAGAGCGTACCGGAGGTTGGCGCCGCCAGTATTTTGGCCAAGGTAACGCGTGATCGGCTTATGGTTGAAGCGGCCCGCCTCTACCCCGGTTACGGCTTTGAAAAGCACAAAGGCTACGGCACAAAATCCCACATTGAGGCGCTAAGACGACTGGGCCCTTCCCCCATTCACCGTCGAAGTTTTCGCGTCAAAGCCATCGAACAGCCCTCTCTCTTTTAAAAGCCTCTCCACCGTATCGGGCAAAATCTCATACTCCACAGCGTGGATACGCGCCTCAAAGTCAGCCAGCGTATCTTCCGAAAGTATCGGCACGCACCGCTGGGCCAGGATCTCACCGCCGTCCACTTCCGTCACTACCCTGTGCACCGTCACGCCGCCTACCTTCATGCCGCTTTCAAAACTGCGGGCGATGGCGTTGGCCCCTTTAAAGAGGGGCAGTAAGGACGGATGCAGATTGATCGCCTCTACTTTTTCGGTAAAAACGGGGGTAAGAATGCGCATAAACCCCGCCATTACCACCAGCACCGGCCTATACGCCGCAATCGTTTCAACCAGGGCCGCATCAAACGCCTCCCGGCTTTTAAAACGGCGGTGATCCAAAATCTCACACCTCACCCCGTAGCGGGCCGCCCGGGCGATTCCCCCGGCGTCCGGACGGTTGGTAACGGCCACAACCTTTATGCGCCCCGCCCGGCAGGGTCTTTTGTCAAAGCGCTGAATCAACCGCTCCAGGTTGGTACCTTCGCCGCTAAAGAGCACCACAAGGTTCACGGCGCAATCCATCGAATCGCCTCAACCAGATCTTCCGCGATGGCGCTAAAATCGGCCCCCTCATACCGTCGCGCCGCCAGCGCCAGCGCCAATGACCCCTGCACGGCAGACTGCAACGGGCCAAACCCCTGGGCCAGCAGGCCCCCGATCAGGCCGGCCAGCACATCACCGCTTCCGCCCTGCGAGAGTACCGGCGTACCCAGGGGGTTGACATAGAGCTGATGGCGGTGGGC
>Ga0256834_1002862_pt1 | contig 10620 bp, 11 predicted proteins | sample 4281140metaG_FD_190536 | JGI IMG/M metagenome (GOLD analysis project Ga0256834, IMG submission 190536) | Hydrothermal vent microbial communities from East Pacific Rise, Pacific Ocean - 4281-140 | ecosystem: Environmental > Aquatic > Marine > Hydrothermal vents | place: Pacific Ocean: East... | reverse complement strand
TAAAATGATTTGGCTTGACTCTTTTTTTTAGAGCTTTTAGCAGAGAGTTTCTCTTTTAAAAGTTTCATTTTTTTTTCCATACTCATGTCGGCAAAGATGGGTTGGCTGAAAATCAGCACGAAGAGAAGAGCGAGTCTCATTTAGTTGGCACTAACAGTAACGTGTATGACAGCTTTGTATTTACCTGCGATGAGTGAGTTGGTTACCTTCTCAGTTTGAAACTTAATGCTACCTACTTTACTGCCGTTGTATTTTCCAACAATAAGAGTAAAGGGTTCACTATTAACTATTTGCTGTTCCTGTTCACCTTCTTTTGTGTAAAAATAGTTCATATTAATTTGGTAGTCAGAATCAATTTGGCTTATAAGGGGTGAGGTATTAAAAGAGATTTGGCAAGCCCCATTGGTATTGTTTTTTACGTAGATGTCTCTTATTTGAAGATTAATGCTATTAAAATCAATAAGCCCATATTCAATAGTAGCAGCTTTAAACAGTTGTTGACTTCTATAATTAGATACATTTTCAAAGCCAACAATGGTTACCTGTTCTACATCTCCTCTAGCTGTTATAATAGCTGATGAGGTATATTCTCTTCTTATTTTTGCTTGTAGGTATTTTTTGAATTGATAGCTTCCTGCTGTCTGTATATCTGAAAGATTATCAACCTTAATACGAATTTGAGCAAGGAGTGTGTTTCCATCTAGTTGGCTTCTTCTTCCACCTCTTCCAACATTAAATGCTTTTCCGAGTGTTATTTCATCTTCTCTATTGTTTTGTAGCAGATAAAATTTGGTATTGATGGTTTCACTACCATTCGTTAATGGTTGGCTTTCATTAAGTTGTAGTTGAATGTTTCCTCGTTTGTTACTGTAAATATAGATAGGAATATCTAAAACAGTTAGGTCTCTGTCTGAAACTTTCATGCTGCTGCTGAAGTTTATATTGAGGTCATCAATAATAATCTCATTGCCTGAACAGCTAAGACCAGATTGATAACCAATATGTAAGCAGTCTCCAAAGAGGTTAAATGATAAAATGCTAAGAAGTAAGATGACTTTTTTCATAAATATTTTGAGTTCTTTTTTTAATATATAGCTACTCAACTGTATGTTGAGTAGGGTAGCGTTGTTACTTCTTTTTCTCTAAACGAATGTTTTCTATTTTTTGAACTGGAATAGTTTGGATGTTTGCAAGAGTAAATTGGTTACTCTCTCCTGCTAGTACACGTCTAAACTCTGCACCTTTTAGGTCATTTTTAGTCAGTTGAAACTCTTTACCTTGAGATTGTGCAAAGTAATTATAGTTAGCAATATTTGGTAAAGCACTACTTGTTCCACTATTGCTAACTTTAAACTGTAAGTTATTTGCTGATTTATTAATATTGTCTACGTTAAGTTGTGCTTTTGCGTCTGCTTTATGAACGAAGATAAGACCTTCATAAGAAAAACGCATTTTTATTTGTGCTTTTACTTTTCCATCGCTTGACTCTTCTTTTTTATCACTAACATCAATATCTAGCTCTTGAGCAATAACTCGGTAAACCTCTTCTTTTTCTGGAAGTTTTGAACCCATATATCTTACACGTACAGACTTTGTCTCTTTTGGAGAGAGTATAAACTGAGTAGGATAAGCTTCTACACTGTTGGTAGCAACTCTTTTTTCTTGGTTATTTTGAGTGTTGAGTACTTTTAGTACAGAAAAGTCTACAGCAACAGGTTCATCTGTTGGATTGCTTACTTTAAATACAATATTTTTTGTTTTTTTACTCTCTATTGTTTCGGTCATGGGTACAAGATTGATAGCTAAAAGTAGTTTAGATGCTACAAGTAGTAAAATGATTTTTTTCATAATATATATATCCTTTATTTTGTAAAATTTAATCCTATTAAACCAATGGTAAAAAATGGTCTAATAAGATTAGATTTTTTTCTAATTATATTTTTGCTCTTACTGTTACGTTTAAAATAACAGAGTAATCACCTGCAGGTTGAGCTGAACTTATAGGTGTCTTTGAACGGGCAATAAATCCATCGTTTAAAGTTGTTAGTTGATTAATCGTGGTAGGAATGGTTACCCACGTTTCACCAGCCATATCTATGACGGTACCATCAATTGTATATTTCATTGCAATAGAGTTTCCTCCTGTTGCTTGGAGTTGTCCACCAAAGTTTGCACTCTCTAGACGTATCTCTAAATCATCAGAACTGTTCGATTTTGCATAAATATTTTTTGTTATAGTAAAGTATTCATCTAACTCTAAAGCATTGTTTATCTCAATAGCTTTAAAAGTATTTGTATCGGTTTGATAGTTTAATGACTCTACTTCAGCTTGGTCGAATCCAACAATGGAAGCTACTTCAACTTTACCTGTAAGGGTAATGGTATTTGCTTGTAACATTGTAAAGAGTGACATACCAAAAAGTATATTTTTTTTCATAAGGTAGCCTTTAAATTATAAAAGAGTGTACAGATAAGATTTTTTTCTTATCTGTACAAAAATTAGTTTGCAACAATTGCTACGTTGATAACACCAGTGTATGTCCCTGCTGCTTGAGATGCAGTTACATCAGTTGTTTCACATTTTAATTTTCCTACAACATTGCTTGATGCATCAGCAGCAGCTCCATTAGTTAGGTCAAATGCTGTACCTGCAGTAAGGGCAGCATATGTTCCAGTAACACCTTGGTCATAAGAACAAGAAGGAGTAATTTCACCTGTACCACCATTTGTCATTTTCCCGATAGATGTTAGGTTCATAGTCACAGCTGTACTTTCGTTGTTTGTAATAAGGTTTACATTTTCATCAAGAAGTGTTTGAGCATCAGTTGTTAATGCAAGTGCAACTGTGTTGGCATTAAATGCTGTAAAAGTAGCATCTCCAGCATTACCAAGAACGGCAGCGTCAGCACCTAAAGTAACATTCGCTGTTGTTGGAATGGTTGCATTTAGTGTAATAGTATTAGCATTTATTGCAGATGTAAATAGTGCAGTAACAACTGCGATAGATAATAGTTTTTTCAATTATAATTCCTTAAAAAAAAGAGATAATGTGCTATGATAAGCATGCACTTTATTTCAAAATAGGTGTAGCAAACTTCTCTTCGAAAATTGGTTTGCAAAGCGTAGTTTATCCCTCTTCTAAAAAAGAGGGGTTCTTTTTTATGTTGATATATTTCCCACAAAAAAAATTATAATCAAAATATAACTTCTGTAAGTTTAAAATTACATAATTAATTTATTTAAGTAAAAAATTATTAAATTAGTAATTTTTTACTATGGTATTATATTTTTTATTATTTTTTTGTATTGATACGTATGATTATTTATTTTTGATAGGGGAGCATCTCTTTTTTAATATCAGAATATAAATTTTTCATCCAAGAGTGTTTTTTTGTTTTTATGTTTACATCAGTAAGTCTAAAATCTATAGGTGATAAAATCACTTTTATGTTCTCTATGCCTACTTGTTCTGCTAGGAAGTATAGCTCTTCTATTTTATCATCACCTATGGGTACACAACCTATGGTTTTGTCGCTTCCATGTATCATAATATCTCCACCCAACTTAGTTCGACCCTCTCTTTTTGCCATTTTTTTGTCAAATGCATTTGGGTAGTTAACTCTCATAGAGAGATGAAACTTACTGTTTGGATTGAGATAAGAGATTCTATAAATACCTTCAGGAATCTGTCTGTCACCCTCACGAAACTTAGGTCCTAGTTGACCTGAAAAGGCTGTAAATGGGTAGGTTCGTATGAGTACTTGTCTTCCATTTCGCTCTCCCCATACCTCTAAAAGTTGTTCATTTTTGAGTCCAATAAGGGTTAATTTCTTAGGGTAGATTACAAAGTCACTATCTGCAAGAGAATGTTTTAGTCGTTGTTCAGATGAAAGTTTAGGAGCTTCTTTACAACTTGGGCATTCAGGGCAAGGTTCTTGAATAGGAGTTGAGGGTAGAGTTATCTCTTTATGAGGACTATCTTTACATGGAATAGCTTGAACCTGTTGTTCGATAAAATATTTTTTATAGTAGGGGTACCAGATATCTTTTCCTAATATGTAAAAAGCAAGTGCTAAAAATGAGAGTAGGGTGATAAATAGTAAAAAATGTAATAAAAAGTTTTTCATGTCATTATTTTAGCATAAGTAACATTTATTGTGAGAGTTTGTGTAGGGGTAACCTTTATGGTTACCCTCTAACTTAACAAGAATAAGTAGAAATGTACTCAAACGCTGTTGGTCTTCCCTCAACAGGAATAACGTGTCTGTCAAACATATAGTCAACATACTCTTGAACATATTCAGGAGACATAATTGGAGCTAGGAAGTCATGATCTTTTTCAAGTCCTTCTAGTGCATCTCTAAATGAGTTTGGAAGTTCAGGAATTTTTCTTTCAGCAATCTCTTCACGAGTAAGCTCAAATAAATCTTCATTAAATGGACCTACAAGGCTACTGTAACCACCTTTTTCGATTCCATCAAGACCTGCAATCATAAGAACTGCAAAACAAAGGTAAGGACATGCTACTGAATCTGGGAAACGAGTTTCAATTCTAGTTGCACCTTCACCTGCACCATAAGGAATTCTACATGCAGCAGAACGGTTTTGGCTAGAGTAAGTAAGAATTCTTGGAGCTTCAAAACCTGGAAGTAGTCTCTTAAATGAGTTTGTACTTGGGTTTGTAAATGCTGCAACAGCTTCTTTATGCTCAAAGATTCCAGAAAGGTAATCAAGTGCAGTTTTAGAAAGGTTCGCGTACTCTCCCTCTTTATAGAACAAGTTTTTACCATCTTTCCATAATGATTGGTGAACGTGCATACCGTTACCGTTATCGTTATAAATTGGTTTTGGCATAAATGTAGCTGTTTTACCATTAAGGTGAGCTACCATTTTTACAACATATTTGTACTTTTGAACGTTATCAGCAGCAGTAATGATGTCTGAGTAAACAATTCCAATCTCATGTTGACCTTGTGCAACTTCGTGGTGACCTAGAATTACTTCTAAACCAACATCTTCAAGAACTTGCATCATCTCTGCTCTTAAGTCAACTGCCGGGTCAGTTGGTTGTACTGGGAAGTATCCACCTTTGATTCTTGGTCTGTGACCCATGTTACCCATTTCACCGTAGTCAGCATTGTCTGCCCAGTGACCTTCATCTGTTTCTACTTTGAATGATTGGTGGTTGTCGTTGTCTACAATTTTAACATCATCAAAGATGAAAAATTCGTTTTCTGGACCAAAGTAAGCAGCATCAGCTACACCTTTTTCATCAAGAGCAGCAAGTGCTTTTTTAGCAATTGAACGTGGACATTTAGCGTAAAGTTCATTTTTGTAAATGTCATAAACATCACAAATAACACAAACTGTACTATCAGCAGTAAACGGGTCAAGGAATGAAGAACCAACATCAGGCTTAAGAAGCATATCTGATTCGTTAATTGGTTGCCAGTTTTCGATTGATGAACCATCAAATGGAAGACCACCCTCAAGTTGACCTTCAGTTACAGCACTCATTCTGTATGAAATATGATGCCATGCACCTTTAATGTCTGTAAATCTAAAATCTACAAACTCTACTTCGTTCTCTTCACAGAATTTAAAAAATCCATTTACGTCATTATCTTCTACAAATTTACCCATTTGGTAATCTCCTAAAAATTTAAGTTGCTTTGATTGTATCGCAAACTTTTTTAAATAGAAAATAATTATTGATTAAAAAGTAACCAATTGTTTCTCACGTTGCTCAAAAGTAACAGCTTTAGTGAAACCTATGCTTTTAGCTAACTTTATAACTTCATCATATTTGAAGCCAACTTGACCAATAGCATGGGCATCGGATGAAAAAGTAACAGGTATATCAAGTTCATAGACCAATTCTAAAAGAAGAGGTGAGGGGTATATCTCTTTGGTTGGTTTACGAAGACCAGCACTGTTAAGTTCAATAACCATGTTTGATTTTTTAATTGCTTTGAGTGCAGGAGTAGCAATGAGTCTTATATCTTTTTTAGGCATAAAGTTAAAGATCTTAATAAGATCAAGATGACCTACTATGTCAAAACGACCCATCTTTGCCATGGATTCTATGTTGTTAAAATACTCTTGCCATATATCGTCAATGTTTCTGTTTTTATACTCATCTATAAATTCAGGGTTATCAAACCCCCATTCGCCTAAGAAGTGGATTGAACCTATAAGGTAGTCAACGTTTGCATTTAAAACACGATTATCCATATGACCTTTTAGATAGTCAACTTCATAACCGAGAAGAATTTTGATTTGAGTAGCATACTTTTCTTTTAAATCTTTAACATCAGATTCATAAAGAGACATCTCATTAAAGTTGAGTCTATAGTACTCATCAAAATCCATTGGAGCATGTTCAGAAAAGCCATAAGTATCGATGCCAAGTTCTATGGCACGTTCTATATAGCTCGCCATTGAGCCTTTGGCATGGTTACATCGAGTGGTGTGGTTGTGTAAATCTATTCTCATAAGATGTATTTTAACATAAAAATAAATTTTGTTTATTATTCATTGTTTATCTTATGATATAATCTTTTTATATTATAAACATAAGGAAAGAACATGAATATTGACTTTTTTAGTCCCTTGACCATTTTAATTATTTTGGGAGGTGTTGCACTTGGATGGATACTCTCTTATTTAAAATCTTTATTAACCATTAGGAAACATAAAAAAGAGTTGGCAGAGTATAAGTCTCACTTAGAACGACAGATGAAGATTACGGATAGTGGTCAAAAAACAATGTTGGCTGAGATGGAAGCACTTAAACGAGATAATGAAAACTTAAGAATTTCAGTAAAAACTTTGGGTCAAAAGCCTGGACGTGCTGAACTTAGACAGTTTAACATATATGATAACGCTTTAAGAAAAATGATGCTTCAAGCTCCAGGTTTTTCATCTGCATGGGAGAGTGCGCTACAAGAGTCAGAGCGTGAGTATGAAGAGAATGAAGCTGGATTTAAAAATATTATAGGAAAAGTATTTGGTTCGGGTAGTTCACATAATGAGAATGTTCAGATAGAACATAAGGGTTAAGAAGAAAAAGATGTTGTCTCTTCGACAACATCTCTTATGGTCGTTTAAAATTAAATATTATGATTTACAATTGTAAATTCATCAAACTTTCTAAGTTTATTATGAACAATGAACTTTTTTAGTTTATTGGTGTACTGTTCTCTTAGTTCACAATAGTTTACTAGGTACGCTACGAGTTTAAGAGGATCATCTGTAATGTTTCTTTGTTTTCTAAAGTTCTTGTAAGCACCTCTACCAATAACAGCAAAATAATCATCAATAGCATCACTTAATGTAGCGTATTTTTTTACATAAATGGATTTACCATTTCTGTTACCTTTGGCTTTGATTCTTGGTTCATTTTTGTTGTATGACCACATACCAAAGATATTGTTACCCTCTTTAAAGAATCTTGATTCACCCCATGCTGACTCTATTGCAGCTTGAGCCAATATGATACTAACAGGGTGTGTCTTAAGACGACTTATAAGTTTTTCGTTATTTGTAGTTTTATACGTTTTATATAAATCTTCTAAAAACTCTTTATCATCTTCTAGCAGTTCTTCGTTTGGTGTTGATATTAAAGAGAGAACTCTTTCTCTTTTAAGTTTTAGGTTTGCTTTGGAAATTAATATAGCTGGAAGAATCATGTGGAAGAATTTTTGTTTTTTTTCTGAAACTTGTAGTTTGTTAAGAGAGATAGTATTTGTGTAGTTAATAGGTTCTATCTCTGTAGTTTTAAATATTTCAATATCATTATGAGTTGTTATCTTCTTATTAACAACAGTAACTCTCTCTTCAGTAGTTACTATCGGAGTCTCATATTGACTCTCTTCTATAGTTTCTACCATGGGGATTTCATGTGCAGGCGTATTATAAGTTATTAGCTCAACATGATAATTTTTGATACCCTCTGATACCTCTTCAAGATATGCATTATCCAATGCAGATGCAGAAAAAGTAAGAGCAGTCAATATAGTTAAATGTTTTATCATAATTTGATAATATCCTTTTGAAAAAAAATTTGGGAATTATATCTTGGATTTCTTATAAACAAGTTAAAAGTCTATTTTTCTAAAAAAATATTAATTTTCTAAAGACCACAGTTTAATTGTTCACAGTGATTTTAAATTCTTTAAGAATTTTTTAACTAATATAACAATTTTATTTATTTTTATTATTTTTTATTTATTGAAAATTTGAAAAATTATTTTAAATAGTTATTAATTTTTTTATTTTTTACTTACATTATATATATAGGGGTAATTTACACGATTATTTATAGAGATATATAATATATTTTATGTTTTATTATTTTTTATATGAAAAAATGAGATTTTTCTATGAATAGTGTATAGAATTGGTAGGGCTTTTGTGGATAAAATATAAATATAAAAGAAGAGATAAGTATATTTATATTTTTTTGCTATACTTCCAAGTATAAAATTAACTATTAGGAGAGTGTTATGGCACTATTTGATGAAGTAAAAGAAGTTGTTGTAGAACAATTAAATGTAAACCCAGATGAGGTTAAAGAAGAGTCTAAGTTCGTTGAAGATCTTGGTGCAGACAGCCTTGACGTTGTTGAGCTAGTAATGGCACTTGAAGAGAAATTCGATATTGAAATTCCAGATGAAGATGCTGAAAAAATTGCAACAGTTACTGATGCAATTAAATTTATTGAAAATATCCAATCATAATTATAAGAGCAGACCTTTGTGTCTGCTTTTTAATTTATAAAGTATATTTGAAGCTATTGCAAATAGTTTGATATATATCTTAAAAATGCATAGGAGATAGAGTGAAAAGAGTAGTAGTTACTGGCTTAGGAATGATTAACAGTGTTGGGCAAGACAAAGAGAGTTCATTTGAAGCTATTTTAAATGGTGAATGTGGAATTAAAACAATTGAACTTTTTGATGTTGAAAAATTCTCTGTAAAAATTGCAGGTGAAATTGTTGGTTTCGATGCAAGTGCTGTAATGGATGCCAAAGAGGTTAAAAAAGCTGACCGATTTATTCATTTAGGAATTAAAGCTACTCAAGAAGCTATGGCTGATGCAGGGTTTGCAGATGACATTGATATGGAACGTTTTGGTATTTCATCAGCATCAGGTATTGGTGGACTTCCAAATATTGAAAAAAATTCTGTTATTTGTGATACCAGAGGACCTCGTAGAATATCTCCTTTCTTTATTCCTTCATCACTTGTAAATATGTTGGGTGGTTTTATCTCTATTGAGCATGGGATTAAAGGACCAAACTTATCATGTGTAACAGCATGTGCAGCTGGAACACATGCCATAGCAGAAGCTACTAAGACCATCATGCTTGATGGTGCAGATAGAATGTTGGTTGTGGGTGCAGAGTCGGCTATTTGTGGAGCAGGGATTGGTGGTTTTGCTGCTATGAAAGCACTAAGTACAAACAATGAAAATCCAAAAGAGGCATCTCGTCCATTTGATGCTGACCGAAATGGTTTTGTAATGGGTGAGGGTGCTGCTGCATTAATCTTAGAAGATTATGATTTGGCTGTTGCTCGTGGGGCAAATATTTATGGTGAAGTGATTGGTTTTGGTGAGAGTGGTGATGCGAATCATATAACTACTCCTGTTGTGGATGGTCCACTTCGTGCTATGAAAGCTGCATTAAGAATGGCTGGTGATGTTAAGATTGATTATGTAAATGCTCATGGTACTTCAACACCTGCTAATGATAAAAATGAAACAGCTGCTGTAAAAGAACTTTTTGGAGGAGCAGAAAACTGTCCACCAATGAGTTCTATTAAAGGTCAAATTGGTCACTGTTTGGGTGCTGCAGGTGCTATTGAAGCTGTTGTCTCTCTTATGGCAATGCGTGATGGAAAATTACCTCCAACAATTAACTACACAACCAAAGATGAAAATTGTGACTTAGATTATGTAACAGATGGTGTACGTGATGCAGAAGTTAATACAGTTATGAGTAACTCTTTTGGTTTTGGTGGAACTAATGGAGTTGTGATCTTCAAAAAAGTATAAGGACGTTGTATGGCAACTTATTTAGAGTTTGAAAAAAAAATAGAGCAAATTCAACAAGATATTGACTCTTCTCGTGCTAAAAGTGATGATTTTGCTATTGAGACATTTGAGAAAGATTTAGAAAAAGAAGTTGAAAAAACAATGAAATCACTCAGTGATTATCAAAAGTTACAACTTGCTCGTCATCCTGATAGACCTTATGCTTTAGATTATATTCGTCTGATTATGGATGATGCTTATGAAATTCATGGAGACAGAGCATTCCGTGATGACCCAGCTATTTTATGTTATATGGGTTATATTGATGGTCAAAAGACCATGTTAATAGGTGAGCAAAAAGGACGTGGTACAAAGCATAAACTGAAAAGAAACTTTGGTATGCCAAACCCTGAAGGTTATAGAAAAGCACTTAGAGCTGTTAAGTTAGCAGAGAAGTTTAATATCCCTGTACTTATGTTAATAGATACTCCGGGTGCATACCCAGGTTTGGGTGCAGAAGAGCGTGGTCAGAGTGAAGCAATTGCTAAGAACCTTTTTGAGTTTACCAATGTAAAAGTACC
>Ga0256834_1002861_pt1 | contig 10620 bp, 9 predicted proteins | sample 4281140metaG_FD_190536 | JGI IMG/M metagenome (GOLD analysis project Ga0256834, IMG submission 190536) | Hydrothermal vent microbial communities from East Pacific Rise, Pacific Ocean - 4281-140 | ecosystem: Environmental > Aquatic > Marine > Hydrothermal vents | place: Pacific Ocean: East Pacific... | reverse complement strand
AAACGGTACACTTTATTTTATGGTGTGTAGATTCGGTACACTTTGGGTTTTATGCTTTGCTGATTTGTAAACCTAGAGTATGCTTAATAATTTGTTCAAAATATTATTTAATGGGCTTACTCTTTGGCTTACCTGTAACAGACTGATGAGGTTTAAGGTGTCATGTAGGTTTGTTATGCCTAATTTTATATATAAAATTAATATGTTTTAAGTAGATTTTAAAAAAATGTTTTCATATCATTCAAATACATGATAGGGTAGATTCTACTTATTGCCCTACCCTATCATGTAAATAGGCTTAAAACTTATCTTGAAGAGCCATATCGCTATTATGGCTCTTTCTACTCCTTAACGCTTTGTCTAGCTGTTTTCCAAAATCATCTGCATCAATAATACCATCTTTTGCCATAATAGATATATTCATGTGATTAGTATTATTTACAACATGATTACTATTCTGTGTAGCTGTTTTATTTGTTATGGCTCTCTCTGTCAACAATGACGGTGATTCTAGTCGATGTGGTGAAACTCCACCTGATACTTTTTTATACTGACCAATAAGTAACGACTCTTTAAGCGTAACCAATGGCTTATTTTTATGTATTGGGTTAGTTGGTTTATACAGCAAATTATTAGCAGGTCTTGGGTCTAATGTTTTCCTGTTAATAAAAACACCATCACGAGCCTTATTTAGTTTAATAACTCTTGCTTTCTGTTTTATTGATAGTTCCTTTTGCTTACTATCGCCAAAGGTTAAAGCTGACTTTACAGAGCTAATTGTATTCATGAGCCATTTAAATTTTTTAGATACCCAATCAAAGAGGGTCGCAAAGGGCTTTTTAATCAAATTAGTGACGGTTTTAAACACTCCACCTATTGACTTCCAACTCTTCTTTATAATGCCAATAGGAGTATAAGAAAAAGCCGTTTTAATAAAGCTAATACCATTACTAAAAGAGCTTTTTATACCGTTCCATGTTCTAGTAAAAAAGCCCTTTATAGGTTGCCAATTTTTATATAATAGGTATGAAGCACCTGCTACCCCTGCAATAGCCAAAGATATAGGATTAAAAAGCCCTGTAATAACACCAACGGTTTTAGTTGCCAATACTATCCCTGTTATACCAAGTGCTACAGCACCTAATGTATTTATTAACGGTTTGTTGGCTTGATATATTGATATGCTTGAAGCCATAATATTAGCCATACCCTCAACTATTGGGGGAATAACTTTTAATAGCTTAACATAAGCAGGTACTAGCCTATCACCCATCAATGCACTTTGTAACTTCTTTCTGTTTTGTTCAGCAATTATTTTGGCTTGATTCGTTGCCATTTTTATACTATATTCTGTTTTAACTGACCCCATAAAATTAGTAGGATTTAATTTCTCCTTATACTTTGATTCATAAGATTTTTTATCCTCAATAGTTCCTAGTACTGCTAAGGATTTTTCAAGAGTTTTATAATTACCTTTCATGTTATTAATAACATTCATACCTTGTGACCCAAATTTTTTAATTATTTGTTGATTGGTCATAGTTTTTGATATTTCTTTTATAATCGGTTGAAGTGATGTAACCCCACCTTTTTTAAGCTTTGTGTAATAGTGAAATTGATTATCTGTTTTTTTGAAACGGTCTATTAATATTTTAAAAGAACTCGCTGCCAATTCGGGACTGACTTCAAGAGTATTCATATAGTTTGATATTGCTGTTGCATTTTTTGGCTTAAACTTTAAATCTTTATATACTCCACTCAATCGCCCTGTAGTATCAATTAAATCCCTTGCAAGATTAGAGCCACTTGACTCTAAGCGTGTAAAGGCATTTGTTAGAACATTCATTCCCCCTATTGGTATATTCATTCTTTCTGTCATTTTTGAAAAAGAGGTAGCACTTTCAGCAGGGGTTAAATCCATAGCAACACTAGCCATAACTATATCTCTTGTAAATTTAGGCAAAGCTCTTTGATTTACCCCACTTTTTCCCCCTGCTGTTTGGATTGACGCAATTTCATTAACGTTTAACAAAGAACCCTCTTTACCAATCAAACCAACTTTTATAATTTTTTGTATACCTGTTTTTAATGCCTGTAACTGCTTCTTATTGGCATTGGTTGCCTTGTGAACATCAGCCATACTTGTTTCAAAAGATAAACTCTCTTTAATTGGTTCTAAGCTCTTAATAGCTCCTAAAGCTCCAACGGTTGCCACTCCACCAACTGTTTTTAATCGTGTGGAAATTAATCCACTCTTTTTTTTAGTAGACTGATTGTTATAATCTCTTGCTTTTTTGGCATTTCTAGCAATAGATTTCATATCCTCTTTATCTTGTGCATAACTACCTATTGAAGCTTTATTATTTAATCTAATCGGATTAGCTGAAATTTTAGCCGTTGTAGCTCTAATTTTTCCTAATTGGTTCTGTAGACCGTTTAAGTCTCTCTTGATTTTTCCAAAGTTTGTACTCTTTAATAAATTTATTTTTTCTACAGCTTTAGAATAATGACTTATCCCACTTAATGAAGCCTGTAAAAATTCAGTACCTCTAATTGCTGAACTCATTACAACGTTCATTGCTACTGACGTGCTTCCTACTGACACATTGAATCCTTTATATTTTCTTAGCTTTAATCAAAGATTAAAGCTAAATATATGGAAATTTGTCAACGTGGTTATATTATTGAATAACATTTTTTAAATAATTTGCCAATACACGTTGACAAATTTCCATATATTTAGCTTTAATACTATTGGTTCTAAAGACTACCTTCCTAAAACACAAAACTACAACGCAACAAAACATACAACAAACATTACAACACTGGGTTATATCAAGAAGCCCATCATTTTAATAATGATGGTGCTTTTTAACAGAGGAATTAAAAGATAAAGAATAACTATAGCAATACTCAAAAATTGCCCCCTTTTTTCCCTCTTTGGCGAAGCCCACATAATCGCTCTTAAATGATTCACTTTTTAAAATTGGTAGTTTTAAGAATAATGGAAGCAAACTCTTTTTCTTTTAATCAGCCTATAGAATTTGTAACCTAAAAAAGGTTACAAGGTTACAAAAAAGGTTACAACCTAAACACCTAAATTTAGGAGTTTAAGAGAGTTTGTAACTTTGTAACCTATATAATGCTAAATAAACAATAAAAAGTAGAAAAGCCGTTAAACGCTTAAATTTAGGAGTTTAAAAGAGTTTTTTTATACGCAAATATTTATATAAAAAAAAAGGTTACAAAGGTTACAACTGTATTTATACGCAAATATTTATATAAATATATAGGTTACATAGGTTACAAAGGTTACAACTATGTTTAAAGCCCATGATATAGGGGTTTGAGCGTGTAACCTTTTTTAGGTTACAAAGGTTACAAAGGTTACAAGCTTGTAAGAATTAAAACAAATTAAAAAATATTTGTTTTTTTCTTTGTTTTATGCTATACTCCTAGTAAATATAAAAACAAGGAGAGAAGCAAATGCTAATAGGAACACCACAAAACACAAAGAGGGTTTTAAAAACTATATCTTTTAGAGCAGATGAAATGCTAGTTAATGAATTTAAGAAGATGTGTAAAAAACATCAAGTAAAGCAGATAACAGTTATTGAAAACGCAATGAAAAAAGCAATAGAGGAAATGAAGCAGATGGAGAAAACGCATGATAGATAATCATTATAAGAAACTGCTAGTAAATAAAAAAAGCCCTATCGGTATAGAAATTCAAAAAATAATAATTGATGAACTGTTTGATTGTTTTATCCAATATGGAAAAGATATGCTTTATATTTCGCAGGGTTTTTTAGGAAAAGTTACAAGCCGTAAAGCGTTTGAAGTTACAGCTTATCAGCACTTAAGTGAAAAATTTGGAAATGAAGAAATTAAGAGCTATGATGAGAAAAAAAATCGCTATAGATGGAATATTAAAATAGATGATATTTATGACACTTTGACAGTCAGGAATAACTATGATTTACTTTGTTATGAGAGTGATTTGTTTTTATCTAGTCAAGAAATAGAGAAAGATAGTCTTACGCGAACTGTAACTGTTAAGACAAATAAACTACACATTAGAAACATAAAAGAGCTTGATATTTCAAAGAGTGATTATGTCGAGATAGTAGAGGATTACAAGAACCATTTTAAATATTTTGATGAGTTGTTAAATTTAATTATTGATATGAGACTAGCCAAAGATAGAAAAGCATCTTTTGTTCATCTTCGAGTTAAAAGTAACTGGGGTAAATCTTTCTTAAGTGGGTTATTGCAAAATTTACAGATAGGGTTTGAAATAGATTATCATAACTTAATGAACAAAGGGGCTAATGATATAGCACCAATCCAAGTAAGAAACTCTTTTGTAATGATTTTAGATGAATTTAATAACTTTAGTTCAGAGATGAAAAAATTATCACATGATTTTAAATTTGCACCTAAATTTGGTATGACCGAAAAAGTAGAACTGTACTTAAAAATTTTGATGTCAGCAGAGAAGAGCCCCTCTTTTAGTGGTGGAGTAGATGACCAAATAGTTAACCGTGTGATGGTGATGGATATAGAGGATAAAGAAGCTTTACGCCTTACAGATAGAGCTATTTATAAAAAGTATGGTAATGCCGAATATATGTCAGTTTTGGAGCGTTACGCATACTTAAAGTTAACTAGTAGATTATCAGAGTATCTATCTATGGAAAAATTTTCAGCTCACAGGGTAGCAGATGAAAGAGTTAATGAATCATTGAAAAAATACAAAATGAATGATGTCGTTAATCTAAATGATGAAACAAAATCAATTATCAATGAAGAGCTAAAAATAATCTTGAATTTAAGTGATATTGAAATGACACCAAGGCATAGAGAGATTAAACGAAACATTACAGAGTTAGACAATGGAACTCTATTTATAAAGCAACCAAAAAGAACCATTGAAGCCATTTTAAAAATGTCTGTTTCTGAATCAGATTATAAAAAAATGAAATGGAAGCTATCAGATTTAGACTCTATTTTAAATATTGTTCAAGACCATACTAAAAAAAGTTTTAGAATAGGAAAAGAAGTACTAAAAGGATTAATTGTTGACATATCAGAAAATAGAAATATTATCGAGGTAACAGAAGAAGATAAGAACGGAAATGTAATAAAGAATCATTCTTTAGAGTTACCACCTAAAGAACAATTTTAAAAGAGCGTGAAAGCTAAAAGATTAAAGATTGTGACCCTTTATCTATTAGCATTATAACAGACCAAAGGAAAAATAATGTTAAATCAACTATTAAAAAATCTTGGATTTAATCCAAGTGCTACAGCACCAACGCGAACCACATATAAAAGCCCATTTAATCCAAGTGAAAAAACTGCTTCATTTTTTGTATTTCCTAACCAAAAATGGAACGGTCAAGAACCGTTAAGAGAATTTAATTATAAGTGCAATAGTACAGGGCATGGAGGGAATATTTTTGATTTTGTAATGAAGTACTACAATTTAGATTTTAAGTCGGCGAAAAATAAAACAAATGAACTTTTAGGAGCTGGACACCAAGAGCAGAATTATCAACAAAAAACAGCACCCTCTTTTTCTTCTAATCAGCCAAAAGAAAAAAGTATTAAAATTAAAAAAACACAATCTTTAAAAAATAAGGCATTGTTTGATTATTTGTCAGATAGAAAAATATCAACTGAGAACGCAAAGAGATATTTAGGTGAAATTTATTATCAGATAGGTAATAAAAATTATTTTGCTATTTCATTTTCAAATGATACAGGTGGTAGAGAAATTAGAAATAAATTTTTTAAAGGTTCATTAGGTAAAAAAGGAATAACTTTTATTAGACCAACAGCCGAAAAAAAAGTATTAAAAATCTTTGAGGGGTTTATGGATTTTTTATCATATTTAGAAATGGCACAAAATAGCAATATAAGCCATTATTTAATTTTAAATAGTGCATCATTAGTTCAGAGAGCTTTGGAAGCTATAGGGGGCGATTATGAGTTAATAGAGCTATATCTTGATAATGATAAAAGAGGAGATGAAGCAACACTATTTTTTATTAATAATATCTCTCATTGTGAGATAAGAGATAAGAGAAATTTCTATAAAGATTTTAAAGATATAAACGAAATGCTTTTAGCAAAATAATGTTTAAATCCGAAATAATCCGATACCTCAAAACAATCCGACATAATCTAAAATAATTACAGTACGGTATAGGACAGGATGGGATAATATCCGTCATACAATAGGTAATATATTGTATTTGGGATTTATTCTTTTTGTACCGTATGCCATACCGTATGTGTACCCTCACGAACCAACCGAAAAAACTATATTTAACCCACTTTGTACCGTATGCCATACCGTAGGGGGTATACCCCACTTTTGACCCCTCAAAATCCAACCTTGTACCGTATGCCCTACCGTATGCCATACCGTACAGGTGATTATATACTACGGTATAAACTACGGTATATATAAATAACTTTAACAGGTGCATATATATAGCATACAGGAGCAACAAAACCACCCTATAAATGTATTGAGTAGATGGGGTATAAAAAACTTTTAAAAATATCTCAAGGTGTTAAGGTTAATATTATAATAGTGTTGGTACAATGTTGATACATAAATAATTTATAAAGGAGGTAAAAGTTGAATGAAAAAAAGAAATATCTTACTGTACGAATAAGTGAAAAAATGCTTGATGATTTTGATACAGCATTGAAAAAAACAGAGCAGTCAAAAAGTGAAATTATACGTGAATGTGTAAGGAAATTTATTGATAAAAGTAAGTAGAGTTTGAGGGTTCAACCGTCTAAAATTTAACCCCCAAACAAATGATAACCCACCTCAAAAGAGGTCAAACAAATATATAAATAAATGTTCAGAAAGGCATTAAAATGATAGCAAAAAAATCAAATAAAAACAACCCAAAAACAGCAACTAACAAACCATTTAATCTTAAAAATATTAAGACAAAAAAAGTAAAAAAAGCAACTAAAAAACAACCAAAAAACTATTTAAATCTCTTTTTCGGTTTAAGTGGATTTGTTTTGACAGCAGGTGCTTTTGTTGCACTTTTTGCCCCTACATTATCACACGCTGATACAATCACAAAGCATGGTAAAGGTACATTTATAACAGAGGATTTTTCTTGTAAAGTTGCTTTAGCAGATTATAAAGAGCTTCAAAAAGTTTTAGATATTACACCGAGAACAGACTTTAAATATAAAGTATTTTTAGAAGAGTTTGAAGCAGTTACTACCTCTATTAATAATCATAGTGATTGTGAAATTAAAGGGGTTGAAAATGCAAAATAACCCAATGACAAAAGAAGAGTTTAAGACTCAAAAGGAAGCCGTTTTAAACGGTTTCCAAATTTCATCTAAACCAACAATCAAAAGTATTTCAGCTTTGTTTTTTAGTGGATTAATTTCTACTTTTGGGATTTATAGCATATTACTATCAATGAATATTGAGGGTAACAATCTTTATAAAGCTATTGGAATTTTTATTTTAATCCTAATCGTTGCTGATACGTTCAAGCGTGGAGCATTAGCCAATTATTTAAATTCGGTCACACGTAACAACATTTTAGGAAACGTTAAAACTAGAAAGATGCAACTTGTAATAAGTGGGTTAGCTTTATCTTTTATGTTGGTTTTTGATGTTGTAGGCTCAATATCTACGGCTAACTATACAGAGCAATCCTACCGAGACTTTAGAGCTACCAATTCAAAAGAGTTTGAACTATTGGAGCAAAAAGCCCAACAGGGAAAAGATACAAATTCAAACTATACTTTAGAGTTAAAAATATGGAATGAGTTAAAATCGGAAGAAATAGCAAGATGTGCAACACGTAACAGAACGGATAAATATAGAAATATCTGTTTGGATAAGTGGAAAGCTAAACACGCAATGCCAGTTAATCCAAAAGCAGATACAACCGTTAATGTTTCAGACTTTAAGGAGTTAAAAACAGAGACAAATGAAGATTTTTTATCTAGCTATATGTTTTATATTATCTTCTTTTTGGCTATGGCTTTAACCATGTTATTACAGTATACGACCCTAAGCGAAATATTAGAACGTCATGAAGATATAGACGAAACATTAACACCCGAAGTTATTGGAATATTACAGGATAGAATTTCAGAGCTTGAAACTAATATGATTCAGCATGAGACAAAGCGAAACGAATTAATTTCAGATAGTGACCGAGAAGAGAAGCACCATAAGAGAAAATTTGAGAAGCTAGGTAAAGCCATTAAGCTTTTAGGAATAAATAAAGCAGTGGAAGCAAGGGGCGAAACTGTTAAAAGAGTGGCTAATAATAGTTCATTCCCAACCACAACAAAAAAAGCTGGTTTTGTTGATTTTTCTTTTAATCAGCAAGATGAAGTTAATGAATATAGAGAGAACCAAGAGAGCGTAAATAATGCAGTTACAGCCGTAAATGATGAGAATCTTATCAAGGCTTTATACTCAACAGTAACAGACGAAAACAGCAAGTTAGTATCTAAACCTAATGTAATCGACACAACCAAGAGAGTACAGGTACAAAGATTATCTAAGATTTATGATGTTCTAAAAAAGAGTAATGTTATAGAGCTTAGAGGGAATAAAGGCTACTTTGCCTTAGAGTCATTAGAAACAGCTTTACAGGCTTATAGAGAAGAGAGGGTAAAATAAATGAACAATACAATAAATATAGAAGAAGAGGTTATTAAAACATACAAAGCTTTGGAGGGTATTAAAACCCTCTCAAAAGTATCAGCCTTATCAATCAAATCACTTAATGAAGATGATTTAAAAATAGATGATTTTATTGAAATCTTTAACATCATAATTGATAAAGCTGAACAGGTTGAAGAGTCAGTTTCAAAGTTAGAACTTTTAGACAATAATTAAATATTAACAAACCCCCACTTTTTCCCCTGGAGGGATTCGCTGCGATTAGCGAACCCTCTATAAAACAATTCAATGAACATTCATAAACTTATAAATATATGTACCGTTTTAAGTTATCTTAAAATCTATTATGTTACAATAACGGTACATATAAACGAAAGGTATATCATGAGTGAAGCAATAAGAAGAGAGACTTTTAAAACCGTGTACGGTGTAGAGACAGTTAAAGAGGTATCAGAGCTTTTTAGAATAGAGTATCAAGAACTTAAGAATAATAAAAATGCTTTTGATGAAGTATCAAAATTATTTCAAAAGTATGTTTTATCAATCACCTTTTTATATTCAATCCCATCAATAAAAAACAATCTTTCTATTTTTAGAAAGATTATTAATAAAGAGGGTGGTATATGGAAAGATGCAACAAAATCAAGCTTTTATATTTTTGATGTGTATAAGGCAGTTGCAAACGTTACTGATTCAAAGATAGCAAAAAAAGAATCATTTAATAAAAGCATGGCTTTTGATGTTAAATCAGAAATTAAAAGGGTTCAAGATATGCTAAAAAATAAAACATATCCTATTGCTAGAAATCAAAATGAAGAGCAGGTTAGAAGTTATTTTATATCATATTTATTAGGACTCTCAACAGGTCGAAGATTTACAGAGATTTTAAAAACAGTTACCATTGTTAAGAAAGGCAATGGGTACAATTTCAGAGGTATATTAAAAAAAGATAGAAGTCAAAAAACAGAGATAGAAGCAAATCTATTAATATTAACTGTAGATGAAGTAAAAAGCCACATTAAAGAGCTTAGAACCTTTATTAATGCAAAGCTTAAAGCCACAAAGAAAATTACTCTTAAACAGGCAACAGAGCAGGATATAAACTCTATTTTTTCAAAAGTATACAACAATGCAATAAAACGAATTACAGAGGATAAAATCCCAAATTTTCACGAGCTTAGACATTATTACACCATAGAGGGTACAACCGTATTTAAAAAAGGTTCAGAGAGTGATAAGGATACAAGATACAGAATATTAGGGCATCACATCAAGGACGATTCAACACGCACCTATAAAACTATAAAATAATTCAATGTGTACCGTTTTTTAAGCAATATTAAAACCTATTGTGATATAATAACGGTACATATAAACAACAAAGGAACATTATGAACACCATTGAAAGAAACGAACTATTAACAGCACTTTATCAAGTTACATCAAAAGCAGATTTATTGGCTCAATTTGATTCTAAACTAGCAGGAGCTAAAGGAACATCAGCACAAAGATATACTTATCTGTTAGAGCAAATTGTTTTTTATTCTCATGCTATTATTTTTGGTCATGGAGTGCAAACAGCTCATAATTATAGACAGGCTTTTATGACTACAGCAAAAAAATCTAATTTACTTAGGCTAAGTGGTGATGAAGTGGAAAAAGCTTTCTCTTTTTTAAATAGAACAGAAAAGAAAAATATTATTAAAGCTACATCAGAGGAGCAGAATCAAGCTAATAAAGAGCTTTTAGCTAACAATGATGGTTGTATAGCAAACGAAGAAATTAAACGCTTAAAACAGCAGTTAGATGATAAAAAGTATAAACTAGCTAAGGGGCAAAAAGTAGAGGATAAAGAAATATTTATCAAAGTGGCATTAGTTGCATTGTCTACAGGTGCAAGACTTAAAGACATTATGGAGAATTTA
>Ga0256834_1002860_pt1 | contig 10622 bp, 10 predicted proteins | sample 4281140metaG_FD_190536 | JGI IMG/M metagenome (GOLD analysis project Ga0256834, IMG submission 190536) | Hydrothermal vent microbial communities from East Pacific Rise, Pacific Ocean - 4281-140 | ecosystem: Environmental > Aquatic > Marine > Hydrothermal vents | place: Pacific Ocean: East... | reverse complement strand
ATGAACCGTATCTAAAGAACAAAATGGTGCTTCACTTGTAAAGGCTCCGTGCCATTGGTAGCCAATTTTTTCGGAATTATTAAACAACACAATATAGGCATGCTCCGAGTGGGTAAACCTGCTTATCAGTTCCAACGATTCGTGTATGCCTTCATCAATTTTATCAGGTTGTAAGTTGATAAACTTTGTAGAAATGGTTAGAAATAGTTTTTCAAGATTTGATTTATAATTATAAAGCCTTAATGCAGCTTTCATTTCTGTGGTATCTGTTGAGGCAATGCTATAGCCCACTAACTGCTGTTGGTTGCTATACACCGGATCAACTACTATCTCAAGATGTTTTTGCCCCTCTTCAGTTTGAAAAACAGATTCAAATTTAACACTGGTTTGCAGGGAGTTTGCTTCTTCAAGTTTATTTTTAAGAATAATACTGTATGTATTAGGAATGGCTAAAAACAAACTTTTACCAATAGTATTCTTTACTTTTAGGTTATAAAACCCTTTATTTGTAAATAAAATTATCCCTTTGGTGTCAATCAGAAATACTCGCTCAGAAGTAATATTGAATAACGAGTTCCAAAAAGATGAACTTAGCCCATTTTTCTCCTCAATTTCCACCATGCATTGTTCCGCAAACTCTTCCATCCCTAATGTTTATTTTATTTGGGGGTGCAAAAGTATTGCGTTGCAATTAAGAATTTTGTAGGGTTTTAGTCGTAGATATACTATGCCTGGTCGAGAGCTAAGGTGGCCATTTTTAAAAAATTCTTCTCACGTTCTTCAGCAGTAGCAACGGCACCTGTTACTAAACTATCGCTTACAGTAAGTATGGCAAGTGCTTCTACATTATGTTTAGCAGCTAGTGCATAGAGGGCAGCAGATTCCATTTCAACGGCTAAAACTCCAAAGTTTGCCCATTTTTCATAATGTTTTGGGTCATCCTGATAAAATATATCGCTTGAAAAAATAGAGCCTACTTGTACTTTTACCCCATCTTTTTTGGCCGCTTTGTAGGTTTTATACAATAAATCGAAACTTGCGGTTGGTGCATAACTGGCTCCCGGAAAATAATGATCGTTTATATTAGAATCTGTAGAGGCAGATAGTGCAATAATTATTTCTCCAATATTTAAATCACCATTATAAGCCCCGCAAGTACCTACCCTAATAAGTCGTTTAGCTCCTATTTGAATAAGTTCGTTTACGTAAATAGCCAATGAGGGCATTCCCATACCTGTACCCTGAACAGACACCCGCTTGCCTTTATACATACCCGTATAACCCAACATCCCTCGCACATTATTATAGCATACGGCATCGGTTAAAAAATTATCAGCAATGGCCTTTGCTCTTAATGGGTCGCCAGGTAATAAAACGGTTTCGGCTATGTCGCCTTTGCTGGCAGATATGTGAATACTCATAATTATTAAAATTTAAGGCTTTTGTAAAAAAGCCTCACAAAGATAAAGCAATTTGTCGGTTGGTATGTCTATGCTCGAATTAGAATTAATAATACTGTCGATCTTAATTTTTTCAGAATGGGTAATAAAACTAAAGATAAGGAGAGGAAAGTTTTGCATTAAATAAAGGCGCTCATTTGACAGTTGTTCTCCTGTAATTTCACTTGCCTCCATAACTTTTCTTTTAATAAAAGGCTCTGATTCTTTTCCCAAAAAATCAGATTGGTGTTTATTAAATAATAAAGCATAGCTGGGTATTGCTAATAGAAATTTTACTTGTATCAAAATAGCCTTCTCAATCCATTTATAAAAATCATCATCACTTTGTGGCAAGGGGCAGGTCTTATCAAATAATTCTATTAATTGATTTTCTGCATGTTCAATTAAATAATTATAGAGGTCTTCTTTATCATCAAAATACTGGTAAATACTTCCCTTAGCCATCTTTAAGTCACCAACTAGCCTGGTAATTGAAGCGCCTTCGTAAGAATGTAAAGCAAATTCCTTATAGGCCATCTTTAGAAAAGTCCTTCTTTTTACAGGTTTTAGGTTATAAAATCGCTCACTAGGCATTACCAGTTACTATCTTTTAAAAATTTACCCACCAGCATAGCCATTAAAATAGCTAAATAAAGCTGCCCAATTATTGAAACCAAAAGAGCTGCGGCCTGCCCTTGTGGGGTGTGGGGTGTAATATCTCCATAACCCAATGTAGATAAGGTTACAAAACTAAAATAAACGGTATCGTAACCTCCTCCGTATGTAAAATTAAAATCAAAGGAAGCTGGATAAAGCACATCAATTAAATCGAATAACATAGCTCCTGCTAAGCCAAACAGCAGGTAAGCGCCAATTGAACCAGCAATTATTTGTGCATCTACTTTTTTTAGTTGAAAAATCGTTCTTATAACCTTAAGAGCTGTAGCGGAAAATAACATAAAAAGAAGCGATGATTTAACAAGCGGAATAAAAAACACACCATCTAACCTTTGGCTCAACGTAAACCACGTAAAGGCTAGTGATATTAATAAAATGCCTGATCCTGCAAAAAGGTTTTTTTTATCTCCAAAGAGGATAATTACACAACTAATTACCACAAATGATACCGCCAAATAAATAGTAATCAAACCGAACACCAAATTATAGGTAAATGGAGGAAGTAAAATAAAAAGGATCATTGACGCTAGTAAATAATAAAAGCGTTCTTTGGAATGCTTCTGCAAGTACCTACTTATTATTATTTGAATCATTTTCTACACTTACATTTCTTTTTAGCACTTGTTTACAATTAAGTAACATTCAGCTCTCAAATTTTACAATAAGGTAAACCAAATCTACAACCTTGTTAACATCTAAGGTAAACCTTTGTGATAGAAATTAAAACGAATTAAACAAAATGAAAAGATTATTTACCTTAGTAATGATTGCAGGTGTATTCACATTTGCTGCCTGTACAAAAGAAACTGAGCCAACCCCAGAAATAACAACTTCAACTAACGAAGTAATTTCAGGAGCGATTACTGTAAACGCCACCTGGACTGCTGATAATATCTATGAATTAGCCTCTAAAGTTGTGGTAGAAGATGGAATAACGCTAACCATTGAAGCGGGAACCATTATAAAAGGAAGAACAGGTGTTGGTTCTTTAGCAACAGGGCTAATTGTAGCCAGAGGAGGTAAACTAATGGCTGAAGGAACGGTTGCTAAGCCTATTATTTTTACTTCAATAGAAGATAATATTGAAATTGGGCAGTTAATGGGCTCTAACTTAACCAGCGAAGATGTTGAAAAATGGGGAGGGCTTATTATTTTAGGCAAAGCACCTGTTTCTGCTGAAAATGGAGATACAGAATCTCAAATTGAAGGAATCCCTGCTAATGACAGCTTTGGTGCTTACGGTGGAAATATACCTGACGATAACTCTGGTTCATTAAAATATGTATCTGTACGACACGGAGGTGCCCTAATTGGAGATGGAAACGAAATTAATGGAATCACTTTAGGGGGTGTAGGTAGTGGAACTAAAATGGACAATATTGAGGTATATGCAACTTTAGATGATGGTATCGAGTTTTTTGGTGGAACTGTTAATGTTACCAATGTAATTGTTTCTCACCAACAAGATGATGGCATAGATATAGATCAAAATTATGCAGGATCAGTTACTAATTTTTTAGTACAGCACGGTGGTAATTCAACCGATGAAGGCTTAGAAATTGACGGGCCTGAAGGAAGTACAAATACAACTGGCCTATTTATATTAAAGAATGGAACAGTTACCAGTTTAGGTGGAGCCGATGCAGGTACTCCTGCTGATTTAAAATCCTTGGCACAAGGAAAAATTGAGAATGTTGTATTTACAGGATACCCGACAGATGATAGTTTAATCAAAATCAGAGCTTCGTATCAAAACAATTGTGCTGATGCTAAAATAGATGCATTTACTCACCTAACAGATGCTAGTGCTACTTTAAAAATATCGGACGCCAATTTTGGTGGAGTTAAAGTATATACAAAAGTTGATGGTTGTTCTGTTTCTGTTGCTGATCAAATTGCTGCAGAACAAGTTGCTATACCAAGTACAAATGCAACAGGTGCTGATATCTCAGTTTTTGCTGATTGGACTGCCGCTTCCATCTCAGGAGATTTATAAAAGACGTTTAGGGTACACCAAAATTTAAGTTTTTGGATGAATGGGGGTTGTCGAAAGGCATCCCTTTCTTATTTTGTACGTTTTGAAAGTCATTCCGCAACGCAGTGGAGGAATCTTTGCCATTATTGCTCGTTATTCTACTTGGCTAAGATTCCTACGGAATGACCTGCTAAGTGGAGCATTACTAACTGCATATAATAATAGCTTATTTCACAATTCACACTTATCCAGAGAGCTAATATTATTTCTTAAAAAAGCAGGATCCTCTCTTCTTAACATTTCCATAATACAACCTTAATGAAAGCATAAATTCGTTTGGTGCAAAGCAGCAATTTGGAGGAATACTTTTGCATTATAAATTCATCCAAAGAATACATGAAAAAGATTTTATTGCTCTCGGCTATCCTAATTTCTGTGATGGCTAACAGTTTTGCTCAAAAAGGTTATTTGCGAGGAAAAATAATTGATACCGAAATAGCAGAAGGATTAATTGGTGCCAATGTATATATAGAAGGCACTACCACCGGAACTGTGACCAATTTTGGAGGCTATTCACTTACTTTAGCGGAAGGCAGTTACACCATTGTGTTCTCATCCATTTCTTATACAACCGTTACAGTTACCAATGTGCAAATTATTGCAGGTGAAGTAACCAAATTGGATATAAATATGGTTACTAACGTGCAGCAATTAGAAGGCGTTGAGATTACGGCCGAAGCAATTACTGATTCAGATGCTGCTATTCTAAATGTGCAGAAAAAATCAGTTAACACCATTGATGGAATAAGCTCTCAAACCTTTACTAAAATAGGAGATTCTGATTTATCAGGTGCCATCAAAAGAGTAACGGGTGTTTCAGTTGAAGGCGGGAAATATGTGTATGTGCGTGGTTTAGGAGACAGGTACACAAAAACCACCCTAAACGGAATGAGCATCCCTGGCTTAGACCCTGATAAGAACTCTGTGCAGATTGACATATTTCCAACGGCTGTGCTTGATAATGTAATGGTGTATAAAACATTTTCTCCTGATTTGTATGGAGATTTTACAGGTGGAGTAGTAGATGTTGAAACCAAAGATTTTCCTAGTGAAAAAACAACTGCCATTTCTTTAGGGTTATCAATTACTCCTGGGGTTCAGTTTAATAATGATTATATCTCATATAATGGCGGCAGCACCGATTGGCTGGGATTTGATAATGGCGGCAGAGCATTACCTTTTCCTAAATCAACTGTTATTCCTACTGAATCTCAACTAGATACTGAACTGGAACATTTAACACGAAGATTTAATCCGGAAATGGGTGTGAAAAGCAAAAAGGCTCTGCCAAGTGGTAGTATCTCTTTTAATAAAGGCAACCAGTTTGATAAAGAAAATGTAACACTCGGCTACAACCTGGTATTAAATTATAACAGCAGCTACCAATTCTTCGATCAAGTTGAGTCAAACAACTACCTAAAAGACCCGAACTTATCAGAAAGTGAGCTTTTTCAAGATGAAAGCCGAGTAGGTGTATTAGGTAAAAATTCAATTACCTGGAGTGCTTTGGCTGCCGGAGCTTTAAAATTTGATAATCACAGTTTCTCTGCCAGCATATTAAGAAGCCAAAATGGAGAGTCAACCGCTGTAAAAAGAGTTAACGAAAATTATAACCAAACAGGAGCAACATTACTTGAAGATGTGCTTACTTACACACAGCGTTCCGTTACCAATGCAATAATAATTGGTAAGCACAGTTTTGATAAATTTCAAATTGAATGGCGAAATGCTACTAACTGGTCGCGTGTATATGACCCCGACTTTAGGATTACTCAAATTGACATTACCGATGGCGACACTACTATGAACTTAGGTAATGGAGCCGGTATCAGCCGTTTTTACAGAGACTTAAACGAATTTAACGAAAGCTTTAAAGCAGATGCCACTATTCCTTATGCAACAAAATCTAAAATTAAAGTGGGAGCGATTGGCACATACAAAAAAAGAGATTTTGAAATATTAAATTACTTTTTCCGCTTAAGAGGAGTTGGTGCAATTTCCAGCAAGCCTGATTGGTTTTTACAACCTGAAAATATTTGGAAAGCAGATGCCAGAAAAGGAACTTATGTAACAGGAAACTATGAGCCGGCCAATTCGTTTAGCGCAAGACAAATTAATACCGCTGCCTATGTAATGACAGAGCTATATGTAACTCCAGCCTTACGAGCCATATTTGGAGTGCGAGCTGATAATACCCAAATGTATTACACAGGTCAAAATAATAGTGGATCCATTATTTATGAAGATGAGAAAACATTGGATGAGTTTAACCTTTTACCTTCTCTTAACTTAGTATATAACCTAACCGAGAATATGAATCTTAGAGGCTCTTTTAACCAAACGTTAGCTCGCCCATCGTTTAAAGAAAAGTCGATTGCTCAAATATATGATCCTATTTCTAAGCGAACTTTTAACGGCAACATCAACCTTGCCCAAACCAGTGTAAATAATATGGATGTGCGCTGGGAGTATTTTATGAAGCCGGGAGAAATATTTGCAGTTTCTGGTTTCTATAAAATATTTGAAAATCATATAGAAAACGTATCGTTCCCAACCAGCCCCGATGATATTAAACCTCGTAATGCAGGCAGCAGTTGGGTATATGGAGCTGAATTTGAAATTAGAAAGAGTTTAGATTTTATTACTCCAAGCCTTGCTGACTTAACCATTGGAGCAAATTTATCTATCATCAAATCATTTGTGGATATGAACACAGTGTATGTAAACGATGATAAAACTCAAACCGAAAAAGAAGCGAGAGAGGTAGTAAAAAGAGATGGAGAAGTTATTGGAGATTCCCGCTCTATGGCTGGTCAATCACCTTACCTGATTAATACTTATTTGAATTATGCCATAAGCGAAATTGGTTTGAACTTTAATGTAGCCTATAATGTACAAGGGGAAACACTTACCGTTGTAGGTTCCTCTTCTGTACCAGATGTGTATTCTGTGCCTTTTCATAGCCTAAGTTTTAATGCTTTTAAAACATTTGGAGCTACCAGCAGGTCTAAATTAACAATTGGTGTAGATAATTTACTAAACGATACCAAAGACCAGGTGTATAAGAGTTATGAGGCTGCTAATCAAATTTATGCTTCCTGCAATCCCGGAAGACAATTCTCATTAAAATACGGCTTTACTTTTTAAGTAAAATAGGCAAAGCTATTACGACTATTATTAATAGTTTATTTTTTTAAGTTATCCCTCCAAATTTAGTTTGGAGGGATATTTTTTTGCCTACATAAAACATCTTACTTCTCTCTAACTTTAGAGAATTATCGCCTTTATGCGATTACCTCAAAAATTAGATAAACAAGAATTACTATTCTCTATTCAATAGAAAAAAACAAATAAAACAAAAAATGATTAAATTTAAGGGTTGGATTGTTTTTCTGTCTATTCTACAGACGCTGAACCTAGCAATAAAAGCATGCTTATAATGAAAATGAAATAGCTAGTAGTGAAAAAAACTATTATTTATATACTGCTTACCATTCTTAGTTTAAATACAAGCCTAGCCCAAGAGTTAGACAGTTTAAATAAGGCTCTGAAAAGTTCAGTTGGAGAAGAACGAATAGACATTTTACACCTATTAGTATTAAAGACCTGGCTCAATTATCCCGAAAAGGGAATGCTGTATAGCTATGAAGCCTTGGAAATAGCAAAAGAACTTGGCGATTCTACAAATATCTCAAAATCGATACGACTATTAGCAGGAGTACATTATTACAAAGGTGACTATAATACTTCCTTAAATTTTAATTTAGAAGCACTGGAAATTGCGGAAAAAATAAAAGACTCAACCCTTATTAATAATGGCTATAATAATATTGGGCTTCTTTATTATAACCTTGGAAGTTACCCAAGTGCTCTGGAGTATTTATTAAGGGCGAAAGAAATGAAAAATGCTCTTCATGAAACCTATGGATATGCAACCACATTAAACAACATTGGATTAGTATATCAAAAGGTTTTGAATTACCAAGTGGCCAGAAATTATTTTTTTGAAGCCCTTACCATGTCCTCTTCCTCAAACGACAAGGATTTAATTGTGTATTCGCAAAATAATATTGGATTATCCTACCTCAGGGAAAATAACATTGAAATAGCAAGAAGGTATTTTAATAAATCGCTGATTTTGGCCAACGAAATTGGCAATAAAAATTGGGGAGCTGTATCTCTCAGAGGGATAGGTGAAGTGTTGAAAATCCAGCAAAATTATGACTCTGCTGAGTACTATTATCAAAAATCTCTTAACGCAAGTTTAAGTATAGATGATAAAAAAGGGAAGGCAGAGGCTTATCACCTGTTTGCCCATCTTAACCATTTGAAGGGAAACAACAAAAAAGCAATCCAGTATCTTAATAAAAGTCAGGAAGTTGCTAAAACCATTCAAATCAGGCAACAGTTACTGGACAACCTAAAGCTCTTTATTCGCATTTATAGAGAACAGCACAATCAAGAAAAAATTATTCAATACCAAGGAGCATACTCCCATCTAAAAGACTCTCTTTTTCAAGATATTGTTAGTAGAAATATGGATTTAGTTCCTATTAAAATCAAAGAAGAACAAGACCAGTTAACATTTCTTAAACAACAAACAGAAATTAAAAGTAAAGATGTTGCCAATAAAATTTTAATCTGGATATTATTATTAGCTACTCCACTAATCTTGGTTCTTGTAGTTTTGATTCTAAAAAATACCAGCGATAGCAAGAAACTTATTAGATATACAAAAAAAATTGAAGCACAAAAAGAAGCATTAGAAATTAACAACCTAGAACTTGAAAAAGCCAAGCACCTAATTAGTGAGCAAAAAAGTGAATTGGAAATCCTAAATGTAGATTTAACAAAAAAGGTGGATAAAAGAACGATAGAGTTGAACCTTGCTAACAAAGAATTAAGAACTACTAATTTAGAACTTGACAACCTCATATATAAATCTTCCCACGATATTAGGGGCCCGTTGCTCAGGCTTGTTGGAGTTTGTAATTTGGCGCTCTTAGAAGTTAAAGAACAAACTGCATTAGAATATTTTAGGATGATCGACAAGGCTTCAAAGCGCCTTAGTAATACGGTTGACAAGCTAAAGATTATAACAGAATTAAACTGGAAAGAACTTGAAAATGAGCCTATCGATTTCATTTATCTAATTAACCAAAGCCTAGATCAAAATAAGTATATCGAGGGAATAGAAGATATTATTATTGACGCTAAGGTTGATAATAACCTTATTTTTCATTCAGATCCAGCTGTAGTTGAACTAATCATTTTCAACATGATCCAAAATGGAATTCAATTATTGAAGGTGTCTAAAATGGATTCGAAAAAAATGAAAATAGTTATCACAAAAAATGAAGACTCTCTATTTATGACTTTTGAGATAGAGAATATTGAGCTAGTAGTTAAAGAAAATGAGGCTTTTTATAAATTACTTTCAAAAGATAGTGAGGGGAACCAAAATATTGGCATTGGTTTATATACAGTAAAACAATGTGTTCATAAATTAGGTGGTGAGTTATTACTTTTAGGAGATATTATCCACTCAACCCGTTTCTCAATTAATTTGCCTATTAACCTATCATATAACAATGTCGTTTAGTTAAGCCAAGAACGTCATTGCGAGAGCGGAATTTTAAAATAAAATCAGCGTAGGACAATGACAGCTAAGGTCGGACGTTAGTCAGACCGATTGGGGAGGAAGCTAGTCCGACTATCGTCTGACCTAAGAATTTATTGGTTAGAATACAGCGAAAAAAACCTGTCAATGGTAGGAACAGCCTGCCCCGTTTTTTTCGGGGAAGCAATCTCTAAATTAGAGACTACAGGGTTAAGATGAACAGACTGTCGCACTTCGTTGGCAGTGACGAAAAGCTTAACTAAACGACATTGTATCATATAACTAAAATATAATTTACTGTTATTCAAATAGATAATATGGGGAAGTTTGAAGTAATGGAAATATTTGATAATAATGACTTTAGAATAAAGATGATTGATACGCTTGAAGAGCAGTTTTTAAGTGATTTAATTGCATACGGAAAAGGCGAAGACTTTAGCTTTGATGAATTATGAAAGGATTTATTTATATTATTTTTGCTTTTGTTCTCAGTTCTTGTTCTTCAAATGTTATTAGTTTTTATGTGGTTGATGAGAGTAGAATTTCGTTTGAATCATTTTCATTTTATGAACGAGATACAAAAAAGCTAAGACCAGAACAAAAATCTCTTGATAGCTTAATTGAGTTATCTATATCAAACATTTTGGTAAGCAAAGGCTTTAAAGAAAAGGCCAATTCAGAAATGTATATAAGTTACAGTATAACCTTAGGAACATCTAGTTCCGGCTCAAAAGAATATCTATGGGGGGCTAGTATATTTGAGTTATGGAAAAGGATGTATTAAAAGAGCTTGTTAAGTTTCAATTTCCAATAGGCGTGTTGGATTATTTTGAATTGGTATCCGTGAAAC
>Ga0256834_1002859_pt1 | contig 10625 bp, 7 predicted proteins | sample 4281140metaG_FD_190536 | JGI IMG/M metagenome (GOLD analysis project Ga0256834, IMG submission 190536) | Hydrothermal vent microbial communities from East Pacific Rise, Pacific Ocean - 4281-140 | ecosystem: Environmental > Aquatic > Marine > Hydrothermal vents | place: Pacific Ocean: East Pacific... | reverse complement strand
TTTTATTTCTAAAAAAAATCACTAACTTTTCTTAACAAATGGTAGTACCTTTGCGGTCTATTCTTAAAAAAATGCAACATGGAACATAAAGCAGGTTTTGTAAATATCATTGGTAATCCAAATGTTGGAAAATCAACTTTGATGAATGCTTTGGTTGGTGAACGTCTTTCCATCATCACATCAAAAGCACAAACCACCCGCCACAGAATTTTAGGAATTGTAAACGGAGATGATTTTCAAATTGTGTTTTCTGATACTCCTGGAATTATCAAACCGGCATACGAATTACAGGAATCTATGATGAATTTTGTAAAATCAGCTTTTGAAGATGCTGATGTATTGATTTATATGGTTGAAATAGGAGAAAAAGAATTGAAAGATGAAGCCTTTTTTCAAAAAATTCAAAACTCTAAAGTCCCGGTAATTCTTTTGATTAATAAGGTTGATAAATCAAGTCAGGATGAAGTGGAAGAAAAAATTGCTTTCTGGCAAGAAAAAGTTCCTAATGCCATTATTTATCCTATCGCTGCACTTTTGAATTTTAATGTAAAAGCTGTCATGGATAAGATTATTGAATTGTTACCAGAATCACCTCCTTTTTACCCAAAAGATCAGCTCACAGACAAACCAGAGCGTTTTTTTGTGAACGAAACCATCCGTGAAAAAATATTAATGCATTACAAAAAAGAAATTCCGTATGCAGTGGAAATCGATACCGAAGAATTTTTTGAAGAAGAAAAAATCATTAAAATTCGATCGGTCATCATGGTAGAAAGAGAAACACAAAAAGGAATTATCATCGGACATAAAGGCTCCGCACTAAAACGTGTTGGTACAGAAGCAAGAAAAGATCTTCAGAAATTCTTTGGGAAAAAAATATTTTTAGAGTTATATGTAAAAGTCAATAAAAACTGGAGAAACAATAGTAACCAGTTAAAAAGGTTTGGTTATAAAGACTAAACTTTTACCTTTACACTTTAAGCCTTACATTCCAAGCAATTTCTTACCTTCTTCACTTACCATTTCTGTTGACCATGGTGGGTCGAATACGATATTTACATCTATTTCAAACTCAGGGTGTTTCTGCTTAATCGTTTCTTTTACATTCGTAACAATGGTATCTCCAAGCGGACAAGAAGGTGTTGAAAACGTCAGGTCAATATCAATTTTTTTCTCACCATCATATTTCACCTCGTAGATCAATCCAAGGTCTACAATATTGATCTCAATCTCAGGATCCATCACATTTTTTAGCAACTCCAATATCTCAAGCTCAAAATTAGCTATTTCTTCTCTAGTCATTTTTTAACGTTTTTGTTTTATGAAAAATTATTTTAAATACATTCATATTATAAAAGATTGCAACTAGCAATAACTACCGATTCTTATTAAATAGATTTGATCCAAAACCAGACCTAAAACCATGGTAATGATAAATAATAAGTAAAGGTAAAAATGTATACTTGCTATTTTCTCTGAATACAATTCTCTTGGCAAAGGTGTTTTTGTTTTACCAACCAAAGCCTGATACTTTTCAAGCCAAATCACAAATGGGAGTGTTTTATAGGTTTGTCCTAAAATTAAAGTTGTAATAAAACCAAAAATGATTGTAAATCCATATATCAAAGTTGCTCTAAGCAATATTGATGATTGAAGTTGAAAACCTAAAATCAGTATCAAACTAACTATCACCGGGAAAATAATACTGAAAACTGAAATGATGGTATGTTTCATTCCAATATCTAGTACTTTTCGTAGTCTTTTCTTATAGGAATCATATACAAATGATAAAAAGAAAGCTATTCCGATGACAATCGATAACCAAAATAAAGGGTTGATTACATCAAAATGTATAAAAAACCAGTTGACAGATATAGCCAATAAGCCAATATTAATCAAATAATAAGCCTTTTCCAGTTTCATATTGTCCAATTGGTGAGAAATTAAAAACATAGGAATCAATATAGAACTCACACCAATGATCAACATTAAAAACCAACCAATCAAACCAAGAGTAGCATGTATTTTAAGATAATGAAGATGTGCCTCCGTAAAGAAATTATACCGAAAATTGAAAGCTATCAATGTTCCTATCAACTCTGTAACAGACAGCCATACCACTGCTGTAATCACAAATCTGGAAGAAATATTCTTCTTTTTTGAACTTTTATAAGATAAAATGATATTTATTACAAACAGTAAAAGAGAAATAAACATCAGTGATGCTGCAATGGGTAATAAGGTATGATAATCGGTTATCCAAAAAGAATAGGTCAAAAACAAAACACTTATTCCCGAAAGGTAAAAAGTTATTTTAGCTAATTTTTCACTGAATAAAGATGTTTCAAAAACAACCGGAACCAATTGATATAAAGCACCAAAAACGATCATAACTGCCCAACCCAAAACTGCCATATGTGTTATCGCAACGATCTTACTGTCAAAATAAGGACCAAGCAAGGCCGTATCCGCTATGATGATCATAACAGCTAAGATCAGTAATGAAATTGCACCAAATATAAAATGTGGCTTTACCACACTTGCATCTGGGGCGTTATTTGAATTTAAACCATTCATTAACTTTTATAGATCAATAATTTTGTATGATTACAATCTATTTCCTCAAACAAAATATCAAAATTTCGTTGCTCCAATTCCGGTAAAAGGAATTGAGGAATTTTTTTATGATCCACATACAATGCTTGTCCTTCTTTTAATGTTTCTATTTCTTTTAAGATCATAACCATTGGCTCGGGCATTTCTAACTCACGTACATCTATCTTTTTGATCTTATCACCAAAAGCAGCCAATTGCTCATCAAAGTTTACCGGGCTTTTCTTTACTTTTTCTTCCACCTCATTATCTACCCATTTTGATGTATTCTTCTTAAAATAAGTATGAACGATACCTTCTTCCAGTCTTTCTGTTCTTGATTCGTAACCTTTTGATTCCAGTTTCCTGATCAAAGGAATTGGCTCAAAAGTATTTATAATTTGTAAAGTCTCCTCTTCTTTTAAAACCTTGATGGCTTTCATGATGATATTAAAAGGGTCTTCACCCGAATCGAGTGTTGGACGTACATCTAATTGAACTAAATTCTTAATTTCTTTTGGTTCTGACATATTCTTTATCTTTTTTTTCTGAGACTCAGTTTTTTGTGATTTAACTCCTTCGAAATTAAATCCGATTTCTTCTAATTTCTTGATCAGCACTTCAATTTTCACACCACCAACTTTCGCAGCATCCGAAACCGTAACCCTTGGGGCTAAAACCCGACGTAAAATTGGATTCTTTAATTTTAAAAAATTCTTGTTGATCGATGCAATAGTCCCAATGGTTGCTTCCTTTTCTTTTATTAAAGTAGAGATCCTCGTATTTCTATTAAAAATCATATCCATAATTTAAAGTCACAAAATTACTCAATATTTAGGCTTTGACATAATTTAGAATGAATTTAAATAGTAACTCAAGTAACATATAAAAGATAATATTATCTTTTATATGTTTATTAACCTCAGGAAAGCTCTATTAATTTGTAGAAAACCCCAATAAAACAGCTTAATTACGCTCTATAAACTGATCAGGGCTCTCTTCTTTAGGATCAGACCCGTATTCATTTTCACCGATCACACCCGGTGTTGCAGCCAATACAATATTGTAGATAGGAATAAGCATATACCAGCCACTTTTCCCAACATCATGCATTCTTCTGATATTTACTGCAATATTAGGAACTAATACAACCATTGCATAAGTCATATTAATATATCCTATTTTCGTTTCTTCATCAAAAGTTCCAAATGTGGTATCCATATAGGATGTAAGAAAAGAATTAAAAAGGTTCACTAAAACAAAATACCAGTATTCACTTCTTCTTGATCTGCCTGTAAAAACATTATACTTTTTTAAAACGGTTAAATACCATTGCATTGGACCTATTCTTCTATCCATTTTTTATCCCTGTTTTATTAATACTTCAATGAAACTAAACTCTTTTTAAGGTATTGAAATCTGTATGATCAAAATTACGACCATAAATATCTAAAACCGTAGTCTGGCTATAGCTTAGTACATCTTTGGTAACTGTCATTTTTTGTGTAAACTCAAGTGTTTTGGCTTTTTCTGTCATAAAAGGAGACTGAACAAAACCCCATTCCTCACCAAGTTTTGCAGCAACTTCCAGTGTAATTCTTACATCGTTTGCTTTTTTTACATCAAATTTACCACCTGCTAAAACACAAAGTCCGCGAGGAATCGTAAACGAATGCATAATTGTTTGCTTATTTTTATCCCACAACCAATACCCTACCTGATCATGAAAAGTTTCATCATTCTTTTTTCTTCTTACCGATAAATGGTATCTGCAAATTGCTAATTCCTGTTCATCAGCATTATCTACATCCCCTGCTCTTTCAAAAGTAATGGTTTCATAGTATGGACTCGTAGCATCTTCATCTGGTTCCGGAGCAAAATCTTCTCCTTTATCCCCTTCCCAGGTTCCAAATAATAATTCTAATGGTCCGTAATCTGTTGTTTCTTCGTTTGGCATTATCTCTATTTAAATGTTATTTTATCAATTGTTTAACCTCTTCAAGATCCAGTCCGCCATAATTACCCGAACTCATAAAAAGTAATGCAGTATTATTTAAATTTTGAGCAAATAGAAAATTTTTAAATTCCTTTGGATCTGTATAAATAATCAGGTCATCTCTTTGAAAAGCCTGAGCAATCTGTTCTTTTGAAATAGGTTTTAACTTTTTCATTTCAACTGCATGTGGAGAGTAAAACACAACGGCTTTATCTGCTGCATCCAGAGCATTTTTATACAGTCCTAAAAAATCTGCATTCAAACTGCTGTAGGTATGCAACTCTAAACATGCCAAAACTTTCTTATCAGCAAATTGTTCCTTTACCGCATTGGTTGTTGCTTTCACCTTTGATGGTGAGTGGGCAAAATCTTTAAAAATAATTGAATTCTTTCCTTCGGCCAGTTTCTCTAAACGTTTACTTGCTCCACTAAAAGAAGAAATTGCTTCAAAAAATTCTTCCTCACTTACACCCATACTTTGGCAGATCAGTTTTGCTCCGGCCAGGTTTTGTAAATTATGTTTTCCAAAAACCTGCAATGGGATTTTTCCTTCAGAGGACTCTAAGAATACTTGTCCGTTTTCAATGGTATATTCCGGGGTTTTATATGCTTCTTTTTTTATGGAATTTGTTGCTTCATTTGTAATCGTATTTACAATCTCATCTTCTTCATTGTACACTAAAATTCCACCGGGAACCATGGTGTCAATAAAAATTCTAAACTGATCTACATAATTATCAAAGGTTGGAAAAACATTCATATGATCCCAGGCAATTCCACTTAGTAAAGCGATATTTGCCTTGTACAAATGAAATTTTGGACGACGATCAATCGGCGAGGAAAGATATTCATCTCCTTCAATAATCATAAACTCATTTTCATCGGTGAGATGTACCATTCTGTCAAAACCTTCCAGCTGAGCACCTACCATATAATCCACTTTTATATCATGATAATCCATCACATGCAGAATCATGGAAGTAATTGTTGTTTTACCATGCGAACCTCCAATAACCACTCTGGTTTTATTTTTTGACTGCTCATATAAAAATTCAGGATACGAATATATTTTTAATCCCAGTTTCTGCGCTTTGATCAATTCTGGATTATCAGCCTTGGCATGCATACCTAATACAATGGCATCTATATCATTTGTGATCTTTTCAGGAAACCAGCCAAATGCCTCTGGCAATAGCCCTTTTGCTGCCAATCGTGATTTGGAAGGCTCAAAGATCTCATCATCACTACCGGTAATTTTATCTCCTTTTTCATGCAAGGTCAAAGCAAGATTATGCATGGCACTTCCACCTATTGATATAAAATGTATGTTCATGGCTCAATTTTTGATCTAGCAAAAATACAATTTAAATCCTTACATTTATTCGAAATAATTACCCCTTAAATTAATATGAAAAAAATAATATCCTTTCTGATCCTCTCCTTTATCATTACTACATCTGTAGCTCAAGACTCCTCCTTTAAACAGCAGTGGAAAAAAGTAGAAAACTTTGAATTAAAAGATCTCCCTAAATCCGCTTTGGCGGAAATAGATCTTATTTATAACAAAGCTCATAGCCAAAATAACAATACACAGATCATTAAATCATTGATCTATCAATCTAAATTTTATTTAGACATCAAAGAAGATGCTCAAATTAAAATAATCAATAATTTTAAAAAAGAAATTCTGCGAACAGAATTTCCTGCTAAGAATATTTTAGAAAGTATTCTCGCCGATCTGTACTGGCAGTATTTTCAGCAAAACAGATATAAATTCTATAACAGAACCAAAACAAATGTAAAAGTTGATTCTCTTGATTTTAGAACCTGGGATCTGCAAACTCTTTTTGAGGAATCGCATTTGCACTACCAAAATTCATTATTAGTAAGCGATCAACTTCAAAAAGTACCCATCAAAGATTATTCTGAAATCTTAATTAAAAAAGAAGGCTCTGGTGTTTATCGTCCAACATTATATGATTTTTTGGCTCATCGAGCTATTAGTTTTTACAAAACCAATGAACGTAATATTCAAAACCCTACTTATAAGTTTAAAATAGATAATGAAGATCTGTTAAAAAACAATACTACTTTTTTACAAACAACACTTCCTGCAAAGGATAGCCTTTCGCAACAATTAAATGCCATTTATCTATATAAAGATCTGACCCGTTTTCACTCTAAAGATAAAGATCCAACGGCATTGATAGATATTACTTTAGAACGGTTACATTTTATTAGGAATAACGGCCAATTTGATAATAAAGACCAACTTTATTTGAATTCTTTATCGGAGCTTGAAAAACAATACAAATCACATGCTGCCTCCTCAGAAGTATCTTATGAAATAGCAAGTTTTTATAATACCAAAGCAGATTCTTATAATCCTAAAAATCATACAGAAGATCAATTTAAAAGAACAAAAGCACTACAAATTTGTAGAAATGCTATTGACCAGTTTCCTGAATCAAATGGAAGTGAAAAATGTAGAGAATTGATCAAAGAAATTGAAAAAGAGGGTTTAAATATAACCATTGAAAAGTTTATTCCAATAAACAAGCCATCCCGCATATTGATTCGTTATAGAAATATTTTAAATCTTGATTTTAAGATCTTTAAAGTGAATCAAAGCCAAATGAATCAATTTAATAAATTAAAATTAGACTCAGAAAGAGTCCGTTTTATCAAAGATCTAAATGCTGAAAAACAATGGTCTTCCATCTTAAAAAACGAAAACGATTATCAGGAACACAGTACTGAAGTTTTGTTACCGGCACTTAATTCAGGTAGATACATGATCGTTTCAAATAAAAAAAATCTATTCAGCGAAAATGATATTTACGCTTATGCTTTTGTTCAGGTAACTGATATTTCATTGATTAGAATTGAAGATGCTACAATAGAATTATGGCAGGTAATCAATAGAAATACCGGTAAACCAATTCATAATGCCAAAGTTCATGTAAAAAGCAAAAAAAATTACGCTAACAGAGCTAAAAAAATTGATCATATTTTCTATTCTGATAAAAACGGATTTATCAGTTTTGAAAAGAATGATTACTACAATGTTCATTTTGAAATACAACATAAAAATGACCATGCTACCTTCAATGATTATTATATCTATAAAGGATATTACAATCAAAAAGTGGAAAAAGAAATCTCTGCCAAAACATTTCTATTTACAGACAGAAGCATTTATCGGCCTGGTCAAACTGTTTATTTTAAAGGAATTTTAATTCAAACAGTCGATAATAAATCAAAAACTGTAGCCAACGAAGTAGTCACAGTAACGCTTTATGATGTAAACAACGAAGAGATCAAAGAGCTGGAATTGACTACCAATGAATTTGGTTCTTTTAGCAGTACATTCATTCTACCTGCCAATGGCTTAACCGGTGAATTTCTGATAGAAGTAGATGAAGGATATACCGATAGTAAATTCTACGATCAGATCACTGATTTTGAAATGAGTGAAAATTATATCTCTGTCGAGGAGTACAAACGACCAAAATTTGAAACCAAATTCAAACCTGTAAAAGAAAGCTACCGTTTGAATGATAGCATACAAGTTATTGGCGAGGCTATTTCATTTTCTGGTGCTAAAATATCGGGTGGCAAAGTGAAGTACCGTATAGAAAGAACCGAAAATTATCCATCGGTATATCGATATTATAATCCGTACCCAAGATCTTCAGCTTCTCAGGAGATCAGTCATGGAGAAACAACAACTGATTCTTCCGGAAATTATTCTATTAAATTCAAAGCCATCCCCGATCAAAAGATCAAAAAAGATCTAAAGCCTGTTTTTAATTATAAAATTTACGCAGATGTTACTGATGTCAACGGTGAAACACACAGTACCGAAACCACTGTTAGGGTTGCCTATCACATGCTTGAGATTGAACTTTCAATCCCGAAAACAGTTGATAAGAATTCGAATAACCAGATGATAAGTGTAGATTCTAAAAACCTCAACGGTGAATTTGTTCCTGTAAAAGGACAACTTATTATTTACAAACTTATTTCTCCCAACGAAATTTTAAGAAAAAGCCCGTGGCAGTTTCCAGATTATCCGGGTTTTACCAAAGAAGATTTTAAAAAATTATTTCCACATGATGCCTGGCAAGATGAAAATAATGAAAGAGCCTGGAAAAAAGGCGATATTGTTTTCCAACAGGAGATCAGTACCAAAGATCAAAAAGAAATTACTTTAACGAATATCAAAAAGTGGAAAATCGGGAAATATATGGCAGTTTTCACTTGCTCAGACAAATATCAACAAAAGATAGAACAGGAAAAAAGATTCAATATAAGTGACCATTCCGGAAAGGAGATTAGCGTAGAAAATTTGATCTTTGCCACTACTGATAAAGACAATTATAAACCTGGAGATCAGGTGAAAATAAAATTTTCTTCTGCTTCTAAAGATCAATTTATTACAGTTTTTATCGAGAAAAATCATCAAACCATCGATAAAAAGGTACTGTATTTGAATAATGGAAACAAAAGCATAAGCATTCCTGTTAAACAGGAAGATATGGGTGGTTTTGTTGTGCATTATCACACTGCTTTTTACAATAGTTTTAAACAAGCTACTGCTCATGTAAATATTCCCTATCCTAAAAAAGAATTGCAAATCATTACCAAAACTTTCCGCGACAAAATACAACCCGGAAGTGAACAAAAATGGAGCTTTAGTATCAAAGGAGATCAAAAAGACAAGATTTCTGCTGAAATTCTAGCTTCTATGTATGATGCTTCTTTAGATCAGTTCAAGCCTCATTTCTGGAATTTTAATCCGGTCAGTCACCCAACATATGCTTCCTACAACAGGGCTTCTGCCAATCGAAGTTTTGAAACTGCAAATTTGAATATAAGAAACTTACGGTATAGTTATTTCAGACCTGCAATTAGGCAATATGATCAATTGAACTGGTTTGGATTTAGTTTCAACAACAGTAGATGGATTAAAAGACAATATTTGAGAGAAGTCGTAAATAAATATACCAAACCCAAGATCAACTCTTCCAATGACCAGAGCAAAGAAAAGGGATTTATTTATGGTGTGGTTTATGATGCATCGGATGAATTACCGGGTGTAAATATTAAAGTAAAGGGGACAAGAAATGGTGTTACTACTGATTTTGATGGAAAATTTAAGATCAAAGCTAAAAGAGGAGATATTCTTGTTATCAGTTTTATAGGTATGGAAACTATGGAATTGAAAATAAAGAAGGATAATTTTTACTCTATAAAAATGATAGGTAACGAAGAATCACTGGATGAAGTTGTGGTTACTGCTCTGGGAATATCAAGACAGAAAAATTCTTTAGGATATGGGGAAATAGTGGTAGAAGAAGAAGTTGTTGAAAAAGTTGCATTTGCTCTTGCAGATAGAGTTGCCGGAGTTGAGGTTGCCCCTGCACCGGGAGCTTCAAAAAAATTAATTATCAGAGGAATGAACTCTATTAACAATAACAAAGCACTCATCATTGTTGATGGAGTTCCTTATACAGGTGATAAAGATCTGGAGATAAACAATGAAGAAATTCTTAGTATCAAGGTTTTAAAAGGGGAAGAAGCAACTGCTCTGTATGGCAGTCAGGGGAAAAATGGTGTTATGTTGATCACCACAAAAGCTGGTCAGGAAAAACTTAACAAAGAACTAAGTCAGGTCAAAGCTCGTACAAATTTTAAAGAAACTGCTTTTTTCTATCCTAATATCACCACAGATAAAGATGGAAATTTTGAATTTAGTTTTACCATTCCTGAAGCCTTAACTAAATGGAAATTACAATTACTGGCACACACCAAAGATCTGAGAACAGGTTATAAACAATTAAATACCATTACACAAAAAGACCTGATGGTTGTGCCCAATCTTCCTCGTTTTTTAAGAGAAAATGATACCATCATCATCAATACAAAGATCACAAATCTATCCAAAGAAAAACTCAACGGAATTGCTCAAATTCAATTAACCGATGCCATTTCCGGGAAGGATATTACACAGCAATTGCTTGAAAGTTCACAA
>Ga0256834_1002858_pt1 | contig 10627 bp, 9 predicted proteins | sample 4281140metaG_FD_190536 | JGI IMG/M metagenome (GOLD analysis project Ga0256834, IMG submission 190536) | Hydrothermal vent microbial communities from East Pacific Rise, Pacific Ocean - 4281-140 | ecosystem: Environmental > Aquatic > Marine > Hydrothermal vents | place: Pacific Ocean: East Pacific... | reverse complement strand
TGTATTATCATAATCTTACCAGAGTCCGAAAAACCTTCCTTGGTGTTTAAAGATAGTTTTCTTGACAAAAGGAAGATTAAAAAATTACCAAATAGAGCTTGTAAAAATATAAAGACTATGAAACTAGAAAGACCAACTATTAAAAAGACACCAGTCATAAAAATAGCCGAGATCAACGAAACCAATAGCTGAAGACAAAAAACCTTTCCTTCTTTGTTTTTATAGTCTATATAAACCGCCGTGAATTCCTGCTGAAGAAAGTATATGACATAAAGATACGTACTCACCACACAGAACAAACCAAATTGATACGGCGGTAAAAACCTAAGTAAAAGAATGTAAAGAAAGACAAACAACACAAGCCTTAAAACCCTTAGAAAGAACAATCCCGAAATTTCTCTAAAAGAAGATAATACAGATTTCATCATTCTCTACCTTTAATCAAACAATTTCATAAGTTCTTCATATTCTTCGGATAGTTCCCATTCTTTGGCTATACGTTCAAATATATATTGATATTTTTCCTTTACGTCATCTAATATCTTTGGCTTAAATCCCTCTGTATCAAAAGGTAGATTTTTCAATGTATCTGGCTTGTTATATATTAATAATCGATCCTTTGGAAGTCTTGAGACAACATAATGATTTGTTACTATCCAGCCAATCAACACAACTTCTTCTATGGACATTGCTTCTATTTTGTATAGTTTTACGTTACTAGAGACATAGAAAAATGCGGATCTTCTTGCAAAGTTATATATTGTGTTTAAACCTAATTTATTTATTATTATATTTACTATTGAAAATCTCTTAAATGGTATTTTATCAATTCTCCTTAATATTCTATTTTTTATACTATAATATACTCCAAAAGGATCCCTTATAATATGATAAACTTCCCAATTATCTTTTATAAAGTCTTCAAACAAATAAAAATGAAGTCTAACATCTTTAACGGGATAGCCTTTAAAAAAAGACATATATTTTTTTAACTCTTCCAATGGAAATACTATATCGTTTTCAAATTTTGCAGGATGATATTTTAGAATGTCATATATTTTATCACCAAACACCCTATAGTAGCCTTCGGCAATGTATTTGTTTTCCTTGCTGGAAAAGTAATCATGTAGTTTTTCATAGAATTTACCCTTTCGATATGAGGTAACAAACCCACCGACACTAGGATGTAGTGGCTCATAAAATGCCACATCGTAATGTTCATACATTTTTAAAAATAGGAACGTTGTCCCGGATCTCGGAAAGCCATTCAAAAGTATTGGTTTTTCTTTCGACATATTCATTTTTATCTTGAAAAATTAATTAAAATGTTATGCCTTCAAGTAAGTTCTTGATTTGCTTTTCTTTATGTTTATAACTGAAAACTCCTTGAGAAACGTCTTTTTTATTATTTTTTGAACATTCTTCATAAAAATTGGAGTCATTTAATAGTTTTCTTATTGCATTTATGAAATCGGTATATAATTCTTCATAACCCAAAATAAGTTTTTTCAGGACGTCTTTTTTAAACATAGGTGGATTTTTTACAATATAATGATCATCAAAAACCAAATCCCTATACTTAAACGGAACCACCATACCACCGTTCCTCACAACTTCCTTCGTAGAGAAATAGTCACAAGCCACGATCGGTATACCCATGGACTTTGCCTCAAGCATTACATAACCAAACGTGTCCATTATGGATGGATAGAGGAATAGATCTATCTTTGAATAGAATTCTTTAAACATATCATTTACCCTAGGTATTACTTTGAAATTTACGCCGTATTTTTCCATTTTTTTAATGAAAACCTTTGGAACGTCTGCCTTAATTAAGAATTTAAAATCTTCGTACCTATTTAGTCTACAAATCGTATCTATGACTATTTTACCCCCTTTATAGTAAAACATTCCCTTGGAACATGCGTAGCCTATGACGGGAGTTTCGTTTCTTTCTTTTTTATATTTTTTATAGTTTTCGGGTATCACAGGATAAGACGTCTCGACAAATTGTTCAATATTTTTTATGTCTTTAAAATACCAGAGAATTGATTCTTTTGTTGCATTTGTATAGGTTAAAATTTTAATCAAATCAGACCTAAATAACAACTTTTTTGTTATGTGTTTCATGGGTTTTGTATGCCTTATACTAGGCACCTTCCTTAGAAGCATTTCTAGGGATTCTATTTCTATTATGAATTTTTTTCTATTCAATGGTATTATACTTTGAGGCGAGTAGATTAGATCATAGTATTTGGCTTCAAAATAATAATCCAATTTTGGAATTGGGGTTCTTTGTAAAATTGCTCTATATAATTTCCTTAAAGAAGACTCGTAAACCTTTGGTCTAGAAAAGTCGAAATTTATTTCGTTTACGTCTGCAAATTTTGATAATATCTCATACGTTCCTTTGAATATAGGATGTAAAAATGGTTTAACATATACTTTCATATTCTATTAACCAAGTGAAATATTATTTAAAACTCTTTATCTAAAAAAGGATTTTGTTTAAAGAAACACTTGGCATCTATATAGAATAAAGAACTGTTATTCTTAAATGCAAGATAAAGTTCTAAGTGCCTTGGGAAGTGATTCTTAACATCCATATAAAGATACGAATTATTCAATAATTTGTAATGTTTTATTAAATATTTAAACTTCTTTGGATAAAGAAATTCCAACGCAAACAATAAAGATTGGAATAATTGCTTGTTGTTTTTGTAGTAAAGTCTCATAGAATACCAAGCATCTGTACCAGAGAGTATATAGCTGAGGTTTTCATCATATCTTATGCCAGTCAAAAGTATATTGCTCAAAAAGTATGGTGCATAGGTCCTTATTCTTTTCTTAAGAAAAACCCCATAGTATGAAATATTCATTTTCATTGTTCTATTTTCATATATGAATCGTATCAAATAAGTAGAGTCTATTTTTCCATTTTTCTTTAAAAAATATACTTTACCACTACAATTCAAACTATAATTCAAAGGATAAATAAAGCTTGGGCTGGGTTTTTTATAAATTGTTTTTGTATTTGTTAATGTTTTTACAATAAAAACAAACAAAACACACATAACAACTATAATTAGTGTTTTTTTAACTATGGACATTTTAAGATCCCCCAAGACAAGGATTTGTATAGTTTATCTCCATTGCATTTATTAGACCAGAGCTTAGATTTGCAAGACAAATATTATAGAAATCATAATATTTCAACGTAAAATTGAATATTATTTCGTGTCTAGATTCATAACCTTTAATAAACAAACACTTTTCTCCATCGACTGGGCATATCTTTAATATTGGAACACTAGGTCTATTAAACAATCCCATAAATCTCAAGTTATATGAGCCAGGGTATAGGTCTATTCTATAACCAACTTCGCAGAAACCCTTTGGTAGGAACAATGGGTTGTCTTGTCCTAGACATATTAAATAACTATCGTTAGAACATCTATATATCGACGCCAAGTATCTACTTTTAAGAAAAACTCTTCTTGGTATAAAATATTTCAAATGACATTTGTTTGTCTGTTTAAAAATATAAACGTTGTTAAAATATGCAATTAAATGATACTTTGATCTGTTTAATTTTTTGAAAAATCTTTTTCTTAGTGGAATAACCATTCTATTAAAGTTAACAGCTATATATGTGGCGTTTAATTTTGTTAAGTAATAATCAAACCAATATAGCTTTTGCTCGTTTAGTTTTGAAATCTTTGTTATTAGAAAACTAACTATAGGATAAACGTTTTCCCTGTTGGAATAATATACAAAAACATTGTCTGGAAGTACGTACTTACCAGAGTTGTTGACCGGGACCAGATCTATAACCTTTCTATAATTAAAATAACAATTGCTTATTTGGTGTTTAGCAAATCTTATATTGTATAATTGATAATTAACATAAAAACAGAATAAGATCGATAAAAAGAACAAAGATAAAAACTTTTTATTCATTATTCTATCCATTATACCGACAGAAGAATAAAGAAATGCTACGACTATTATCGGTACAACGAAGAATGAATACTGCATATCAAGCCTGTAATATGGTTCTATATTCATAACAAAACTTAGGAAGAACCATGGTAATAAAACCAACAACAACCAGGGCCTCCTAAACGGTATAAATAGAAATGGTAGAAAAAGCGCAACAACATAAAACACTTTTTTATTTAAATTGTGTTTAACGGCATTCAAAAACCCATGATAAAGCTTTAACGTGTTTTCAATATCCTTCAACAAGAATTCGGATTTGAGACTCTTTCCCCTAAATTTTTTCATGAATAGAATTTCGGATTTATAAACAGAAAATCCCAATAATAGGAAAAATATACAGAAAATCCACATTTTTTTGTTTTTTAAGTTACCTTTATAGAAGAGTAAATAGCAAGATAAAACCAACGGAACAAATATACAGAAATATTCCAAAGTCATGAACAGTGTCAAAGTCGATAAAATGGTTAACGGATAAAATTTCTTTTCTATCCCATAAATACCTAGGAAAAAGAACAATGGGAAAAAGCACTCTGGATGAAAATCAAATAAAATTGCACCTATTATGCCAGGGTGTAATAAATAAATTAGAACAACAAGCTTTGAAAATAAAACGTTCTTTGTTATTTCTTTAGAAAGAAAATAAAGAACAATACCAGAAAATACTATCATTAAATTTTTTATAACCAACAAAGTTAATACATGAGGCCATATCCAATAAACAGGGACTAAAGAATACAATATAGGCGAAAAATGAACAGCAAAATACGAACAAGGTTCTTTACCACACCACCATGGCTCGGCGGTATAGTACATTAACTCTAGTCTAGAGGCAGAGTTTATGACTTGGTTCATCAAACCAAGGTCCCAGGCACTAGCGATGCCATAGAAATACCTAAGGTAACAAACATAAGTCATAATAAAGAAGTATAAGACCAAAAAACAAGGAAACCAAAGTGTTTTTAGATCAAGTTTTTTCATCCATACTATAGAATTCATATACATTATATAAAGCTTTATTCTATTCATCTATGAAGAATAAATGACTAGGGCATCTGCAGTCACAACACCCAAACCCATGGACAAAACGAAGTCCTTTTTTAATTAAGTCCTTGGCTACGATACATTCGACGACTTCATTGGTATAGTAAATTTTCTTTATTTTTCCATAGTCTAATAAATAATCTATATGCCAATGTTTTTTCTTTTTATTCGATAAATGTCTTTTTATTCTTTGATATAATGAAATAGGACTTCCTTTAGCAGATCCAACATATATATAGAATCCTTTTTTAAATGTTTTTTCTTTATTTTTAGAAAATTTTATTTTAATATTTTTATCTAACTTTATGAAAAGAATATATGTACCATATTTATTTTTCACTTGTTCTAAATCCATTAATTCTTTAAATTTATATGTCTCTAAAACAACGTTTAAAGAATTAAAATCCTGGTATCTTTTACAATAATCTTTTATCGGGCATTGATCACACAGTGGAACCACTGGTTTACAAATTTTTTGTCCATGGATGACCAGCAATGAATTTATATCTGACCATAGATTTTTTGGAATCTTTTTCTCAAGCTCTCTCATGGTCTCATTTGGATTTTTCGTGCTAACGATCCCTAGTCTATTGACTATCCTATGGACATGAGTGTCCACCGCTATTTTTGGATCCCTACCAAGAACATTGTAGACCACGGAGGCAACCTTTACACCTACCCCTGGAAGTTTCAAAAGTTTATCGTAGTCTGGTAACTTTGAATTATATTTGGAAACTAATATTTCAGATACTTTTTTCAGATTTCTAGCCTTTACCTTGTGAAAACCAACTGGTTTAATCAATTTTTCAAGATCTTCTATGGGGATATTAACCAGATCTTCGAACGAATGAACAACCTTGAATAAATTATCGCAAACATTTTCCGTGATCTTATCTTTGGTTCTTGTACTTAAAAACACTGCAACAAAGACTTTAAATTCGTCATTAGAATACTTATAAGTAAATGGTTTTTCTTTGTAAAAGTTTTTTAATATTTCTAACCATTCCATTTGTAAATAGAAAACGTTTTCAAAAAGATAAAAAATGTTACGTTTAGAGGATTACTCTGTAAAAATAAATAAAAAAACTATAATAAAGGAGTTTTCTTATGAATTTAGTTCCAATGAAGTTTATGCCATCTTAGGCAAAAATGGATCGGGTAAAACCACATTTCTAAAATCTTTACTCGGTTTACCGGAAATAGAAACAACTGGTAAACTATTTTTTAAAAATCAAGACATAACAAACACCTCGTTCATAGAAAGATCTGAGATGGGTTTTGTGTTGATATTTCAAGAATATCCAAAATTTGATATAAAAGTTAGCGATTTATTTAAAATAAAGGAAGAATATGTAAAAATTTTAAACATAGAAAATCTAATAAATAAAAAATTGTTCAAAGAAATGTCAACTGGTGAGAAAAAAAGAGTAGATCTTGCCATAGCTCTATCATTGTGTCCAAGGGTTCTATTGATAGATGAAATAGATTCGGGCGTGGATTCCGAGTCTAGGTCTTTGATTATAAAGGCCATAAATAGATTCATTCAAACGACCGACGAGTATTTAATAATAATGGTCTCTCATAACGAAGATTTTCTTTCGAATTTTAAGATAAAATCATATCTAAAAATAGAAAATGGGATAATTTATGAACGAACTAGTCGTTAATAATAACGATGTAACTTATCAAGGCAATATAAACATAGAAAAAATAGAAAAGAAAGGATTTGATAATTCGTTTAGACTAACGATAAAAGGAGAACAAGAACTAAGACTAGGATTCAATATCTCTAATCAAATTAATCAAAAAATATTTATAGAGCTATTTTTAACAAAAAATTCAAAATTAACTATTAAAACCGGTTGTTGTGGATGCGCCCTTAAGTCTAGTCATGACGCAACCTTTAAAATTACAATGTGCGATGGCTCGTCATTGGAATGGGACAAATCATACAATTGGAGGTTCATCGACATAAAGGATACGGTTTATTACAAAATATTTAACAACACAAACATAAACGTGAAATTTTCGGGTTTGGTTGAGAACTGTAAAATAAAAGAGGATTTTAAATTGATTGTACATGGCCAAAACAATAATATAAAACTATTTTCAAAACAAATTTTAAAAAATTCAAAATCAAAAATAATAGAACGTTTTAAAATAAAAGGGAACAATAACGAAATAGATTCCAAGGCCAAAGTCGGACTAGAGAGTTCTAAATCATATATATTTATGTTTTCAAAAGCAACCGGTCAGTACAACATAGTTTCTTCTGTTTGTGAGGAAGTCTTCTTGACCGAGGATTCCGTTGCGAAATCTTTACCATTAATTTACAGCTCCCATGGTTCTAATAGAATAGACCATGAGGCAAAAATAGGAGAAATAGAGAAGGAAAAACTTTACTATTTAATAAATCGAGGAGTATCGCTGGACAGAGCAAAGATGTTAATAATATAAAAACTTATATTGTTTTTCTACAATAATTATATTATATTATAATGACTATAGTACCGGCTGCAATACTTTTTGCGAATCTTCTATTGACAAATGTCACATGGAACGGTAATCCTTACTCTGGTGTTTTACTAAATGGTTATTACTATACATTAGATCTATGGAATCTTAAATCGGCGAATGGGAGTCTATGGATAAAGGTTTACCAAGACAACGTCTTCGAAATTTTCTCCAACCTAAGGAACGTAAAACTTAAGAATCCTTCCTTAACCGTGGTTGGGTATCCCGACGCCATCTATGGACATTCTATCTGGTACAATATAACCACCAACGGAGAATATCCGGTACAATTATCGAACATTAAACGAATAACCCTAAATTTGGCTTATATATCGATAATAGATCGTTGTCCCTCTGACGTGGCCATAGATATATGGCTAACCAAGAACAAAGACTCTAAAATAGGGTCTAAGGATGTCGAGTTAATGATATGGCTATACAAAAATAATTTCTCCCCAAGGGGTCATATAATAGGCTATATCCATTATAAGTCCATAAATTGGTCGATTTGGCTAGACCAAGACAAATGGGTATACGTTGCCTTTGTTCCGTCTAAGAACGTTGGTCATATAAAAATCAATCTAAATAAATTTATAAAATATCTAGAAAAAATGGGTATGGTTGATAAATTCTATTGGCTCAACGATATTGATTTTGGCGTGGAGTTTGGAAAAAACGATAAAAATATGTCCATAATAGATTTTATATTATATTACAACGTAAATCAGACTATTAAATAATTTTTATTAGCACAAGACAAATCGATTAAGGAATAAATTTTAGGTCTTTCTATGTTTTGAGATACATAATTTTCCCAATAGTTCTCGGTTATTATTTTTCTTGAATAAAATTCGTTATAATTGAAAACAGGTCCTATAAATACCATATATCCATTACCAATTCTTAGGATCATTATCTCGTAATTTATACCATTAATGGCACCATAATAATATGCCTTGTAGCCATAATACTCCAATGATTTGAACAGCAAAGGACCAAGGGCAATACTTGTTAAATTAGTTAAATCTTTGTAAATTTTTAATAAATTAATGGTTCTAACGATCTTTCCTTGGTAAAATTCTTCTTCAGAAACTTCTAGAAATCTTTCAAATATCTTTGCAATATTCAATAAATAAAACTCTAATTTTTCATCCTTTATTCCGAGTTTTTCCAAATAGTTATACAATTCTTCAAAATACTTGTAATAAATGTACATTATGTCAAAGTATGGTAGAACCAACATACTAACATTATTTCTAAGTACTATAAAAGAGCTTGGTTTTTCAAATTTTGTCCTAAATATTAAAGAATCAATCATAGCAATAAGCCCCAAAGTACTAATGATCCTTTTATACCTAGCATAGTTCTTGTTCATAAAACCTGGATAATATGGCATTGATTTTAGATTACTGTTCATTATTTTAACAAATAATGTGTTGCTAATGTTTTTTCTTAAATTAATTAGAGAATTTAAATATCCCTGGTAGTTATTCAAATTATACATTGTATAGTATTTATTTACTACCCAATTATCCAAACACGAGACAACATCCATCTCATTTGGTAATATTCTTACATCTTCAAGTACATTCGATAGATTTAGTTTTCCATTATAGTACTCTAATAAAATATTCTTGTCCCCATTTAGTTTTGGATAGGTTAATGTTTTATAAATACTGTTCAATGGATATGGAGTATTTATTGAAAATAAAGAAAATTCTTTATTAGATTTAAATTCTTGCCAATTTCTAAACCATTTATTTATATCTAGTTCATTGTTTAGTTTGTTCTTTACAATTAAATACAAATCATATAGATTTAAAAGATCTTGTCTCATGAATATTGTGGTTAGAACTTTATGTATTCGGTACCATAGATCAAAACAATTACCAAACCTATTATTACAGATTTCTAATGAATAGAGCCATGTTAATGCAATTTTAACATGGTTTTCATCGGTTAATGAAAATCTCGAATTACTTAGCCAAACCAAGGCCAAAAGAAATCTTCCATACTTTGTTTTATTCAAATAGTCTTTATAGTATCCATAGTCTATACAAGGTAGATTTTCTTCACAGATCGTTGCTTGGCTAAGGTTTTTGACTTTGTCTATTTTAAGACCATATTTGGATTCTATCAGATCAAATCCAGAAAAACAATACTTATCGTAATTCAAGGGTAATAAATAGTAACCACGTACTTTTTCAATCAATAATATATATTTTTTAACAAAATCTTTTATTTGATTTGGTGGATTAAAAGAATTGTTTAAAATTTTTAATGCAACGGAATCATAAATCATTGGAAGTAGTGCATATTTATTACCATTTTGATATAATTGTTCTAGAACCTCTAGATCACTAATTAATAGTTCGTATAGCCATCGATACAAATAATTGTTCACCAAATAGTAAAATATCTCCGTTTGGGCGTAAACAAACAAATAATCCAAAAAATCCTCCGTGATCAATATATTCATATTACCGTTCTCTATGTGGACATAGGCGTCGAACATCGAATAGGTTGGATGAATCAAGCCACCGTCAACCACAACCAGACCGTTGGATCTTATCAACGATATATGGTTCATTAGATAATTTGTTAACACTGGATTTATTATGGTGTTATTTTTAGAAAATTTGACTATATCATTCGAAGTTATATTTTGTGGAATTTTTAAAAAATTCTTTATTTTTTTAAAATTTTCATTATTTATTTTTAAGCCAAAGGTCTTTAGTACTACTTGTTTCTTTGTTTTCTTTATAATTGTTCCTTTTTTTAAATGTTTAACAGATTTATGTCTAAAAACAAAGAAATAAGCAACCATACCAACTAATACAATGACCATAATGATTGGGATAAGCTTTCTCATAAATTTTTATAAACGCATTCACTTTTTAAATATCTATCGGGCTCTGTAAATTTAATTTAAAATAAAATAATATTTATAATCTCTTAAGTTGTATAGATATTTTCTTAAAAAATTTTTTTGAGCTAAATTTCATCCATTCTTTTTTTCTTTCACTTCTTGGAATACACCAACGCTCTAACCAAAAATCAAATAACTCAT
>Ga0256834_1002857_pt1 | contig 10632 bp, 4 predicted proteins | sample 4281140metaG_FD_190536 | JGI IMG/M metagenome (GOLD analysis project Ga0256834, IMG submission 190536) | Hydrothermal vent microbial communities from East Pacific Rise, Pacific Ocean - 4281-140 | ecosystem: Environmental > Aquatic > Marine > Hydrothermal vents | place: Pacific Ocean: East Pacific... | reverse complement strand
GAATCGGTAACCAGCTATAAGGTATATAGAGGTGGAGTAGAAGTAGCCTCGGTAAGCGGCACCACCTATACCGATACAGGCTTAACCTCCTCCACAACGTACAGCTATACGGTAAGTGCACTAAATGGTGGCAGCGAATCGGCTCAAAGTGCAGATCTAAGCGTAAGCACTAGTGCAGCACCCGCCCCTTCAGTACCGGAAAACCTGTTAAGCACCGGGCAAACGTCCAGCACCATATCGTTAAGCTGGGATGCCTCCACAGGCACAGTAACCGGCTATAAAGTATATAGAGAGGGCACAGAAGTAGCCACGGTAAGCGGCACCACCTATACCGATACCGGTTTAATATCCTCAACCACTTATAGCTATACGGTAAGTGCATTAAATGGCGGAAGCGAATCAGCTCAAAGCACAGCCCTAAGCGTAAGCACCACATCAGCTCCTGCACCATCGGTACCGGAAAACCTGTTAAGCACCGGGCAAACGTCCAGCACCATATCATTAAGCTGGGATGCCTCCGCAGGCACAGTAACCGGCTATAAAGTATATAGAGAGGGTGCAGAAGTAGCCACGGTAAGTGGCACTACCTATACTGATACCGGTTTAACCCCCTCTACCACTTATAGCTATACAGTAAGTGCATTAAATGGCAGCAGCGAATCAGCCCAAAGTACAGCTTTGAGTGCAAGCACTACTGAACCCGGAGGAGGCAATGATCCTGTTTTCGGGTCACTTAATCCAGCGGTAAGTAATATACTGGAAGTACTTCCGGCACCGGGCTCGGTAGATGTAAATGTAACAGAACTTAAAATTAAGTTTGCAGCCGGGTATAGCAACGAATGGTCGGCAGGAGAGTACATTAACCTTTACCGCACAGCAGACAATACGCTTATAGAAGCAGTAGATATAGGCAGCCTTCCAATAGTTATCTATACCGAAGACATAATGACTGTACCGCTTTCTCAAACCCTTGAAGCTGGCACCACCTATTATGTAACTGTAAATGAAGGCTCTATATACGTAAACCAGGGGCCAAGCTGGAAAAATGGAGCTATTACAGTTGGAGCCTGGAGTTTTGCAGTAGGGAGTGGTTCAAATCCTGCTCCTTCGATACCCACCGGTTTAGCCGAAACATCATCCAGCTCTACTACCATATCATTAAGCTGGGATGCCTCCACGGGCACAGTAACCGGCTATAAGGTATATAGAGGTGGAGTAGAAGTATCTTCGGTAAGCGGCACCACCTATACCGATACCGGCTTAACCCCTTCTACAACGTACAGCTATACGGTAAGTGCGTTAAATGGCAGCAACGAATCGGCTCAAAGTGCCGTTGAGAATGCGAGTACAACTCTGGTTCCGTCACCTGCTGGTTTAACTTCTACCGCCCAAACGTCCACAACGGTATCATTAACTTGGGCAGGCATAACAGAATCGGTAACCAGCTATAAGGTATATAGAGGTGGAGTAGAAGTAGCCTCGGTAAGCGGCACCACCTATACCGATACCGGCTTAACCCCTTCTACAACGTACAGCTATACGGTAAGTGCGCTAAATGGCAGCAACGAATCGGCTCAAAGTGCAGCCCTAAGCGTAAGTACAACATCCGGAGGCAATACAGCACCCGTTTTCGGTTTGCTAAACCCAGCGGTAGTTAATATACTAGAAGTACTTCCAGCACCAGGTTCTGTAGATGTAACGGTAACAGAGCTTAAGATAAAGTTTGCAGCCGAGTATGGTACAGAGTGGTATTATGGAGAGTATATTAATGTTTACAGGGCTTCGGATAATGTTTTAATAGAGTCCATTGATGTTGGCAGCCTTCCAGTAGCCACCTATACTGATAGCGTAATGACCATTGTACTTACCCAGTCTTTGGCCGCCAATACGGAATACTATGTTACCGCCAATGAAAGTTTTGCAGGCGTAAATCTTGGGCCAAGTTGGAGTGCCGGAGCCATTACCACGGGAGTATGGAATTTTATAACATCTTCTTCTCAGGGTTCTTCATCCAGAAAGTTATCTGGTCAGCGCATTGAAACATTAGCAGAGGAACGGCTGGAAGTAGGAGTGTGGCCCAATCCATTTAGTAACCAGTTAAGGATAAGTACTTTAGGAGAGAAAGGTAGCAAGGTTACTTTTGTGCTGTTTGATGCACTTGGGCAGCAACAGTTTGCACAGGCATTTGTATTGCAACGCGATAACGAAGTTATTGAGATGGACAGATGGGTAGCTGAATTGCCTGTAGGTATTTATCATTTGCAGGCTATAGCAGAGAAAAGCAACAGAAAAACTATTGTGTTAATTAAAAAATAAGAATATAGATGACAAAGAGTAAAAGCAGTTATAATCCTTTTTAGAGATACTAAAAAACTTTTTTACTACAACAGGAAAAGAGTGTTAAACGCCTTTCTTGTTGTAGTTGATTAGTTGGTAAATGTAACGTTAAACCAAATTATAATTATTTATAAAACTATTTTATGGAGAGACATCGTGTGATAGCAGATAGGAACGATTCTGAAAAGGTATATTTTACCACGTTTGGCTCAAGTGTTTGGCATGGAAAAAAAACTAAAATAAATAAGAGACAAAAAATGACAAAAAATTCACTTTGCAAAATAGTTAGCTTATTTGCAATCTTAATTTCACTTAATTCTTGTAGTAATAACTCCGTAGAAAAGAAAAGTGAGACAATAATTGAGGTAAATGAGGACAATAATGGAAGAAACGACCAATGGGGCTTTATAGGCCCTGGTGGTGGTGGTGCTATGTTTAATCCTGCTATAAACCCAACCAACCCAACCCATACATTTGTTAGTTGCGATATGACAGGCTCTTTTGTTACTTATGATGGTGGTAAGAAATGGAGAATGTTCAACTTAAGAGGTGTAACTAAATTTTATACCTTCGACAAAAGCAACTCTAATGTAGTATATGCAGGCACATCTAATATACTATTTAAAAGCACTAATAAAGGAACAAGTTGGGCAACAATATATCCTAAACCCTCTGATATTGTTGCTATTCATGCGCAAGGCGACCATGCCGATGAAGTTGTGGTTACAAAAGACAGCATCAGAACAATTATTGAAAAACTGGTAGTAGATACTGATAATCCTCAAAAATTATTTTTGCTTGTTAGAAAGAAGAAAATAGATTTTTGGCCAGATAAAAATAACAGAAATAAAAGATTTTATACGCAAATTCTAACTTCTGATGATGCCGGATTTAGTTGGCAAATAATAGATAAGTTAAGGTTTGATTTAAACAATATTTTTATTGACCCAACCTCTCCAAAAAATAATCGTACCGTTTACGTTTCAGGTAAGGATGGATTGGGCGTAAAGAAAGATGGGGAATGGCGAAATATCAGTTTGCCAGCCAGAGCAGGAGTTATCACTCATTGCGTAGATGGTTTTGACAAAGAAAATAACAAACATATTATATATCTTACTTTCGGGCAGTCTTACTTTAATCCTAAAGGAAAGAAAAATGATTCCAGAATTTATATGTCCGATAATGGTGGGCAATCATGGAAACGAATAGATCAATCTTTAAAAAAAATTAAGGCTAAAGGAAGTGATGACCCTGAATTTAGAAGCATAGCAATAAGTTATAACCACCCTGAAAATGTATATATATCTTATGCAGGATTAAGAATAAATAAAGATTCTGTAAGTTTTGGAGTGGCTAAAAGCGCAGATTTTGGAAAAACATGGAAACGAATTTGGGACGATAGAGCCTCAGCAACAATAGCAAAAGATCCAGGTATATCGTCCTCAAACAGAGAGCAAGGCTGGTTAGATAAACGCTTTGGGCCTTGGTGGGGAGAAAACCCGTTTCACATGGCAATAGCAGATAACAACCCTGACATTTGCTATACCACAGATTTTGGCAGGACAATAAAAACTACAAACGGAGGTAAAACATGGCAGCAAGTATATACACGTAAAATAGAAGGAGGCGGATGGCAATCAAGAGGGTTACAGGTAACTACTGGTTATATGTTGGCATTCGACCCATTCGATTCGTTGCATATTTTTATGGCAGATACCGATACCGGATTAATGGAAAGTTTTGATGGAGGTAAAAGCTGGTCTAGTGCCACTTATAATAATGGGGTACCCAAGCATTGGATTAATACTACCTATTGGTTAGAATTTGACCCTGAAATAAAGGGCAAACTGTGGGCAGTAATGAGCCAAAACCATGATTTGCCACGCCCAAAAATGTGGCGTAGTATGAAAATGGAAGACTATAAAGGAGGCGTTTTAGTAAGTGAAGACAATGGAAAAAAATGGACTCCTATAAGTAGCGATATAGGAGAAGCGGCAATTACTCATATAGTGTTAGACACAAAGAGCAGCCCTGAAAACAGAATACTATATGTATGTGCTTTCGGAAAAGGAGTATATAAATCAATTGATGGAGGTAAAACATGGAAACAAAAAAATGTTGGAATAGAAGGGAGCCAACCAGCAGCGTGGAGAATAACTAAAAGAAAAGACGGAGAGCTGTTTTTAATAGTTTCGAGAAAAAGTGATGATGGTAGTATAGGTACTGAAAATGATGGAGCACTATACCGTTCGTCAGATAGTGCAGAATCATGGCAAAAAATAAATTTGCCAGAGGGTGTAAATGGGCCAACAAGTTTGGTGGTTGACCCAAGTAATCAAAAACGTATGCTACTATCTGCCTGGGGGAGGTATGGAGCAAACCAATTTTTACCAAATAGAGGAGGAGGAATCTATCTCTCAGAAGATGAAGGAATTACTTGGAAACCAATACTTACAGAAGACCAACATATACACGATATAACAATAGATCAGAGCAAAGGGGTATTTTATGCCACTGGATTTAATTCATCTGCCTATCGCTCAGATGATTCAGGTTTGACATGGAATCGTATAAAAGGATATAATTTTAAATGGGGAAAACGTGTACAACCCGACCCGTATAATTCTGAAAAAATTTATATTATCACTTTTGGAGGTGGCGTATGGCATGGCCCGGCTAAAGGAGATGAAAATGCTTTGGAAGATATAATAACTTCTCAAACAGCCTATAACTAATGGTCAAAAACTAAAAAAACTATGTGCCTTGCTTATTATCAAATTAAACAGTTTTATAATGTAATCCAAAAGGCGAGATGGGTAACTTTATTTACCATTATCGTAATAGGATGTTCAAACCCAAAGCATGTTGATGAGACAACAACAGATTGGAAATTTCAATCGCAAAGGGAAGAACTAGCACCTGCATATTGGGTTGATGAAAACATATTGTTTGATGGAAAATCTACATTGGCACTTTCTGGTAACGGCAAAAGCTATGCAAATGGAAGTTGGAGTTATACGTATGATGCTGCGCCAAACAAATACTATGAGTTTACTGCTTACTTTAAATCTCAATATGTACACCAGCTTAACAGAAGTATTTTGGCACAAATTACATGGTTATCATCAAATGGCGAACAAGTAAATTTTATTGGATTTCCTGCAACACTTGCTAAACAAACTGAAGATGGCTGGTATATTATTCAACAAAGTTATCAAGTACCCAAAGGCGCAGCTAAGGCTAGAATAAATCTTATATTACGATGGGCTGCTGGCGGAACAGTATTTTTTGGTGGCATGAGTTTTAAAGAAACAAAAGCTATTGAACCACGTATGGTTCGTTTGGCAGCTATTCATCATCGTCCTGAAAACACAAACTCTTCACAAGAAAATTTAGATGAATTTAAGCAATATATTGAAAAGGCCGGAAAGCAAAAGGCAGACATTGTTTGCCTTTCTGAAGGGATTACTATTGTAGGTACTGCCAAAACTTATATGGAAGTTAGTGAGCCTATTCCCGGGCCAACCACTAAGTTTTTGGGCAAATTAGCCAAAAAATATAGCATGTACATTGTGGCAGGCATATTAGAAAAAACAGAATCTCTGGTTTATAATACATCTGTTTTAATTGATAGAAATGGAGAAGTAGCAGGAAAATATCGAAAAGCATCATTGCCGTGCGAGGAAATTGATGCAGGATTAACTCCCGGAGAAAGTTTTCCGGTATTTGACACCGATTTTGGAAAAATAGGAATGTTAATTTGCTGGGATTTGCACTTCCCGGAATCAGCAAGGATGCTTGCCTTACAAGGTGCAGAAATCATTTTTTTCCCTAACTGGGATAGCGATGTAGTTATAACCAAAGCCCGTGCCATAGAAAACCAAGTTTACTTAGTATCATCTACCTATACAGATACCATGAAAACAGGAGTTTTTGATAAAAATGGAAAACTTTTAGTAGAGGGTACAAAAGAAAACCCAATTGCAATCGTAGAGGTTGATTTGAATCAGGAAAATATATGGCCTTGGGTAGGAAATTTCAAAAATAGAATTCAACACGAATTGCCCAGTTCAAAAGCAATAAAATATTAAAATAAAAAAATGAGAAAAGCTAACTTTCTTTCTTCAGCCAGAGTATTTTCACTTCTGTTTTTTTTCATTATTGTTAAAATACTTTTCGGTTGTAATAAGTCAGATAATGATGCTGATGTGATATTGTTCAATGGAAAAATTATAACGGTAGATGATGATTTTTCTATACAAGAAGCAGTAGCCATAAAGAAAGGAAAAATACTAGCAGTAGGTAACAATAAAGAAATAGCTAAATTAATAGGGGGTGCTACTAAAAAAATTAACCTTAATGGAAAAACGGTCATACCGGGTATCAACGAAGGGCATGCACACCCACTAACAGCTTCGATAAGTGAGTACTTTGAACCAATTCCCGATGTTCATTCTATTCGGGAACTGCTCAACTGGATTAGTAGTGAAGCTGTGAAAAAAGATACTGGAGAATGGATTATCCATCCCAAATTTTTTGCGACAAGAATGCTCGAAATGCGGCAACCCACCAAAGCTGAATTAGATTCTGTAGCACCCCATAACCCCATTTTCCTTGACGGAAGTTTTGGAGGAATGGTAAATACCAAAGCATTGCAAGTGTCAGACATAACATCAGCTACACAACATCAAGGTATTCTTAAAGAAGAGAATAGTGGCGAACCGACTGGTCTTTTGCAAAGTTCTGCATTTGGTTTATTAGCTCTTCCCAAGCATAATAATTTAGATGAAACTCAGAAATTGAAATTGCTGAAAGAAATGCTCTATTTGTACAATAGTGTAGGAATTACATCTATTTGTTCAGGAGACGGCACCCCTGAAGATATTAAATTATATAAAAAGTTGCAGGAAACAGGCAACCTGACCGTTAGAATCTTTCAAAATTTATATACACCATTTAACTCGCATGCTACTTTAAATGAAATGAAAGCAGCATTAAAAGCATTTGATTATACAACAGGCCAAGGTGATGAATGGGTAAAGATAGGAGCGTTAAAAGTACTTGTGGATGGAGGCGTACTTACCGGAACAGCCTATTTGCGTGAGCCCTGGGGGGAAGGAGCAAAAGATATTTATGGTATTACAGACCTAAACTATAGAGGCATTCTAAATATCAATAAAGAAGAATTGGCTAGAATAATTACAGCAGCTAATGAATTTAACTGGAAATTTACTGCGCATGTTACAGGTGGGGGAGGAGTTGACGTACTACTTGAAGCTATGGAAGAAGTACACAAAATTAACCCAATAAATACCAGGCGATTTTCAATAATACACGGTAATTTTTTTACACCACAAGCTATTGAGAAAATGAAAAAGATGGGTGTTTATGCCGATATGCAGCCTGCCTGGTTTTTAAAAGATGCAGACCTTTTAAATCAAATACTTGGTGAGAAAAGAATAAACACTTTTCATCCTTATAAATCTTTATTTAAAGCAGGCATTGTTGTTAATGGTGGCTCTGATCACATGGTAAAGCTTGATTCCTACACTTCTATTAATCCGTACAATCCATTTATTGCTATGTGGTCGGTAATAACCCGGAAAACCGAAAGAGGCTCTGTTTATGTACCTCAGGAAGCAATAACAAGAGAACAGGCTTTAAAAATGTACACTATTAATAATGCGTATGCTTCGTTTGAAGAAAACATAAAAGGCTCAATAGAGGAAGGGAAACTGGCCGATCTCGTGATTTTATCAGACGATATACTAACCTGTCCTGAAAATAACATAAAGGATATTAAAGCTTTACTCACCATGATAGACGGCAAAATAGTTTATGAAAAAAATGAATAAAATAAAAATAAAGACCAACCCTGCCAAAAGCGGAGGGGGTGTTTACTGAACAGGCAGCGGAATCTTAGCATAATGAGTGCTAAACGGTTACGATAAATGCCTGCCAAATAGTTGGTATAAGTATGTAAATAGATAATAAAAAAATAATGAAAAACAAATCTATCAAATCATTAGTATTGCTTGTAGTATTATTTATTCTTACATCGGAGCTGTATGCTACCGATTACCATGTTGGGTCGAATCAGGCTTATACAAGTATAAATGCAGTTCCCTGGGAATCAATGTTAGCCGGTGATAACGTGTATATCCATTGGCGTTCTGTAGCCGAAGGAGGAGCATACCATGAAAAATGGGTTATAAATGTAGCCGGGACTGAAGAGTCTCCTTTTGTTGTATCGGGCGTGTTAGGCCCCAATGGAGAGCGCCCTGTAATTGATGGAAATGCAGCACTTACACGAACACAATTAAACTATTGGGGCGGAGACAGAAGTATAATAAAAATAGGAGGATCAAGTATCCCTGATAATGAAACAGCTTCTTTTATTATAATCGAAAATCTTGAAATTCACTCCGCTAATCCAGATTATAGCTTTACCGATGATGGAGGTAATCAGATGGATTACAAGAACTTGGCAGCAAGTATATTTATTGAAACAGGCAATAATATTATTGTGCGTAACTGTGTGATATATAATTCTGGAAATGGGATTTTTAGTGCCTGGGAATCAAGCAATGTGTTAATAGAAAAAAATTACATTTATGGCAATGGTAATGAAGGAAGAATTTATGAGCATAATGCTTATACCGAATCCACAAATATAACCTACCAATATAATCGTTTTGGGCCTTTACGTAGTGGAGCAGGAGGCAATAACCTAAAAGACCGTTCTGCTGGTTTAGTAGTTAGGTATAATTGGATACAAGGAGGAAACCGTTTACTCGATTTGGTAGAAAGTGAATTCGACAGTTATTATAACAACCCTGTTTATAGAAAAACCTTTGTGTATGGCAATATATTAATTGAAGAAGAAGGAGGGAATCCACAGGCAATACATTATGGAGGCGATAATGGTGATGAAACCATTTATCGAAAAGGGAAACTCTATTTTTATAATAACACCCTTTATTCTGTTCGTACAGATAACACCACCTTAATTCGATTGTCTTCCAACGATGAATTTGCAGATATTAGAAATAACATACTGTTTGTAACTGCAGTTGGCAGTACATTGGCGCTTTTGGATGATGCCGGACATGCAACAATTAAAAACAATTGGATAAAGCCCGGATGGGTGAATTCGCATAGTGGAACTATCAGTGGTACAATAGATAATGACGAGAGCAATATTGAAAGTTCTAATCCCGGGTTTGTAAATGCTACATCCTATGATTTCCATCTGCTAAAATCCAGCAGTGCTATTAATAAAGGCACAAGCTTATTAGCAGATGTTATTTCTGAACATGGCCTGACAATGGAGTACAAAACACATCAGGATTCTACCAGTAGGGCTATAAACGGAGTGCTGGATATAGGTGCCTATGAGTACGATAGTGAAATTGTAACAGGTATGCTAAACAATATGTTGCCTGAAAAAGAAAAATACCAACTTTATCCAAATCCGGTTAAAAATAATTTGTTTTTTAATTTAGAAGATGCTGTTAAAGATGGCAAGGTATATACCCTTGCAGGAAAAGCCATTTTTTCTTTTGACAAATCCAATAATAATCAAATAGATGTTTCTAAACTAAACAGAGGTACTTACCTGTTAGAACTAAATACATTGGAAGGAAAAACCGTATTGAAATTTATAAAGAAATAAAAACTATAAAATTGAAAGAGCTACTCTATTTAAGTAAACAAGATGTTGCATCAGTAAATATTCCAATGATGGAGATTATTGATGCACTAGACAATATGTTTAAAGAAAAAGGGAATGGGCGTGTTGAAATGCCTCCCAAACCAGGTATTCATACTCGCAAAGATGCTTTTATCCATGCCATGCCAGCTTATATTCCCAACATAGAATCAGCAGGCATGAAATGGATTTCAGGCTACCCCGAAAACCAATCTAAAAAACTGCCGTACATTAATGGCCTGCTTATTTTAAACGATCCGGATACAGGTATTCCAACATGCATTATGGATGCCACCTGGATAACAGCACAGAGAACAGGTGCTGCTACAGCCGTGGCGGCCAAATATCTTGCACGTAAAAACAGCACGTCTGTAGGAATTCTGGCCTGTGGTGTACAAGGTAGAAGTAATTTAGAGGCACTGTCCTGTATTTACAACCTTACACAGGTAAAAGCTTATGATATCAACCCTGAAATAGCAAAAACATTTGCCAAAGAAATGGGAGAAACGCTTCAGCTTGAAATTCAAGTAGTAAAAGAACCTCGCAAGGCAGTAGAAAATTTAGATTTAGTTGTAACCAGTGGG
>Ga0256834_1002856_pt1 | contig 10633 bp, 12 predicted proteins | sample 4281140metaG_FD_190536 | JGI IMG/M metagenome (GOLD analysis project Ga0256834, IMG submission 190536) | Hydrothermal vent microbial communities from East Pacific Rise, Pacific Ocean - 4281-140 | ecosystem: Environmental > Aquatic > Marine > Hydrothermal vents | place: Pacific Ocean: East... | reverse complement strand
GGAAAAGCCTAGATGATATTGCAAAGGAGAGTCCAGAATTAAAGCGTGCCCTTGAGATTTGGAAAGAAGTTAAATTCTAACAAGAAAAGGGTTTAAGGTAAGGCCATGAGGAAAAAACAACCAGTTTTATTAGGAATTGTTGGAGATAGTGCAACAGGGAAAACCACAATATCTGCAGGGATTCGTGATATACTTGGTGCAGATAGAGTTATCACAATATGTGCAGATGACTATCATAAATACAACAGGGTAGAGAGAAAAAAATACAATATAAGCGCCCTTCATCCAGACTGTAATTTTATAGATATATTAGAGCAACATCTTTGTCTATTAAGGGCAGGAAAGCCTATTTTAAAACCAGTATATAATCACAGTACAGGAGACTTTGACCGTCCTGAATACATTGAACCAAAAGATTTTATAATAGTAGAGGGGCTTTTGTGTTTTTATACCAAAAAGTTAAGGGAAAAATTTGATGTTAAGGTATACCTTGATCCTGAAGAAGACTTAAGGCTTGCATGGAAGCTTAAGAGAGATACATCAAGAAGGGGTTATACTAAAGAACAAGTTATGGAGTCATTAAAGAGAAGGGCTCCTATTTCAAAACGTTATATCCGTCCTCAAAGACAATTTGCAGATATTGTTGTTAGTTTTTATAGACCCAAAGGACATGAAGAAGAGACAGGTTCTAATTTAAATGTCACATTAGTCTTAAGGCCTACTTTAAGGCATCCAGATTTTTCTGCCTTTTTAGATCCAAGGCCAGATATTCGAGAAAGGTGTCTATCTATTTCTCTTGGTAGAGATGAAGGGCTTCCAGTAGACTTTTTAAACATAAAAGGAATTATTACTCCAATGACAGCAGAAACCCTTATGGATCTTATTTGGAGTCATCTACCAGATGGAATAGATCCTTGGGATGTTGAGATAGGACAATATTATGAAGGAAAAGAGAAGAAGATATCATATCCTCTGGCAATAACTCAGCTCCTTACAACCTACCACCTCTTAAACGTCCACCTTAACAACGAGTAGTTACCCAAGACCCAGGGGGGCACTCACTTAGTGCCCCCTCTTAATTTTAAGAGTTATACGATTTCTACTTTTTGGTTTGGTATTGCTCCTTCATACCATTCAATTTCTACTTCTAAGGTTTTCTTAGTTCCTGTTGGTTTTTCTTCTTCTTCGATTTTTATTTCAAGAGTTGCATCTTGAGATATTAATAACCGTAATTCTTCTTCTCCTCTTTTTAGGGAGACTTCACCACCTTCTACTTTATCTGCAAGTGTCCTTAAAAATTGAGCGATTTCAGCCCTGCTAGTTTTTTCTTTACTTTTCATTAAGATTTTTTCAATTCCCATAGCAGACCTCCTTAGGTTGGTAGGTGAAAGAGGGTTAAGATGGACTTTGAATCAATAGATTTTTAGTTGATGTTAAAGATCAAACAGGGCCCTTACAAATGTATGATCTGAAGGTTTTTGTAACAAACGATATTTTAGATCAATTTTAGCATCAATAGCCTTATCTGCCAAGTTTTTTGTAACTAGGATATGATCAATTCTCCAACCAAGTTTTCTTTTAACTGCTCCTCTAATTCTATAATCAAAAAATGAGAACTGTTCAGGTTCAGGATGAAATTTTCTAAAGATATCTATAAATCCCCACGAAACTACATCTAAAAAAGCCCTTCTAACAGCTTCATGAAAACATACATGATCTAATTTTTTTTCTGGTTCATATACATCTAATTCTGTTGGGGCAACATTCATATCTCCACACCATATTATTGGAAGTTCTTTTTTATATTTTTGTTCAAAAAGTCTTTTCAACCTTTTAAACCAGTTAAGCTTTATTTGATATTGTTCATGTTCAATATCTCTTCCTTGTGGAACATAGCTATTAATAATTGATATACCTTTAATTTTGCACCTTATTAATCTTGTAAGGTCTTCTTCTCTATCTTCTCCATCTTCAAAGCCAAAAATGACATCCTCTATTTTATGAGGACTAGCAATTGCAACTCCGTTATATGCTTTTTGGCCTTTAAAGATGACATTATATTTTTGTTCTAAAAAAAATTCTTTGGGAAATTGTTCATCAACTACTTTAGTTTCTTGAAGACAAAGACAATCTGGATGAATATCTTCAATATATTTTTTAATAATATGGAGCCTTGCTCGTATAGAATTTGTATTGTAAGTGGCAATCGTAAACATAATACACTATTTATTTTTCCTTTTTATCTAAGTATTTAAATTATTTAAGATAAATAAACAAATAAAAAATAAAAAAACTTGAAAATAGGGAAAGGCCAAAATTTTAAGGATATTGGTTTTACAGAGCCCCCCTATATAAAACCAATATCCGCTATAAATTATTTATGAGGATTGGTTTGCGTTACATGAGACATGTTATTATTCATTTGTTCTATTTTACCTGTGTGATGTGCTATATACCCCATAGTAATATGATGGGCGTGAATTCTTGCAATAATTCGGGCCTTATGTTTGGCCATTTTTGATATTTTTTCTTGATATTGTTTTTCTGCTTGTATCGGGTGTGTAAAAAGTCCATAGACAAGATTTTTACCAATTTGAGACATCATTGATTCAGCATGTATTTTTACAGGGGAAATACATAAAAGTGTTGCACCAGTTACTCCAACTACGACCTTTAGTAATTTGTTTTTAATAGATTTTTTCATCTTACCTCCCTCCTTTAAGTTATAACTTTAAGTTCAAAATTATGCCCTTTTGTTGGTAGAGTCAAGCGAAATAGATTGTTATAGCATTATATGTAGCCTTTTCATTGACTTATTGGGTATATAAGAGATATAGTCAATAGGTATTTATAAAAGCCTATATTTGAGGAGGGCATCTTATGGCACAGATGAAAGAAATGTATAAAAAAATTATTGGAGATTCTTTCCCTGAGACTATTACTATTAGTTTTGGTGAACAAACGCTTGTTTACAAGAAACGCACTTGGCAGATAAAAAATGAACAAACAGGAGAGATTGAGGTAAGGGGACTCCGCTATGGAGAAAATCCTGATCAACAGGCAGCACTTTATGAGCTTGTAAATGGCAACTTAGTGCTTGGTGAATGTAAATATATAGAGCCGGGTAATGGACTTGTTAGTTCTATCACAGAAGAGGATATGATCCAGGCAGGCAAACACCCAGGTAAGATTAATCTTACTGATATAGATAATTCTTTAAATGTTTTGAAATTTTTGATGAAAAAGCCTGCTACTGTTATTGTCAAGCATAATAATCCCTGTGGGGTTGCCTATGGAGAAAGTCTGGAAGATGCTTTTACTAAAGCATTTAGAGCAGATAGGATAGCAGCTTTTGGTGGTTGCGTAGCATTAAACCGTCCTGTAGATAAAGCAACTGCTGAGGCAATTAGCCAACAATACTTTGAGGTAGTTTGTGCCCCTTCTTTTGAGGAGGGTAGTGTGGATATCCTTGCCAAAAGAAAGAACCTTCGTATTATTCAAATATCTCGCATAGATAAATTAGAGCAGTATTGGGATATGAGGTTTGTAGACTTTAAAAGTCTTATTGATGGAGGACTTATTATTCAACAGTCTCCTATAAATAAGATCCGCAGTAAAGAAGACTTAATGCCAGCAGAGTGTGAATATAAAGGCAAAATTTATAAAATTAAGAGACTTCCAGATGAAAGAGAGTATGAAGATATAATATTTGGTTGGGCAGTTGAACAAGGTGTTACTTCAAATTCTGTATTATATGTCAAAAATGGTGTTACCGTAGGAATTGGTACAGGAGAGCAAGATAGAGTCGGAGTAGCTGAGATAGCTGTTTATAAGGCTTATACAAAATATGCAGATATCGTCTGTTTTGATACTTATGGAATTCCTTATAAGCAGCTTGAGCTTGAGGTAATGAAGGGGCAAAGAGATCCTGCAGATAAAGAAGCAATTGATCAAAAGGTTAAAGAAGATAAGGCAGGGCTTCCGGGATCTGTTATGGTCTCTGATGCCTTTTTCCCATTTAGAGATGGAGTAGATGTTGGAATCAGACAAGGGGTTTCTGCTATTGTACATCCAGGTGGTTCTATTAGAGATTGGGAATCCATTGAAGCATGTAATGAAGCTGATCCTCCTGTTGCAATGGTGTTTACAGGCCAAAGGGCCTTTAAGCATTAATAATTTTATAAATATGGAGGACAAATGGCTCTTGATCCACATAAAGGGGAAATTATAGAAAAAGTTAAACTTCCAAATGGTTTGACATTGGAATTACTGGATTATTCTAAAAGAGTTGCAGGAGACCGATGGTTTGTCGGTCTCCTAGCAAGGATTCCAATAAAGATAGATAGAACATATTTTGAGTCTATCTCAACACAAGGTGTTACTTATGAAGAGTTTATAGAGGCATGTGGTGAGGTAATATATTTTGAATTAAAAAAAGAGCGTAATTTTATTGATGAGAAAGAAAAAGATGAAATTTTAAGTGAGTTAGGTAAGAAATTAAAAGAGCATGTGCTTAAATATATGGGGCATCCCAATTTTGCAAAGTTGACTATTAAAAAAAGACTTAAAGAATATGAAGAGAGGCGAAACTGGTGGAAAGATTAAACTTTAGTATATTTGAAACTCCTAAAGTCTTACAAAGGGTTTTTAAGGATGCATTGGTAGGAGATGCAGGTTCTCCTATAAGGCATTTTATTAATGATAAAGAAAAACCTCATATTATTTATATTGCACCAGAGTGTATTAAAGAAGATACAGATAAATTTTTAGCAAAAGGCTTTGCTGAAAAAGGGATAAATTTTACATATGTAGAGCCATGGAAAAGGCTCATCGACACTCAAGATTTGGCTAATGTAACGAATTTTTGTTCTGATGTATTAAGAGATATTTTTAATTATAGAAAGAGAAATTCTATATCTGGGCCAATTATTATTGCAGGTAGGTCCATTGGGGCAGTTATAGCTTTAGATTTAGCAGTAAGATGTCAAGGGGATATCTTGGCTTTAATATTTGAAAGTGGTTTTAAAGATGCCTTTCAGTATTTTTCATATCTTGAAGTAAGTCTCGATAAAGAAGACTATATTAGCGATCCTCTTAGGATTATTCCTAATATTAAACAATTTAGTAAACCTGTATTATTTCTTCATTGTGCAAGAGATCCTATTTGTCCTCCATCAGAGCTTGAATGGGTTATTAGTGAAAGTAGATCTAAATCTAATCAGTTTCATATTATTCCTGGAGAAGAACGTTATAAAATAGCTTATCTTTCTGAAGGATATTATTTTAACATAATTAATGATTTCTTTAATAAACTCCTAGGGATAAGAACCAAAAAGTTAACAAGCAGACAAAAGAGATTAAGAGAGAGAGCTAAAAAGCAGTTAGATGGATAAAAAGAGATGCCATGGCCTGACTCTTTGTGGTTTCTGGAAATAGATCTGGATCCCGAGAAATGTCGTTATGAAGAGAAATTTAAAGGACTAATTTCTTTCTTTAAAAAAATTAATGTATCTGACTATCCAGAAATAAAGAATTACGCCGAAAAGTACAAAATTTATATGTTAAGGCTTGATCCTGTAATAGAGTATTTTACATCAAAAGTATGTCCTTATTGTGGTACTGTTTGCTGTCGTCAAAAATTTGCTCTTCCTAATAAAGAGGATATGATAACTTTTTGGGCTCTTGATATAGATATTCCTAATTATGATTTTAAAAAAGATATAAACAGTTCCTGTCAGTTTTTATCTCATACAGGTTGTAATCTTCCAAGACTTTATAGGCCCTTTAGATGCACTTGGTATTTTTGTGATGCTTTATGGTTACAGATAGAGATTAATCTCTCAAATTTTAATATTGAGACAGGACTTAAACAGTTAAGAAGTGCTAGAGATAAATTGGTAAGTAATTTTATTAAATTAATATCTACTTAAGATGTTATTTTAAATTATGAGGCTAAAAGCTAATCATTTAACAATACTTCGTATTATTCTATTACCGATTCCATATTTTTTAATATTTCAAGGAACTTGGCATAGAGTAGTTGCATTAATTATCATAGCTATACTTGGTTTTACAGATTATTTTGATGGTATCCTTGCAAGAAAATATGGAACTACAGCACTCGGTAAATTACTTGATCCTATAGCAGATAAGATATTTGTAGCTGTTTTATTTCTACCTTTAGTTACACTTGGTATATTACCACTGTGGATTGTATGGCTAATTTTCTTAAGAGAATTTATTGTCACAGAGTTAAGACGTTTTACAGGAGAAGGAACTAAAGTATTAAGTGTTACAGAACTTGCAAAGATTAAAACAACACTTCAGATGGTTGGTGGAGGATTAATATTAATTACTGCTACTTTTACTTCCAAAATGGAATTAGAATATTTTTTAGGACTGTTTTTATTTTTGTCATTAGTTGGTATTTTATATAAATATCTAAAAAATAAACAGTTAAATAGAAGACTAATTATATTTTCAAGTTTTGTACTATTATCAATGCTTATTAGATATCTATTTGATATTAAATATACATGTTTAATCTATGGTATTATTATTTTATTAATTACTCTAATTTCTGGACTACAATATATATGTGTAAGTTTTCCACTATGTATTAAAGAAGGTCATTTAGCCTTTTTTAAGTTGTTACTTTCAATTACTTTACCTTTAGGAGTTTTAGCATTATTAAAATATATACCTCAATATTCAAATATTATTTTGTTAATTTTATGTATCGAATTTGGTGTACAAGGCTTAGACCTTTGGGCTCTACATGAAGGTGGAATAGATCTGAGTTGGATAAAAAGATGGTTGATTTTACCTTTTAGTATACTACTTTTTTTAGTATTATATCTTATTTTTAATAATTTATATTTTGCATTAAAGATAATGTTATATTTTATAGCTATTACCATAATAGCTTATGGTATTTTAGATATCTATTTAAATCACAGATTGTTCCATGTTGAGCTTTAAATTTTTCTTAACACAAAATATAAAATTTGATATACAAAAATAAGGATTTTATTTTTTAGGAAAATATTATGTTAATCATAGGGGAAAAAATAAATATTTTAAATCCTAAAGTCTATAGAGCGATTCAAGATAAAGATGACAAGGTTCTAAGAAGTTTAGCGCGGATTCAGGTAGAGGCAGGGGCACAAGCACTTGATATAAACTTAGGACCAGGAAGAAAGGTGGCGCAGTTACTACCATGGGTTGTGGAAACTGTTCAAGATGAGGTTGATGTTCCTTTATTTTTATTTTCAAACATTGTTAATATCCCTGACGGATTAAAAGTTCATAAAGGGCGTCCTACAATAAATGCTGTTACGTGTGATCCTTTTATCTTACCTAGGGCTATGTCTGCTGCTAAATGTTTTGATGCAAACTTGGTTGTACTTTTGTTAAAAAAGGGTTTTAAGCCATATAGACTTGATGAATATCTACTTTTAGCAGAGTGGGTTTTAGAGACAGCTGAGGAAAATGAATTTCCTTTAAGGCGTCTTTTTTTAGATCCGGTATTAATTAGTCATATAGATCCTTTTGCTTGGGAATTAACAAGCACAAATACAGATTTTACTCCAGTATTAGAAGCTGTTAGATGGATACCTAAACTCCGTCTAGAACAAATAAAGACAATATGTGCTATTTCAAATGTATCAATTGGATTTCTACCAGGACAAAGAACCAAAATACATCAAAGATTGATTTGTCAGCTTATAAAAGCAGGATTAAGTGCTGCTATCGTTAATCCTCTGGATAAGCCTTTAATGGCAACTATAAAAAATATGTCAGTGACTAATAATTCATTAACAGTCCAATTTTGTAATATAAATCAGGATTTTCAAGATATTAAGTATATAAGTTAGGCAAAAATTAATTCTAATTATTACCACTATCTAATGCTAATTCTATTACAAATGGTCCATTAGGTGTTTCAAATGGTACAGCTAAGATAGGTCCTTTTGCCATATGAGTGATGGAGTGTCCTTTACCAGCTATAATTGTAGGGATTGCTCCTACAAGTTTAATCCCTTGCTCTTCTAATCTTCTTCTAGCGTCTCCGCAGATCATATTAGTAAGCTCTCCAACAGCATCTTTTACATCATCATTTAATTCTGTTACTTTCATACCTAGCATATTACTTACAATAGCCTTTATACACGATTCTGTAAAAGTTATAGAAAAAGATCCGCTTGCATCTCCAGTGATCCCGATGATTCCTGATACATCTCCAAGAGAGGAACTATCTTTTTTTATATAGGGTTTCCCCACCTTTGTCTCTATCATTGCCATAGTATTTATAACATTTTGAGCTGCTTCAAGAAAAGGATTTATAATTCTAACATCCATATTAAGGTGTCACTCCCCTTTATTATTTTTATAAAATTAGAGTAGTTATGTCTTTATTATCGGCATAGATAAGCTTTTATTAAACTCATTTAGAATTTTCAAAAGATTTATGCTATACTTAATAACTAACTATCTATCCTTGACAAATAGGGGTTTTACTAGTAGATGAGGCGGGGCAATTAAAACAATAAAAGGATTATTACTGGAGGATTTTCTATGTTAGTTAAAGAATGGATGGCCACAGACCCAATAACTGTAGATGAAGAAACTTCTATAATGAAGGTTACACAGTTATTAAAAGAGCATAAAATTAGACGGGTTCCTGTGGTCAGAAGGAATAAATTAGTAGGAATTGTAAGTGATAGGGATATAAAAGAAGCTGCTCCTTCAAAAGCTACTTCCTTGGATGTTCATGAACTTTATTATCTTTTATCAGAAATAAAGGTAAAAGATATTATGACTCCTAATCCTCTTACATTGAAAGAGAATGATTCTGTTGAAAAGGCTGCTGTTATTATGCTCGAAAATAGAATATCTGGTATGCCTGTAGTTGATGATGAAAATCATGTTATTGGTCTTGTTACTCAGACGGATATATTTAAGGTAATGATTAGTATAACAGGTATTTATAGAGGCCCCATACAATTAGCTTTTGACCTCGAAGATAAACCTGGTTACTTAACCAATTTATTATCTCAATTGTCACAGTTAGGTGCTAGGATGGTAAGCGTCCTCACCTGTCAAGATCATGTTGGTCCTGGTAGAAGAGAAGTATATGTACGTATAAAAGATATGGAACAATCTCAACTAGATAATATGATTGATGAACTCAAAAAGGAATTTAAGGTTCTTTATGTATTAAGAGAGGACCTAAAAGATATTCCACGAAAACCTTCTTCTACTCGTTAAACCAAGGGAGTCCTGGTATATGTATCCAAGATGGCAGGCTTGAGCTCTGCGGAGGTGGAGTAAGGGGGGGTAAATTACATACCCTTAATGCCTGCCATACAATCCCATTTTTATTTGGTAAGGAGATAAGTCCTGTTTTTTGATCAACAGGCGCAAATGCTATACCTTCCGGAATTGAAAAACGGTGAACTGGCATATTTTTTAATGCTCTTTCCATAAACCATGTCCATACAGGACAAGCAACCCTTCCTCCAGTTTCTCGTTTACCTAATGGTTGGTTATCTTCCCTACCAATCCACACACCAGTTATGATATCAGGAGTAAATCCAATGAACCATGCATCTCTACACCAATCTGTAGTGCCTGTTTTGCCTCCTGCTGGTCTATTAAGCCTTTTGGCAAACCTACCAGTGCCGTCTTGTATTACTCCTTTTAACAGATCAACCATTTCGTAAGCAGTTACTGGATCTAATACTTGTTGTGTTTGGGGAGTAAGTTCTTCTAATACATTTCCATCTCGATCTATAATCTTTTCTATAAATTGCGGTCTGACGACTTTTCCTTCATTTGGAAAGACTGAATATGCCTGCACCATTTGAATAAGAGGTATTCCTGATGAGCCTAGAGCGATTGAATAATTATGTGCTAGCGGGACAGTTATACCTAAATTGTGTGCTAGGTTTATTATAGGATTAAGTCCTGCAAGTAATGCTATTTTTATTGCAATAATATTTATTGAATGTATAAGGCCTGTTCTTACAGTTACTGGCCCATGAAAAAATCCCTCAAAGTTTTCTGGTCTCCATGGTTGATCAGGATTTGCTCCTGGTAAAGATATGGGATCATCTACTATTAAACTATTTGGTTTTATAACTCCTTTAGAGATTGCAGCAGCATAAACTATGGGTTTAAAGGATGATCCCGGTTGCCTTCTTGCTTGTATTGCTCTATTAAATTGTGTTTTATTATAATCTTTACCTCCAATTAGTGCCCTAACTGCACCAGTTTTAGCATCCATAACAACTATTGCACCTTGGATACTCTTTTTCATATCCTTATCATCTGGATGTCTTCTGAGAACAGCCCTTATACCTCTTTTTAGTTCTTTAGCAGCTATCTTTTGCCATTTTGGATTGAGTGTTGTGATAATGGTCAGTCCATCAGTTCTTAATCTTTCTAGCCCATATCTCTGGGTCAAATCCTGCATTAAAGCAGAAAAGAAATATCCAGTTCCTGGAGGGGGATGTAATTTTTCTCTTTTAAGATGAAGAGGTTCGTCATAAGCTTCTTGTGCTTGTTTTTTAGTGATATAGCCTTCTTCTACCATTCTTTCTAAAACATATGCCTGCCGTTTTTTGGCTAA
>Ga0256834_1002855_pt1 | contig 10634 bp, 8 predicted proteins | sample 4281140metaG_FD_190536 | JGI IMG/M metagenome (GOLD analysis project Ga0256834, IMG submission 190536) | Hydrothermal vent microbial communities from East Pacific Rise, Pacific Ocean - 4281-140 | ecosystem: Environmental > Aquatic > Marine > Hydrothermal vents | place: Pacific Ocean: East Pacific... | reverse complement strand
TGATGTATTAACACCAAGTCCATCATAACTTCCATAGCTAAGCCCAGCAGTAATACTACCAGTTCTGCCCTCTTTTACATTTACATCTAAATCTACTGAATCTGGACCTACTTTTTTAGGCTTAATCTCTACACTCTCAAAGTAACCTGTTCTTTGAAGCTCATCTTTGCTATCTTTTAAATCTGTTAAATTAAATTGATCTCCAGGAGCTAAATAAATATAGCGTCTTACAACATTATCTTTAGTCTTTGTATTTCCAGAGATTTTTACATCATGAATTCTAATTTTTGGTCCTAATTTTACTACATATCTAACAGAAACTGAATTTGGACCATCTTTTTTAAATTGAGGCATAGCTTGTGCAAATGCATAACCTTGATCACCTGCTTTTTCTATTAGCATATTTAAGTCGTGTCTTAAACTCTCAACATTAAATACTTTACCTTTTTTAAGTTCGAAATTTTTAGAAATCTCTTGCATATTTAAGCCAGGAACTTGTGGTATCTCTAAGTTATCAACAATATATTGATTACCCTCATTTCTAATATTAAAAGTTACTTCAGCAGTTTTTGAAGCAAAGTCAGTCTTCATCAATGGCTTATCTACTTGAACATCAAGATATCCTCTTTTAAGATACTCATCTCTAACCCTTGCTTGATCATACTCTAGTTGAGAAGGCATAGCCTCTCCACCACCTGTAAGCCACGAAAACATACCACCTGGTTTATTTACAATAGCCTCTTTTAATACATCTGAACTAATTTTATGATTACCTATAAAAGTAACTTTTTTTACCTTAATAGCATCACCTTTATCTACATTAAAACTAACCTTTACTCCATCTTCTGTTGGCTTAGCATCAACAGTAACTTTAGCATCAACATATCCAGCTTGTTTTAAACCATTCTCTAAAGTGTGTTGAGCCGCTTGTAAAGCAGCAATTGAGTAGTTATCACCTTCGTGAATTCCAGTAGCTGCCATAACTTTATCTTCTGATATTCCGCTACTACTAATTTTTGTAATTTTACCAGATAAGTTTGGTAGTGTTGCAAATAGTGCTGTTGCAGTTACAACAGATATAAAAGCTACCTTTTTTAACATTTAAGACCCCTTGAGTTTATAATCATAATTAATATAATACCCTAATTTTGGTTATTAATAATAAAATTTATACATATTTTTATAAATAAACTCTTTTTTTTACAAAATTAAGCAGATTTTATCTAAATTATTTATAGAACTTTCTCTACTCTTACCTTTACATCACCATAACATGCCATACTACCCTCACTTGAACAAGGAGGAGTTAATATATTTACACCAGGAACATCACAAGGTATTACGGCGCAATCATCTCTTAAATCCCTACTAACATTAACAGTTAACTCCAACTCTCCCCATATAGATTTAACCAATACCCTATCGCCATCTTTAAAACCTAAATATGGGTGCAGTTTAACTATTTTAGAGCCTCTTTTAAATTGAGTATTTAAACTTTTTGAACTCTTAGGAGTTAATAACCATAGCTCCTCTTTATTAATTTTTAATCTTTTTCTAAACCGTGTTAATGCCTTGATATCTTCATAGTCATCATAAAAGTCATCAATAAACTCAAACTCATCACCACCCTCTTCTCCAAAACCATTACTATATGGCAACTCTTGAAAAACTGGAGATATTAAATAATCATCTTTTTTAACTGCTTGTTTTAACCAAAAATCAATATAGTAATCTTCACTTTTAATTGGCTCTTTATTTAATATTTTTAAAATCTCTTGTGTAAAATCATATTCACTTATTCCAATATCACTACTATATACCTTATTCATTTTTTGCATATACTCATGTCCATAAGAGAGTCTAACATCATCTTTTTCTAAAAAGTTTTTAGCAGGTATTATAATATTTGCCAATTTACTGCTCTCATTCTTATAGAGTCCAAAATATATTAAATTATCAAGCTCTTTTAACTCTTTAATTACTCTATTGCTACACGGCATCGATTCTGCAGGATTACCCCCTTGAATAATTGCACTACTATATTTTGAAAATGGTGTAGTAGCTTTTGGTTCACTCTTTAATTTTACATCAAATGGATTATTAAACCCAAGCTTTGAACTAGCCAAATAACTAACTCCACACCCCTCCTTGCCAAAAAGCCCCAAAGTTGCTGCAAGTGCATCAATTGCTCTTAAAGTAGAATCTCCAATCTCATGCCTTTGAACTCCTGCACCTACTAAAAATACAACTCTTCTATTTTGCAGAGCTAAAAGTAAATCACCAATATCATTTAAACTAAGTCCAATATACTCTAAGATAGACTTTATTCTAAAACCTCTTGTAAAGTCATAAAAATCATCAAATTCAGGTGCATTCTCTTCTAGCCACTCTCTATTTTCGGCATCTTCCATCATTATAAAACGAGATAAAAGTATTGCTAAATAAAAATCACATCTTGGCTTAACTTGCAAATATAAATCTGCCATTTTTGCTATTTTTGTTTTAACTGGGTCTATTACAATAATTGTTTTATCTTTAATATATGGCATTATATGAGAGTTAGTAACTGTAATATTTCTACCCCAAACAACAACAACTTCACTCTTTTTAATTTGCTCTAGTGGTAATAGTCTATTAACCCCTCTTGATGCAATTATACCAGCCTCTCCTGCTCCATCACATAAGCTACCATGTGTTATTGCACCATTTGCCTCTTTTGCCAAAAGGTTTGTTACCTCTTGCATTACACCTAAATTTCCAGAACCTCTCCAAAGTAACCATGGTTTATCTTTGATAGCACTAGCTACTGCATCCAAGGCTTCACTTAAACTTACCTCTTTCCCATTTACCATAGGCTTAGTTATGCGTTCTTGTTCGTGAATATGTTTATATAAATGCGCACATAAAGCGCCATTGGTTGATGGAACCAAATTACCAGCTACTAACTTTTTTGGATTACTAGAATCGCACACTACCGAACAAGCATCAAAACAATCAAGTGGACACGCTGTTTGTATCATTTTACCTCTACTTTTATCAATTTTGAAAAATTTGCAATTGGTTTTAAAACAATCTCTGCTTTATATGAAGAGATATTCTTGCTATCTGCAACTCTCCAAATTTTATTAAATTTTAAATTTGTAACTTTTCCATCTAAATATATCTTTTTGCTCTTTAAGTTTTTTAACTCATCGCTACTTAAATATATTGTTAATTTAGCTCTACTTAAATCTTTTAAAGTTGCTATTGGCATACCAACATTTACAAATTCACCCTTTTTTACATTTAGTGCATACAAATATCTATTTTTTGCTCTAATATTTTTTTTAGATATTCTATCTTTTAATAAATCTATCTTTTGCTCAAGTGTTACTTTTTGATTTTTTAAATTTAAAATTTTCTCTAGCGTTGCACTATATTGACTCTTTGCAGCTACAAAAGCTGCATATAAAGACTCTTTTTGACTAATTGAGCTACTACTTAAGGGAGAAACTTTTAAATAAAGTTGCCTCTTTTTCTCAAAACTTCTCTTTAAAGGAGGTAAAATATTTTGATTTACACTTATCATCTTTTTTATTAACTCTAAAGAGTCTTGTGTATGCTTTAAATCAAGTTTATCTAATTTATCATCAACCCTTATATATACCCCATTTACAACTTTGCCTTCAAGATTACTCTTAGCTTCAATAACATTACCATTAACCTCTGATTTAATAATAATACTCTCATATGGTTCTAATTTAGCATAGTGTTCATCTGCAAAAACTATGCTAAAAACTCCTAAAATTATAAAAAAAACTCTATTCATTAATATCCTAAACTGTTAGTATTTAGTAAAAAATTAAAAAAACTCTCAACTAAACACTAAATATTTACCAAATAAAATAAAGGGTATAGCTATAAGCCGAGTTCTGTATTAGATAGTTATTTATCTAAACTAGCTATTACTAACTAGTTTTAGCGAAGTGCTTATAGTTGCAAGGCTTATACCAAGCACTTCTTGCTGCGAATTGGGTTTACCTAGCTACCTATATTACTATAAGCACTGGTAGGCTCTTACTCTACCCTTTCACCTTTTACCAGCCCACACTTAAATTAGCTATAATTAAATAGTTTCTTCAACTTTACTCATAATAGCACTTTAAATAAAATATAGCTATAAAAAGTGTGGGCTGGTAGTCTTCTCTCTGTTGCACTTGCCCTTGGGTTACCCCAGCCATCTGTTAGATGGAATCCTGCCTTGCTGCAGCCCGGACTTTCCTCTACAAAATGTAGCAACTATCTGCTATACCCTTATCTTATTATACCATATTTTGACAATTTAAACCAATATTGTTATAATATTTAATATAATTATAAAAAATATAAGGAGAATAAATTGAAATTAAAACTTTTATCAATAACAACAGTTATAGCTCTATTAACTTCAGGATGCTCTGTTGGAAGCCAATCATTGGTTCCTGATAACTCAAATACAAGAACACAAAATGGTGCTTTAATTGGAGGGCTTTTAGGTGCGGTAGTTGGAGCATCACAATCTCACAATAAATTAAAAGGTGCATTAATTGGTGGAGCCGCTGGTGCTGCTGTAGGTGCAGGAACTGGCTATTTATTAGACCAACAAGCAAATGAAATTGCAAATGCCTTAGGAACAGGAGTAAACAACGACCCATTAGCTGCACTTGACCCAAGCAAAAGTATAATTGTATCTAAAGGTAACAACTATGTTAAGATAATGTTTAGAGATTCTATGATGTTTGCAGTAAACTCAGACCAACTACAACCAAATGCAAGAAATCAAGTCTTAAAAATTGCTCAATTACTTAAAAGATATCCTCAAACTTCTGCTCAAATTGCAGGATTTACAGATAGCACAGGTAGCTACCAATATAACCTAGCTCTATCAAATAGAAGAGCGCAATCTGTTGCAAGAGTTATTAGAAGCTATGGTGTAAGCAATCCTATTTATGCAAAGGGGTGTTCATATAATAAACCTTTAGTGCCTAATAAAACACCTCAACAAAAAGCACTAAATCGCCGTGTAGAGATATACCTATACAACAACCCAGCAGATGCAATCGACCCTTGCAGACAATAGCTAAATACTTTTCCCCTATCCATCAGCAAACCCGAACTTCTTCGGGTATAAAAGTTGTTTTACTTTAAGTGCTAATTTTTTGCTAAAAGATTATGCCTTTGCACAAACCTTGTGCTTTGCACTCTCTTTAAGAAGTTTGCGCTTCCAATGCTATTGGAAACCCGAACTTGTTCGGGTCTAAAAACTCACACTTTTAAATGTTAATTCTCAACTATAAACTCTATTGCATTTATATAACTTTGCAAATTCAATTTTGCACCCTTATAAGCAATATCAAAAGCAGTTCCATGATCAACAGAGGTTCTTAAAATTGGCAAATTTAAACTTACATTTATGCTTTTATCAAAATATAGAGCTTTTAGTGGTGCTAAGCCTTGGTCATGATACATTGCAACCATATATTTATATTTTTTTCTAACATTTGGGGTAAATGCAATATCTGGCACCAAAACCCCTACATACTGCTTAAAACCAAGCTTTTTATTAACCTTTTTTATAGCTTTTTTTATTTTTTTCTCTTCATTACCTAAAACTCCATTATCTCCAGCATGTGGATTAAGCCCAAGCACTCCAATTTGCTCTTTTGTATTAAGACTACTACTTAAATCTAATAAAAACTCTTTAAGCCTCTTTGTTTTTACTTTAGTAGCAACCTCCTTTAGTGCAATATGCTCTGTAAAAAGTGCAACATAAAGCTCTTGGCACCCTAGCATCATAATAGCATCTTTATTAAAGTAGCCTCGTAAAAAATCGGTATGTCCTACATAATTAAATCCAGCTTTGCTCCAAGACTCTTTATTAATTGGCAAAGTGCATATAGCATCAACAACCCCTAATTCAGCCAACTTTATAGCTTTGGCAAAAGAGAATATACTATACTCTCCACTTTTTTTGCTAACTTTACCTGGTTTTATTTTAAATTTTTTTGCTTTTGGAGATATGGTTTTAAAATCTTTAGGCACACTAATTTTTAGCAACTTAGCAGCTTGTTTTAACATGGTTTTATCTATTATATAAATTGGCTTTATTATTTTACTAAGCTCTTTATGCGCCCTTAGAGCTATCTCAATACCAATACCGTTTAAATCACCAATACTAATTGCTACTTTTTTCATACTATTCCCTTTTGTAAAAACAAAGCTTTATAAAGCTACTTTTAACTTTTAATTTTCATCAACTCTTTCATATCCAATATTGCCTTCTCTAGCCCTGTAAATATGCTTCTTGCTATTATGCTTTGTCCAATATTTAGCTCTTCTATATGCTCTAACTCTACAATCTCTTTAACATTTTGATAATTAAGTCCATGCCCAGCAGCTACATTAATATTCATCTCTTTTGCCAAAACACTTAAACATCTTAAATTTTGTAACTCCTCTTCTAGCATCTTTTTAAGCTCTGCTCTTGGCAACTCTAACTCTTTTATAGAGTGCTTACTTTTACTTAAATTACTATAAAGCATTGCCCAAATATTTGCATATTTACCAGTATGAAACTCTATCCACTCTACTCCAAGTGCTTTGCTAAGCTCAACTGCCTCTTTAGTTGGATCTATAAATAGAGATACCTCTATTTCATTTTCTTGAAGCTTTTTTATAGCATTTGTTAATTTAAAATTATTCAAATTAAGCGCTAAACCACCCTCTGTTGTAACCTCTTCTCTCTTTTCTGGCACTAAAGTTGCACGGAGAGGTTTAAGAGAGCATACAATTTCGATAATCTCTTCATCAATAGCACACTCTAAATTAACTGGCAATACAGAGTGTTCTAAAATATCTTTAACATCTTTATCTTGAATGTGGCGTCTATCTTCTCTTAAGTGTATAGTAATTTGATCAGCCCCAGCTCTATCACAAATACTTAAAGCATCAATTAAATTAGGATTATTTGCCTCTCTTGCCTCTCTTAAGACTGCAATATGATCAATATTTACTCCAAGTTTCATAAGCTATCTCCAAAAAATAATTATGTATTATATCACAAATAACTACTTATTAAAATCATAGAGCTTTTCTTTAGCGCCTTTATGATAAAATACTACAATTTTTTTTAAAGGTATAAAATATGAGCAAAAAAGAGATTAAAAAGGTAGTTTTAGCTTATTCTGGTGGCTTAGATACAAGCGTTATTTTAAAGTGGTTGCAAGAGGAGTATGGAGCAGAGGTTGTTACTTTTACTGCAGACCTTGGACAAGGTGAAGAGGTAGAACCAGCACGCCAAAAAGCAATAAAACATGGAATTAAACCAGAGAATGTATTTATTTTAGATATTCAAGAGGAGTTTGTTAAAGATTATGTATTCCCAATGTTTAGAGCAAATGCAATTTATGAGGGTGAATATCTTTTAGGAACATCAATTGCTAGACCATTAATTGCTAAAAAGCAAATTGAGATTGCAAAGCAAGTTGGAGCAGATGCAGTTGCGCACGGAGCTACTGGTAAAGGGAATGATCAAGTTAGATTTGAAATTGGTTACCTTAGCCTAAATCCAGAAATTACCGTAATTGCTCCATGGCGTGAGTGGGACTTAAATAGCCGTGAAAAACTACTTGCATATGCAAAAGAGCATGGCATTGAAATTGAAGCTAAACATATGGATGAAGATGGAAATCCAAAAGTTAGCCCCTATTCAATGGATGCAAACTTACTACATATTTCATATGAGGGACTACACCTAGAAGACCCATATAATGAGCCAGAAGAGAGTATGTGGCTTTGGACAAACTCTCCTGAAAAAGCACCAGATAAGGCTGAATATATTACTATTGGCTATGAAAATGGCGACCCAGTTAGCATAAATGGCGAAAAACTAAGCCCTGCAACACTTCTTAGAACTCTAAATGAGTATGGTAATAAACACGGAATTGGAAGAGTTGATATTGTTGAAAACCGCTATGTTGGAATGAAAGCAAGAGGATGCTATGAAACACCAGGTGGAACAATTATGCTAAAAGCACACCGTGCAATTGAGTCAATTACATTAGATAGAGAAGAGGCGCACCTAAAAGATGAACTTATGCCAAGATATGCAAAGTTAATCTATAATGGATATTGGTTTAGCCCAGAGCGCGAAATGCTACAAGCTGCAATAGATAAAACACAAGAGAATGTTAATGGAGAGGTTAGATTAAAACTCTATAAAGGTAATGTAGAAGTTGTTGGCAGAAAATCGCCAAACTCATTATACTCACCTGCTCACTCTACTTTTGAAGAGGATGAAGTATATAATCAAAAAGATGCAGAAGGCTTTATTAAACTAAATGCTCTTCGCTTTATAATTGAGGGCGAAAAACAACCAAATAGAGCTAAAAAATATCTAAGCCAAGATAATTCAAATCTTACATCAGAGTCTAAAAAAGAAGAGAAAAAGAGTTTTGGTAAAAAACTTGCTGACTTTTTAGGAATACAGTAATTTATGGATATTTTAATAAGTTACCATAGAGTTCTAGTAGAGATTTTACTAGGTGCAATTTTTTTAAATATATTTATTGTTTATTCAACAAAAAATAACTTTGAAAAAACAATAAAGTGGAGCAGAATTGGATACTTTATATTCTGGGCTATTTGGGCAATGGTGGTTTTTAGTGGCTTAATTGTTTTTGTATTTATGAAACAAAAATTGAACTTAGCAATTGATACAATGATATTAGCTTCTATCGCTCTGCCACTCTTAGATGGATATAGAGCAATTAAAGTTGCTAAAATATGGCAAGAGGGTAAAGTTGCTTTTACTTTGGCACTTAAAATCTTACTTTTAGAAGTAGCAGCAGTTACTGCTGTTACAATTTTAGCAATAGTAAAATAATGCAATTTTTATACCATAAAGAGGCATCTAAGCAAATTGTTACAATAGAGGGTGAAGAGCATAAATATCTATTTAAAGTGCGCCGCTTAAAAAATGGCTCTTATATAGAGCTTAGAAACTTAATAGATAACAACTTATATCTTTATAAAATTATAAATATTAATAAAAAAGATGCAACTTTGGAGCTTCTTGGCTTTGAAGAAAAAGCAGTTATACCAAGCAAAAAGCTAACAATTGCTTGGTGCATAATTGACCCAAAAAATATAGAAAAAGTTTTGCCAATGCTAAATGAAATTGGTGTTAGTAAAATTGTATTTATAAAATGTGCCTACTCTCAAGCAAATTTTAAAATAAAAAAAGAGCGCTTAGAGAAGATTTTAATTAACTCCTGCCAACAGTGCGGACGCACAAATTTTATAGAGTTTGAGTTTGAATCATCAATTCAAAGCTACCTCAATAAATATCCAAATAGCTATTTGTTAAACTTCTCAAATAATAAATTAAATACCCAAATAGAAAATATAAACTCAATAGCAATTGGTTGTGAGGGTGGATTAAGCAAAGATGAGATAGCTTTATTTAGCCAAGAAAAGGTTCTTGGCTTAAATACAAATACTATCTTAAAGAGTGAAAGTGCAGTTGTTAGTGTAGCCTCTAAAATACTACTATAATCTACATTTTTTTTACCTATTTTGACATATATTAAGAGTTTATTAGTATATTTAGTTATAATTTTACAAATTTAAAAACTAAAGGATTTTAATGAAAAAAATTGCAAAAAATGGAACTATTGTTTTATCTTTAGCTCTTATTATTGCTGGTTGTAGTGGCAAAAAAAGCCTTCAAGAAGCAAAGAGTGATTTTAATAAAACTATATCTGCACTTAGTAGCTATGGTATAGATGCAAAATCTCAAAAAGATAAGTTTGTAGTTGAGATAAAAAATAGCAAACTACTATCAAAGAGAATTTTATCTAACTTAAATATATATGATATAGATGGAAGATACACAAACTTCTTAAGTAGCTTAATTGCATCTAAAAAATTTGGTGTTGATGTAGATTGGAATAAATATAGAGAACATAAAGCAAAAAGTGTATATGTTTACTATTTAGGCGATGATAAAACTTCAGCTCATATAAAAGAGTTAATTTCAAAAAAGGCTATTGGTGCATACTTAACTTTTAATAAAGATGACAAATTAACCAATATTGATTTTAAAGATATTAACGATAAATACACAACAAAAAATGGAATTCAAAATACTCTCCAATTAACTGGTGCTAATATTGTTATTACACCTCAAGAGGGAGAGAAACAAAAATATACTCTAAATAGTGGTAAATTAACTATATCTGATAACAAAGGGAATAACCTAAACTTTAGTGGTCTTAAATGTGATGTTGATAAAGATAATGCTTATCTTGGCTCTATAAAGTGCCAAGCACCTAAAATGACAGGATTATTTAAAAACAAAAGAGGCAATAACTCTAAATTAACAATTGAGAATATCTCAATAGATTCAATTGCAAAAGCAAAATCAGGAAAAGTTAATCAAGATGTTAAATTTTTAATATCTAATTTACTTGTAAGTAATGATAATAGACAAAAAACTGATATTGTTTTAAAAAATATTAAACTTAATATGCAAAGTTTAGCAAGTGAAGATGCCTACAAAAAAATATATGAATCATATAAAAATATCTCTTCTAAAAAAGAGGATATGGCTAAAA
>Ga0256834_1002854_pt1 | contig 10635 bp, 10 predicted proteins | sample 4281140metaG_FD_190536 | JGI IMG/M metagenome (GOLD analysis project Ga0256834, IMG submission 190536) | Hydrothermal vent microbial communities from East Pacific Rise, Pacific Ocean - 4281-140 | ecosystem: Environmental > Aquatic > Marine > Hydrothermal vents | place: Pacific Ocean: East... | reverse complement strand
CAGATATTTAAGGTCGTTGATTTTGGATCATGTATGGTGATCGATGATGGATTGCGTGAAGGTTTGGCATTGGAAGGTTGTCTACACTGACAGTTACCAAGAACGCTAATTCTAACAATAAAAGAAAAATGAAGTCTGTCAGTGTAGACAATCAGAGGAGCCTCAACTACATATCAGGGGGATGGAAGAATGTACAGACAACCTCTTGAGAGAAAGTATAATATAAGAGTTTGTCAAACCTTGTCAAAATAGAAAATTTTCTAAAATTTTCTATTTTGTTTCCAAAGTGTATCCTACTCCATAGCAACTTCGAATCGTATCTTGAGGAATTTTTTGTCTAATACGTTTGATCAGTGAAGTAATCGCATCGGAAGAGAAATCCCGATTTGGCTGATCTTCATATAAGTGATTAAAAATATCAATAGAAGAAACGGTGGCATTGACTTTTGAAACCAGCAGTGTAAGTACGATTTTCTCTTTCGGCTTCAATATGATCTCAGTGTCATGCCAAAAGAGTTTTCGCTTGTCATAATCCCAGTAGACGCCTTCTTTTAAATAGAGTGTATGTCTTTGTGACTTACTCAGGTTGAGTAGAAGTTCATTACGGTATCCGTCTTCCAGATACAGACCGCACTCCAGTGCTTTCATTTGCTCTATGAGTGGAGAAATGTGTGCTTTTTGTATAATAGAACCATGCTGTGGGGCGATCAGTTCCATGTCAAGGACTTCAATTTTTTTCAGTGCATAGTTAAAGATGTCACGGCTGGGCATATATTCAGCATGAAACTGTCTGGCTCTTTCAAAATAATCATCTTGCGCAAAGAAGTCCCATGATTCACTTATACCACCAAATATATCACCTGAAAAAAGTATTTTTGTCGCAATATCGTAGGTAACAAATGCACCGGGAGAGTGACAATACGGGGTAGTGACAAATTTCAGATCAAGACCATCTGTTCGCAGATGGTGCTGATAGCGGTCTATTTCATAATAGTCTGAACATATCATGTAGTGTTTAATAAGTGGGACCATACGGCTATGCGTCACAATGAGAAGATCTTCCCGATCGATCAGTTTTTCTATTTCAGGGACAGCCGCAGCAAGATCCGGATCCTGGTGGTGCAGTATGATGTATTTGATATTGCGTATGTCGGAAATAGAATTTATTTTTTTGACAACAGCATCAAATTCCAGCATGGATCCCGGATCGATCAACACGGATTCATTACCATTTTCAATGAAATAGGGGTGGCATTGAAAAGGATCATTCTCCAGATACATACCAATCCAGTAGACATTGTCGGCGATCTCGATAGCTTCTTTGAAATTCATAGTTGAAGTATAGGAAAAAGAGTGTCACTTTTTGATGATATCAATCAAGAAAAATCGTAATTAGATACCCTTTATCTTATTTTGATATAATCCACAATAATCTATAGGTGAGAGTAATGCCTTTAAAATAAAAGAATGGAGTGTAAACCATGCAGATGAGTGGTGCACAAATGGTATGTGAAGCGATCATCGCTGAGGGTGTTAAAACCGTATTCGGTTACCCAGGCGGCGCAATCATGCACGTTTATGATGAAATTTACAAACAGAACGGTTTTGAACATATTTTGAACCGTCATGAGCAGGCATCTGTACATGCTGCAGACGGATATGCAAGAGCAACAGGTGAAGTAGGGGTTGCGATGGTCACATCAGGACCGGGATTTACCAATGCTGTCACCGGACTGGCAACAGCCTATATGGATTCCATTCCTATGGTCGTCATTTCCGGGCAGGTGCCATTGTCACTCATCGGAACAGACGGTTTTCAGGAGATCGATGCGGTAGGTATTTCGAGACCTTGTACCAAACATAACTTTTTGGTACGTACACTTGAAGAGCTACCTCGTATTCTGAAAGAAGCATTCTACATTGCACGTTCAGGAAGACCTGGGCCTGTATTGGTAGATGTCCCTAAAGATATTACTGTGGAGATCGGTGAATTCTCCTATCCGGATTCTGTCAATATCCCTTCTTATAAACCAACCTATAAAGGGAATAACAGACAAATAGAAAAAGCGGTTGAAGCAATCAAGTCGGCAAAAAAACCACTGCTTTACATCGGTGGGGGTGTTGTACTCTCGAATGCATCGGATCTTGTACGTGAATTGGCAGAGAAAACACAGATACCTGCAGTGGAAACATTGATGGCAAGAGGCGTTATGGGCTCAAAGAATCCATTACTATTGGGAATGCTTGGAATGCATGGAAACTATGCATCCAATATGGCAATGTCTGAGACAGATCTGGTGATTTCATTTGGTGCAAGATTTGATGACCGTGTGACAGGTAAACTGTCGGAGTTTGCAAAATATGCAGATATTATTCATGTGGATATAGATGCAGCAAATATCGGTAAACTGGTAGATGTGGATTACCCTATCGTTGGTGATGTGACAAAGGTCATTGAAAAAATGTTACCATTGCTTGATGATGTCAATCCGGACAGATATAATGCCTGGAGAGAGATACTTAAACGATATGACGATCTTCATCCCCAGTCTTATGTGGATTCTGATGAGGTCATTAAACCGCAGTGGGCTATTGAGCGTATCGGTGAACTTGTGGGTGAAGATGCGATTATCACTTCAGATGTCGGACAGCACCAGATGTGGGCGGCACAGCACTATCCGTTTGACAGACCCCGCCAATGGATCAACTCCGGTGGCCTTGGAACAATGGGGTTTGGTTTCCCCGCAGCACTTGGTGCCAAAAGAGCGCATCCTGAAAAGACGGTCATCAATATTACCGGTGACGGTTCGATCCTGATGAATATGCAGGAGTTGGTGACAGCCGCAGAGTACAAGATCCCGGTCATCAACCTGATCTTGAACAACCATTTTCTTGGCATGGTAAGACAGTGGCAGACATTCTTTTATGAAAAGCGTTATTCTGAGACGGATCTGAGTTTTCAGCCTAACTTTAAAGCTTTGGCTGAAGCTTGCGGTGGTATCGGGTATGATGTCTCGACCAAAGAAGAATTCGATGCAGCGGTCAAAGATGCGATAGAACAGGACAAAGTCTGTTTCATGAATGTACAGACAAACCGTTTTGAAGATGTACTTCCAATGGTTCCGGCAGGAGGAGCACTGTTTAACATGATGCTGCCTCAGAAAACAGAAAGCAAGAAGGAGAATTCGTAATGCCTAAAATACTAAAAGAAAGACGCGTTATCTCCGTTGTTGTTATGAATGAAAGTTCTGTACTGGCACGTGTGACAGCACTTTTTGCAGCAAGAGGATACAATATCGCCTCATTGACGGTAGCACCTATCCCTAACTCTGATATGTCACATATCACCCTTGAGACGAACGGCGGGGTCAAAGTGATGGAGCAGATCACAAAACAGCTCCATAAACTGATCCCTGTCTATAAAGTTATTGAGCATGAAGAGATGGTGGAGAAAGAGATGGTACTGATTAAATTCCCGATTGCCGAGAATCTTTCAGATATTGCAGCATTGTGTGCTGCCTATAATGGCGGTATTGCAAATGTGGGTAAAGAGATGGTGATCGCACAGGTAGCCGATGAACCTAAGCGTGTTAGACATTTCATTGAAGCAGCGCAGCGTTACAACCCTTGTGAGATCGTACGATCCGGTGTGGTTGCCATCGAAAGATAGATACTAAAAGATAGATTTAACTTGAACTCGTTCCCACGTTGTACGTGGGAACACATAAAGGACTCTCCTTATGACTTATAAACTTTCCCAAATTACAGAACAGATCGATTTAACTTTTACAGGCGACGATATTGATATAGACGGTATTCATACACTTAGCGAAGCCACATCTACAGAACTCTCTTTCTTTAATTCAGAAAAATACACAGATCAACTTCCAAACACAAAAGCGGCAGCGGTACTGATCGCAGAGAAATATGCAGATCTCCTTCCTGCCTCAACGATCGCACTGCTGACAGATGAACCTTATTTGAAGTTGGCACTGGCTTCAAAATTCTTTGCCCATAAGCTTGAGAGTAAAGGTGGACATCCTTTGATGGGAGAGAACTGTGATATTGACAAGCGTGTACATTTCGGTAAAAATGTCACACTTGGTGACAATGTGACCATTTTGGCAGGATGTTATATTGGTGATGATGTCAGTATCGGTTCAGATACACTGCTGCATCCCAATGTGACGTTGTATCACGGTACAGAAATGGGAGAACGCTGCATTATCCATTCGGGTACGGTCATAGGCTGTGACGGTTATGGTTTTGCACATACCAAAATGGGTGAACATGTAAAGATCTATCAAAACGGAAATGCAGTGATTGAAGATGATGTAGAAATAGGGTCAAACTGTACGATAGACAGAGCGGTTTTTGGTACAACATATGTAAGAAAAGGTACCAAGATTGACAACCTCATTCAGATCGCACATAATTGTGATGTTGGAGAGCACTGTCTCTTTGCTTCACAGGTGGGACTTTCCGGTTCTACCAAGTTGGGCAGAAATGTCGTTATGGGTGGACAGAGTGCCACAACAGGTCACTTGGAAATAGGTGACTTCTCTACGATCGCGGGAAGATGTGTCGCAACTAAATCACTGGAAGGCGGTAAAACATATGCAGGATTCCCGGCGATTGAGCACAGGATGTGGTTGAAGTTGCAGGCTAAAATATCAGGATTATTAAAACGTAAGAAATAGCTGATATAATTATTTTCTATACTAAAATATAAAGGAAAAAGTATGAGTGGAACAGTAACGAATATAGCGGAAATGACTTTGAGTGGTACTAAGGATGGAAAGATCACTGTCACAACAGTTTCTGAGCCTTATGGGCCTAAAAGCGAGAGTGTTGCAAGTATAGGCATAACACTTCAGGCGGGAGCCGAGGAACCGGATTGGAAAGTGCATATCCCCAAAGCAAATATAGATGAAGTCATCACTGCTTTGCAGGAAGCGAAAAAAAGTTTATAAAAATAAAGCTGCTTACTCTGCAGCTTTCATCTCTTTATATTGTGCCAGTGCAGCATTCATTCTGTCTCTATCTGGAATTTTACGACCTGCAATATAGCCGACGATATTATTGTTCTCATCCAATTTCGGTTTGATCCAAACTTCGACAAGATAGTACTTTCCTTCGGAAGTCATATTTTTTACTAACCCTTCCCAGTAATTACCCCCTTTGATCGTTTGCCACAAACCTTCAAAAGCGATTTTCGGCATATCGGGATGCCTGTTAATGCTGTGGGGAGAGCCGATAAGTTCTTCTTTTGTATATCCTGTCAACTCTCTAAATTTACGATTGGCATACGTGATGATACCGGCAGGATCAGTTTCTGTGATCATCACTCCGCCATCAAAAGGAACTTCTACATCTATAGGTTCTGGTTTTGTAATGCTCTTACCTGTAATCATATTTTTAATCGTTTGTCCCATCTATTGATCCTAGCTTATTTAATAATTCGATTATATCAATATTAAAGTTTAAAAAAGATAACTTTTAAAAATAATTGTATGAAACTATTTTGAACACATTATTCCATCTTAAGGTTATGGCGTTATGATTCACAAAAACTTAGAACAATTTGTTACAATATGAGATTATATAGGAAGGAACTTTTTTGTCTATTACTAAAAAAATAAATTCACTTTTAAAAGAACGTATCCTTGTGATAGATGGTGCTATGGGAACACAGATACAAGATCTTAAAATTCCTGCTGAAGCATGGATCGATGAAAAGGGTGTAGATCAGGAAGGCTGTAATGAACTGCTGAATGACACAGCTCCTGAGCTTATTAAACGTATACACAAACGTTATGCAATGGCTGGGGCGGATCTTCTCAAAACCAATACCTTTGGAACCATGCCTTGGGTACTCGATGAGTACCAAATGGGTGAACGTGCTTATGAACTTTCCAAAAAAGGTGCCCAGCTTGTCAAAGAGATCTGTGATGAGTATGGTACCGATGATGCCCCCAAGTTTGTTTTAGGCTCTATCGGACCGGGGACAAAACTGCCTTCTTTGGGACATATCCATTATGATGAACTGTATGAAGGATATAAGATCGTAGCGGAAGGTTTGATTGACGGCGGCTGTGATATTTTCCTACTTGAAACCTGTCAGGATCCGCTTCAGATAAAAGCTGCTTTACATGCCTGTCAGGATGCCTCCAACGAGAGAGAAATAGAAGTACCTGTAATGGTTTCTGTAACCATTGAGCTTAGCGGTTCTATGCTTATCGGTACAGATGCGACAACGATCGTTACTATTCTAGAGCCTTTTGATATCTTGTCACTTGGTTTTAACTGTGGAACAGGTCCGGACCAGGTGAAAAAACATTTAAAGACCCTTTCTGAACTTTGTGCGATCCCTATCTCGGTACATGCCAATGCCGGATTGCCGCAGAACCGCGGTGGATATACCTATTACCCTATGGGTCCTGATGAATTTACTGAAAAACAGTTGGAATTCACAGCTTTTGACGGCGTAAGTTTTCTGGGCGGATGTTGCGGAACGACACCACAGCATATTCAGGCATTGAAAAAAGCTGTTTCTGTAATGCAGCCTAAAAAGCCGAGCGGATCAATAGAACCGTCGATCGCCTCCTTGTTCAATACCACAGAACTCTTTCAAGAGCCTGCTCCGCTGCTTATTGGGGAGCGTTCAAATTCTACAGGTTCCAAAGCATTTAGAGAACTTATTATCGCTTCAGATTATGAAGGTACGCTGACCGTTGGACAGGCACAGGTACGTGACGGAGCGCACTGTCTTGATGTCAATGTGGAGTTTGCAGGACGTGACGGTGCAAAAGACATGAAAGCTATTATGGAGCTTTACAATCAAAAGATCCCTCTGCCGCTTATGCCTGATGCTACACGTGTCAATACCATGGAAGAGGGCTTGAAGTGTATTGGGGGAAAACCCATTATTAACTCGGTGAACCTGGAAGATGGTGAAGAGAAGTTTCATGCCATTTGCAAGTTGGCAAAAAAGTTTGGTACAGCACTGGTCTGTCTGACTATTGATGAAGTCGGTATGGCAAAGACAAAAGAGGACAAGGTCGCTCAGGCGGAGCGTATGTATGACATGGCTGTCAACGGGCATGGGATCGATCCGAGGAACCTTATTTTTGACATGTTGACCTTTACAGTAGGTTCAGGTGACCTGGAGTATAGAGATGCAGCTATTCAAACGCTTGAAGCTATCAGAGAGTTGCATATCCGTCATCCTGAAGTAGGGTCGACTTTAGGACTTTCCAATATTTCATTCGGTCTTGATGTGAATGCAAGACGGTATTTGAATTCAGTCTTTTTACACCACTGTCTACAGGCAGGTTTAACGACAGTGATCATCAATGTAAAACACATTATTCCTTTGGCAAAAATGTCTGAGGAAGACCGTGCCATTTGTGAAGAGTTGCTCTTTTCGCCAGATGATAATTCACTGTTTAAATTTATAGACTATTTCTCTGATGTCAATATAGATGAAGATGATAACGATGAAGAGTATGAGGCGATGTCAAATGAAGAAAAAATAGCCAAACTTCTGCTTGATGGTGATAAAGAACGCATGATACCGCTTGTGGAAGAAGCAAGACATGAGATAGAAGCTGACAAAATTGTCAATGAAATACTCATTGATGCTATGAAAGTGGTGGGTGAACTCTTTGGCTCCGGGCAGATGCAGTTACCTTTTGTCTTGCAGTCTGCAGAAACCATGAAAACCACAGTGGATTATCTCAATCCCTATCTGACCAAGCAGGAAAAAGATACAGATACCACACTGGTCATTGGCACAGTGAGAGGAGATGTGCATGATGTGGGTAAAAACCTTGTCGATATCATTCTCTCAAATAATGGTTTTAAAGTGGTGAATGTCGGTATTAAAACAGATTTGCAAGAGTATTTGGATGTGGTAGAAAAACAGTCTATTCAAGCCATAGGTATGTCAGGGCTTTTGGTGAAGTCAACAGCCGTGATGAAAGACAACCTTGAAGCGATGGCAGAGATGGATATGGAAATTCCTGTACTGCTTGGTGGTGCTGCGTTGACTCGCTCATTTGTAGATGATTTCTGCCGACCTATCTATAAAGGACCGATCTTCTATTGTCGTGATGCTTTTGACGGGGTTATTGCAATGGGTAGAATAGAAAAATATAATGAAGACAATTCTGTCGGGCTTGATACACGTATGGCTGGAGATATGGTTAAGCGTGAGAAGAAGGTAAAAAAGGAGGTCATTATCCCTCCTTTTGAAGAGATCAAAATGCCTGAGAAGGTAGAGATTCCGACACCGCCATTCTGGGGGAGAAGAGTACTTCAAAAAGAGGATCTTGATCTTAATATGGTCTTTGACTGGGTCAATCAGAAAACGGTCATTAAGATGCACTGGGGATACAAGAGCAAAGGTATGGAAAAAGAAGCGTATCAGAAATTACTTGATGAAACGGTTTATCCTGCCTATGAGCGTTTAAAAAATGAATTCATCGATAAAGGACTTTTTGAACCGACCATTATTTACGGCTACTACCCTTGCCGAAGTAATGATCAGGAATTGTATCTTTTTGATGAGAGTGAAGGGTGGAATGTTGATGCTAATGCCAACAGAGAACCTTTAGATAAGGTGATCGGCAGAGCAGTTACGACCTTCTCTTTCCCAAGACAGGGAAGAAAACCTTACCGTGCCCTGTCTGATTTTTTCAGACATGAAAGACATGATGTCATTGCCTTGACCTGTGTCTCGGCAGGCTCAAAATTCTCAGCCTATGAAAAAGAACTTTATGATGCCGGAAAATATCTGGAGTATAACATGGTTCACGGTTTCTCCGTAGAGTTGGCAGAAGCACTGGCAGAAGTAGCACACAAGCAGATACGTCTGGATCTGAATATCGCTTCAGAAGATGAGGGGCATACCTTGCGTGATGTACGTATGAACCGTTATCAGGGGGCACGATACTCATTCGGTTATCCTGCCTGTCCTGACCTGGAACAGAGCAGAGGGATCTTTGACTTACTCAAGCCGGAAGAATTCGGTATCGAATTGTCTGAAACATTCCAGATACACCCGGAGCAGAGTACAACAGCATTGGTCGTGCATCATAAAAATGCCACCTATTACGCAGTATAAAAAAGTAGAGAGTTATATTAGATATTTGGTGTTGTAGGGGGACAACACCCTACAGTAAAATAGTTTTAATTTGAATATTAAACAATAAAAAATGTGTTCTTGGTAGGGTGTTGTGCCCTCACAACACCAATTCCTATATCGGAATGGGTATAGGAATAATATAATGACTGCAGGCAGTCAAAATAAATGCCATAATCACAGCTAAAACAAATACAAACAATTTACGAATAATCATTACGCTTCATGATCAAAAGTATCACCCATCTCTTCAAAATCCAACATTTCAGAAAAGATCTCTTTTAAAGGTTTGGAAGTTTTAAAGCCATAAGAGATAAGGGTAGAGACTACTTCTCCATTATATGTATCTTCCAGTACGTCCATATAGCCTGCGTTGAGGTATGGCCCTATACTTTTCAAGTCAGCCTTCAGGTCAGCTCTATAGCGTTCAATGGCATCTTCTTTACCGTAATCTGCTTCCAGATCTTCTTTATCTATATCATCCGCGGCTTCCATCATTTTTCTGAAGATGAAGTCTTCAAAGTTCTTTGCGATGAACTCTGCTTCATCATCTTCCCAGATGAGTACGATAGGGTTATCTCCCTCAATTTCGACATTTTCATAAAATGCATACGTATTCCCTTCAGCAGTTTTTGCAAAAGGAATGAAGTGATGTGTATCGGTATCCCACGCTTCTGGGAATTCAAAGTTCAGAATATCATCAGGGGTGAGAAGTTCAAAGTCAGAACCTCCGGAGTGTAAAAGTAGGGGCGGATTTTCTTTAAGCGCAGGGTAGACATCCTCTGCCCAGCTCTTTCCTTCAGGAAGAGGAAATTCAAATCCTCTCATCCAGTTGAGCATATCGGTTTCAAAAAGTGTTTTGTAGAGCTTTGGGAAGCTGTATTGATGTTTTTTTTCCAAGTCATTTAATGTTGTCATAGTCTGTCCAAATTATTTATTTGTCTTATGTATAACCAAAGTTACATCAGGTTTTGCTTCCACCGTTGACCATATCGGAAAGAATACCTTTTTCATCTTGGTTCTCTGCTACAAATACACCCAAAATATGTAAAGGTACAAAGATAAGCAGTGCATTGTAAACCAACTCATGAATTTCTTTAATGTCGTGCGCGGTATCTTTTAGCAGTCCTAATTCCTGGTAAAAATGGATGACTAGACCACTTACAGTGATAAAAGCAATGACTATATAAATGGCAATATATCCAAGTTTTACAATCTTTTTATGCAGACTTTCTTCTTTTAAGTTTTGATAATTTTGTTTACCACTTTGTGTAAAGAAAAGTGCTATTCTCCAGACTACTAAAGCAGCCAAGGCATATCCCAGTAGTATATGCCACTCCCACATAGGTGCACGGATGGATTTAGCCAGCATTTTGGCCTGATCCGCGGTGACGGAAATGTCTATACCTGAGAGTTTGTTTGAGAGTATTTCTGAGTTTGTTCTCCAGCTTAAGAAGGTTTTTCTTAGGAAGACGGTTCCTAAGAGGCCG